>OBJA01000592.1_pt1 | contig 29974 bp, 36 predicted proteins | sample 1519751 | NCBI WGS metagenome assembly OBJA01 (sample SAMEA3881238, study PRJEB22517) | soil metagenome | biome: lake sediment; feature: soda lake sediment; material: sediment, water from around vicinity | place: India | collected 2013-12-23 | depth 3 m
TAATCCTGAGCGACCGGCTCCAAGGGGGTCAATATGCTCCGGAATAATCCTGAGCGACCGGCTCCAAGGGGGTCAATATGCTCCGGAATAATCCTGAGCAACCAGCTCCAAGGGGGTCAGTATGCTCCGGAATAACCGATAACATCCTTAAAGGGGTCAATATCCGCCGGAATGGCAGTTTGTGAATTACGATCAAGAGTAAATTTTGCTTTGATCAGGTTACCGGCAATGGGGTCAGCATGCTCCGGTGTATGCAAATGCTGAAATCGGAAAACACGGATGCATGATGAGTATTCTGGAGCAAACTATGCCATTGAATCAAGAGGGTAATTGATCAAACCAAAACCTGAAATCCTGTTATCCTGTCAGAAAAAGCGAGATTTACCACATAGGGATCATAGGTTGTCACAGGCACATAGAGAGGCATTGTCTATATGCTCCTATGTGTCTGGTGTGGCAAATAAGGTTGACGATAGAATGATGTTTTCGGTGGCTGGAGTTATCCCATCTCTGGAAACGGTAAAGCAGGGTAAAAGTTCGTGCAGTATTTCTTGTCGACACACCCGAGGAGAATTGTATATTTGTGGATATTAATTTTAGAATGATTTTGTATGACTAAAGAAACCGCTATAAAATTATTCAACGAAAAGCAAATCCGCACTCATTGGGACGATGAGCAAGAAAAATGGTATTTTTCAATTATTGATGTAATTGCTGTACTTACTGAAAGTGAAAATCCTCAAACATATTGGAGGGTTTTGAAAAAGAGACTATTAGACGAGGGGAATGAAACCGTTACAAATTGTAACGCTTTGAAAATGGTGGCTGCCGATGGGAAAATGCGGTTAACAGATGTTGCTGATACAGAACAACTTTTTAGATTAATTCAATCAATTCCTGCTCCCAAAGCAGAACCTTTTAAATTGTGGTTGGCAAAAGCTGGCAGGGAAAGAATTGACGAAATTGAAGACCCTGAAATTGGAATTGACAGACTTATGGAAACCTACTTGCGTAAAGGGTATTCAACATCATGGATAAATCAACGACTTAAAAGCATTGAAGTTCGTAAAGAACTTACAGATGAATGGGATAATAGGGGTGTCAAAAAAGGACAGGAATACGCAATCTTAACTGATGAGCGGTATCTGTTACTCAGCGAGGAGTTCCCGAACGTGCGGGATTGAAGTAAACTTCAAAATACCCTTAAACCTTTTCTACATAACGTGTTGAACAGATATGTGCTTTGCCTAAATTTGCGCATAAACGATCAAAAATGAACTTTAATAAACAACACCCATATTACAGAAGACTTTGGTGGCGCACAAGATTACCATGGTTCTTAATAGACATAGGGTTTGCCAATAAAGGGAAGGATTGTGAAAAAGTCAAGGCCAGCCATCATTGGTTCAATATAGATGACGTAAAAAGTGGTTGTTATTTCTGTAAGGTTGTGAAAGATGGCCAGCTTTGGTTGTTATAGGCACATAGAGAGGCATTGCCTATGTGCTCCTATGTGTCTATCGTGGTAAATTTGGATATTCCGGAGAATGTTGACCCCCTAACTAAGCGATAGGCGATAACAACATGCCGATGTCCGTTGGCTGTCAGCAAAAAAAAGGGGAAAACTTGCAATTTACGTGTAAATTATTTATTTTTGCACGTAATGATAATTTTAGAACAAGATGAACACCAAGCTCACACTAAATTTAGACAAAAGCATTATTGAGGAGGCAAAATCATATGCAAAAAAGAATCAGGTGAGTTTATCCAAACTCATTGAAAACTATTTAAGTTCTCTGGTGAGAACAAGTCAGAAGAAGACTAAGAGAATAAGCCCCCTTGTAGAGAGTTTGACAGGTATTATATCGTCTGAAGCGGATGAAAGAAAAAGCTATCGTGATTATTTATCAGAAAAATACTCATAATGGATAACCTGTTAATAGACACGAATATCATTGTTGATTTGCTCTCAAAGCGAAAAAACTTTTATCAGGAAGCACAAGAGTTATTTACTCTGGCTGATGCACAAGAGATCAACCTGTATATTTCTTCTTTGACATTTGCAAATACCCACTACCTGCTTTCAAAGGAGTTAGATACAAATGAAGTTCAAAAAGTATTGATTAAGTTTAAACTTTTAGTGAGAATATTGCCGCTTGATGAGAAAATATTAGAGCTGGCTTTGTCTTCTGATTTTAACGAATTTGAGGATGCCATCCAGTATTATACAGCTTTGGAAAACAAACTAAAAATTATCATAACGAGGAATAAAAAAGACTTCAAAACATCCAAACTTCCTGTATTGACGGCAAAAGAGTATTTAAACAGATAATTACCGAACAGCCAATAGCCAAGGCTTTAATGAATAGGGATCAGAGGTTGTCATAGGCACATAAAGGGGTGTTGCCTATGTGCTCCTATGTGCCTGTTGTGGTTAATTTGTGCAATAAAAGAGCGCAAACTTAATAATTGTACCATTATTTGTATTTTTGGAGCAAATAAAAACGATATGGGACAAAGTGCACCACATTATCATTTGGAAAAACTTCCACCTCTTAGAGAGAAGGTGGAAACCATTGAAATCCTTAGACAAACGAACAAGTCCACTGCTGCATTAGCTGAGTTAAAAGGGGTTGCAAAGACAATACCTAATCAAGCAATGCTGATTAATGCTATAGTGTTACAGGAAGCAAAAGATAGTTCCGAAATTGAAAATATTATTACAACCCAGGACGAGCTTTACAAAGCACTGACTGTTAACAAAACGCGTATTTCACCACAGACCAAGGAGGTAGTAAATTATCGTAAAGCAATCTTTCATGGGTTTGACCTTGCTAAGAGGCAAGGATTTCTGAGAGTGAATGACATTATAAGTATTCAACAAGAATTGATTGATAATACTGCCGGAATTAGAAGTACACCCGGAACTGTATTGAAAAATGACACGACTGGCGAAATAGTCTACACCCCACCACAGGACAAAGCAGAAATTCTGAACTTGCTGACAAATTTTATTAACCACTTTAACCAACAGGATGATTTGTCGCCATTGATAAACCTGGCAATACTGCATTATCAGTTTGAGAGCATTCACCCATTTTATGATGGTAATGGTAGAACTGGTCGGATTTTAAATATCTTGTACTTAATACTTAACGAATTGATTGATGTTCCAATTTTATATTTAAGTTCCTTCATTATTGCCAATAAGCTGGAATACTATCGTTTGTTAAATCAGACTAATCGAACAGGAAAATGGGAAGAATGGATAATGTTTATGCTCAGAGCAGTTGAAAGTACTTCTAAAGATACAATTAACAGGATTGAAAATATTAAAAATCAGTTGGATTCTACAATAATTAGTGTTCAAGAAAAGGCACCAAGGTTATACAGAAAAGAACTTGTCGAATTACTTTTTGAGCAACCCTATTCAAAAATTGAGTTTGTTGTAAATAAACTTGGAGTGGAAAGAAAGGCTGCATCACGATATTTAAAAGAACTTGAGGCTATTGGAATTGTGGTGTCTCAAAAAGTTGGAAGAGAAACTTTGTATATCAACAGAGAATTGGTTGAAATACTGAAACAATAATACACCAAAACCTGAAATCCTGTTATCCTGTCAAAAACTGATCACAAAAACCCCCGGCAATGCACAGAGGCACTGCCAGGGTGTTGTTATATATCACAAATTAAGGAGGTTTCGTTAGTCCTGGTACTCGTCGAGAATTGCTTTCACACCTTCGGGGGAAACCCTGCCATAGGTTTTCTCACCTACCAGCACCACCGGTGCCAGCCCGCAGGCGCCAACGCACCTCAGGCAGCTAAGTGAGAATTTCCCGTCGGAGGTGGTTTCACCGACCTTGATCTCCAGCAGCCGTCTGAACTCATCCAGAACCTTCTCGGCGCCCCTTACATAACAGGCAGTTCCTGTGCAGATGGAGATAGGATGCTTGCCTTTGGGTATCATGGTGAAGAAGCTGTAAAAGGTTACCACACCATAGACCTTCGCCAGAGGAACTCTGAGTTCTTTTGAGACGATCTCCTGAACTTCTGCCGGAAGATATCCGAATATACTCTGTGCTTTGTGAAGCACGTTTATCAACTCTCCCGGATCGTTATTGAACGAGGCACATACCTCTTTCAGTTTTTCTATATCCTGCTCATGCAGTTTAATCTTTACGCTTGACATGATTCAATATTTTTTTTGTTTGTTATTCGATGATGATCTGGTTGCTTTTGTCGAAATAGTGGGTGTGGAGAAGGTGATGAGCCTTTTCGCTGTTGGGGGCACCCAGGAACTTTTCGTAAAGCTCGATGATGAATGGGTTTTCGTGCGATTTCCTGATTGCTTTTCCGGCATCTTCACGGTAAAGAGCCTGTGCTCTGGCTTTCAGGATTGACGAGTCGCCATGGTGCAGCGGTTGTCCGCCACCACCGATACAGCCGCCGGGGCATGCCATGATCTCTATCGCGTGGTATTCGCTCCTGCCGGCCTTGATATCCTCCAGCAGCTTGCGGGCATTACCAAGTCCGTGAGCGATGCCAATCTTCAGTTCCAGGCCGTCGAAATCCACGGTGGCGCTTCTGACGCCATCCATTCCACGCAACTGCTCGAAATCAACCTTCTCAAGTGTCTTTCCGGTATGGATCTCGTAGGCAGTCCTGCATGCTGCTTCAATAACACCCCCTGTGGTACCGAAAATCACACCGGCACCTGTTGACTCACCAAGTGGTTGATCGAAGTCTTCATCAGGCAGCTCGTTGAATGTGATGTTCGCCAGGCGGATGAGGTTGGCAAGCTCTCTTGTGGAGATGGAGTAGTTAACATCCGGGTCTCCGTTCACGCTGAATTCTTCACGCTGGCACTCGTACTTCTTTGCCAGACAAGGCATTATCGACACCACGATCATATCTTCGCGTTTAATGCCGATTTTCTCAGCGAAGTAGTTCTTTGCAATAGGACCGAACATCTGCTGCGGCGATCTTGCTGTCGATGGGATATCTTTCAGTTCGGGGAAGTGGAACTCGAAGAAGTTCACCCATCCCGGGCAGCATGAGGTAAGTATGGGGAGGTTTGCGTCTTTATCACCAGCCAGGAATTTGTTCAGGCGGTTGAGCAACTCTGTTCCCTCTTCCATGATTGTGAGGTCGGCAGCGAAGTCGGTATCAAAGACGTAGTTGAAGCCTAGTCTTCTGAGAGCTGCTGCCATTTTGCCGGTGACCAGTGTACCGGGTTCCATGCCGAACTCTTCACCGAGAGCAGCACGCACTGCAGGAGCAGTCTGAACAACAACCACCTTGTCGGGGTTGGCAAGAGCTTCAATGACTTTATAAGTATGGTCAACCTCCGTCAATGCGGCTGTCGGGCATACTGCCACACACTGTCCGCAGTAGGTGCACTCTGAATGATCGAGGTTCATTTCGAAGGCAGGTGCAACCACGGCTTCAAATCCACGGTTGATACCTGATAGCACACCTACGGTCTGAACATCGTTGCACATCATCTCGCACCTCCGGCACATGATGCATTTGTCGATATCTCTGATGATAGCAGGGGAGGTATCTTCACGATAAGTACTCTGCTCACCCTGGTACCTGATCTCTCTGATGCCCAGGTCCTGAGCCATGCTCTGAAGGTCACACTTGCCGGATTTGGCACACACAAGGCAGTCGAACGGGTGATCTGAAAGAATGAGTTCCATCACGGTCTTTCTGGCATTCAGAACCCTGATAGAGTGTGTGTTCACGATCATACCATCATGGCAATCCGTAGCACAGGCAGGGGTGAGGTTTCTGCGGCCATCAACTTCCACAACACAGATACGGCATCCCCCCGGTTTGTTCTCGATGTTCATGTCGTGCAGGTTGAGGTAACACAGTGTAGGGATGTGTATGCCCACCTGGTTGGCCGCCTCCAGGATCGTTGTCCCCGGCTTCACCTCAACCAATTTGTTATCTATTGTTACTTTTATCATTTCCATGTCTTTATACTTTTTATCGGACTCTCATCCCTGTTATTTAATCTCAATTGCGTTGAATTTACACTTATCATAGCAGGCTCCGCATTTTATGCAGATGTCCTGGTGAATGAAGTGTACCTGCTTCTTCTCGCCGCTGATAGCGTTCACCGGGCAGTTGCGTGCACATGCAGTACAGCCTACGCAGTTCTCTTCAATCACGATATACTTCATAAGGGCCTTGCACTGGCCTGCAGCGCACTTATGCTCTTCGATGTGCCCGACATACTCATCCCAGAAGTTATCCATTGTAGAAAGTACAGGGTTTGGAGATGTCTGTCCCAGCCCGCAAAGAGAGGTGTCTTTTATAACTACGCACAGATTGCGGAGTTTATCAAGGTCTTCCATGGTGGCTTTACCCTGTGTGATGGTGTCGAGCATCTCATAGAGCCGCTTGTTGCCGATGCGGCATGGTGAACATTTGCCGCAGCTCTCTTCAACAGTGAAGTCGAGATAGAACTTTGCAACGGCTACCATGCAATCATCTTCATCCATTACGATCATACCACCTGAGCCCATCATCGATCCACAGTCAATGAGGTTGTCGAAATCGATGGGTGTGTCGAGATGTTTATCTGTGAGACAACCGCCCGATGGACCACCGGTCTGGACGGCCTTAAACTTTTTGCCATCTTTAATTCCACCACCGATCTCGAAGATCACCTCGCGAAGAGTGGTACCCATAGGCACTTCGATAAGCCCTACATTGTTGATCTTGCCGGCAAGAGCAAATACTTTTGTCCCCTTCGATTTGTCGGTGCCAATTGAAGAGAACCAGGAGGCACCCTTGTTTATGATTGCCGGAATGTTTGCAAAGGTCTCAACATTATTTACGTTTGTGGGTTTACCGAGATAGCCTGAGACGGAAGGGAAAGGCGGTTTGAAAGTAGGTTCGCCGCGATGGCCTTCCATTGAGTGTATAAGGGCAGTCTCTTCACCGCAGACAAATGCGCCGGCACCATATCTGAGTTCTACATCGAAGGAAAATCCGGTGCCAAGGATATCCTCACCGAGAAGGCCATACTCTCTTGCCTGGTTTATTGCGATCTTGAGCCTTTCGATGGCCAGGGGGTATTCGGCACGGATGTATATAAGTCCGATGCTTCCGCCGATGCAGTAGCCACATATAGCCATCGCTTCGAGAACACTGTGGGGATCACCTTCCAGGATTGAACGATCCATGAATGCTCCCGGGTCACCCTCGTCGGCATTGCAAACGACATACTTCTGGTCAGCTTCAACCTTGCTGGTGATCTGCCATTTCAGTCCTGTTGAGAAACCACCGCCACCGCGCCCGCGCAGACCTGAGTCAATGATTACCTGTGTTGCCTCCTCCGGTGCCATCTCAGAGAGAACCTTGCCCAGAGCTTCGTAGCCGTCACGTGCTATATACTCATCAATATTTTCGGGGTTTATAAACCCGCAGTTTCTGAGAGCTATGCGTAACTGCTTTTGGTAGAACCCCATGTGTTTGGAATCGCTGATATGCTCCTTCTTAACCGGATCCAGATAAAGCAATCTTTCAACCTTTCTGCCCTTGATGACATGTTCGGCGACTATTTCAGCCGCGTCGGCAGGCTTCACTTCAGTGTAAAAAGTGTTGTCGGGAACAACTTTAACGATAGGCCCCTTTTCGCAGAAACCAAAACAACCGGTTCCGATAACCTGAACCTCTTCCGCGAGGCCCTTCTCTGTCACTTCCTGTTTCAGCTTGTCCAGAAGCAGATCACTCTCTGAAGCGTGACAGCCTGTTCCGGCACAAACCAACAGATGCATCTTGTATTTCGCCATTCTTTTTTCCTCCCTCTTATTCGTCAATGGTTTGATAATTCTGTGGTATGATACCCTCGACAAGCTCACCGTTACGGATATACCGCTCGATGATCTCATCAGCTCTCTTCAGGTCAACAAATCCAAAAACTATCGGATCCTTGCCCGGCACTGAGACTTCAATGGTTGGCTCAGCGTAACAGTAGCCCATGCATCCTGTCTGGGTTACCACAGAGTCGATGTTCCGCTTCTCCATCGCATCAATCATAAACTCCATCACATCCTTAGCTCCTGAAGCAATGCCACAGGTTGCCATTGCCACCTTTACCTGGATCCTCTCATCAGGAGAATCGCTCTTCTCCCTCAGGTTGATCTTTGACCGCACCTCTTCACGCATCTTCTTGAGGTCGGCCAGCGTTTTAATTTTTGACATGTTATTCCTCCAATTATTTGTTTTTAGGTTCTATAATTTTTGTTTATACTCATCATCAATTTGAATGACTCTTCCGGCACCAAGTTCAGTAAGATTTTCCAGGATCATATCCGCAAGAAACCTTCTCACCTCCCCCGTATCTATCGGCACATCTTCCAGCATCGATTTCACTTCTCTTGTGTCGAAGATATATTCACCTGAATTTGAACGGTGAAAATAGAGAAAATCTATCGAAGGATTGGCAGAGACAAGTAAAATTATTACACCAGGCATATCGCCCCATGGTGGTGTGTCAGGATGGCCTGCCCGGAATGTCGCTGTTACTGTTGTTCCGCGTACCGGTTCAGAGGTTACAAGAAGATTGCCTCCAGCCTGTTCTGCGCTCTGTTTCAGGAGCGGAAGCCCCAATCCAACCTTTCTTGTTGTACGTGAGGTGGTGTATGGGTCGGTGACCCGTGCGAGCATCTCACTGTCCATCCCATGGCCATTGTCGCGTATAGTGATGGTGATAGCATCATCAGAAATACACTCCTCAATGATTATCTCTATCAGTGAAGCATCAGCGGTGATGGAGTTCTGGACGATATCAAGTATGTGAAGAGCAAGATCTTTCATAATCGTGTCACCTCCCTTCCCTCTTTTGCTTTCAGTGCGAGTCTTATCTCCTCAAAAGTTGCTTCACTGAGCCTGAACCCGGTAGAGCCTCTTCCAATGTCGTTCAGGAAATGGGCGTCAGAGCTTTTGAGCAGCGGAAATCCTGCCGGTATATGGTGCTTCTGTCTGAAATCTGACGGGTCACTTTTCCTGTATATCTCCAGAGCATCAGCATTAAGGCCGGAGGGTATAAAACCAAGCTGACTTATCAGGCTGAAGCTTTGCCTGTCGACGTGGGCTGGTATGAAAAGCCCATCCATGTTGTGCACAACACGTTCCAGTTCATCAATGCCAACAGGAAGAGCAGATATAAGAAGATACTTCACCTCCTCAATGATATTCTCATCTTCATCAATAACTACCTGGTCGCCAAATCTGCCCGGGTCATTTTGTACCAGAGGCAGGTTTTCATCCAGGAATTGCTGAAATATTGCCAGTTTGTCATCTGTTTCAAAGAACGCGAGGCAGTGAGCCTCCTCTTTTGTTGTTACCTCAGCCCCCATCAATACTGTGATTCCCTCTCTTTCGGCAAGTATGCGGGTCAGGTGGCAATGTCTGGTGCTGTTGTGGTCAGTGATGCCGATAATGTCGATTCCTCTTTCGCAGGCTTTCCTCACAATGTTTGCAGGGCTCATTTCCAGGCTGCCGCATGGTGAGAGCAGTGTGTGAATGTGCATGTCGGCCCGGAATGTTTTCATTTTCCTGATATAAGTTGATATAACTTACCTGCGACAATAAAAGCGGGCTCATACGTTACCATCACCGGTATGTTCTCAGTGTCGGCCTGTAGTGCCATGTCATGGTCGGGATTGTTCCCGTTCACCAGGATTACACCTGCGAGGTCACGCAATGAGGCAATGGCCATCACATTCTTGTGTGTCTGCAGAGTGATCCAGAGTGACCCCTCTGTGGCATTGCCCATCACATCACTCAAAAGGTCGGAAGCATATCCACCGCTGACATTCCTGTTAACGCCACCTGCTCCAGCTACTACTTTCAGATTCAGTTCTTTCGCTATCTCCTTTATATTCATGACCGTTGTTATTTGATATCCTTATTCAGTTTTTCTTCACCCCAGATGCTTTTCATGATCTCAACAGAATCATCAATAGAGAATGTACCTTTTTGTTCAAGTATCCGCTGGATGAAGATGCACCTGGCGAGATCAGCCTCATCCTTCACGATATCTTCTGCCAGCGACAGACATGTGGGGGAGCCACAGATGCCGCAGTCAACATAGGGGAGTATCTCCATCAGCTCATTCACCCTCTTCATCTTCTCCAGCGCGCCTTTGATATTCTCATCGAGCTTCAGCATTGAGCGCGGATGGATCTTGTCAACTGAGAGATTCCCACTTAGTAGGTTTTCGTATTCGAAGATTCTGTTTTCTGTTTTTATCTTTTTTGATGAACTTTTTTTTGCTGATGCGGCTCTGTTGCGAATACTTTCTGCAGTGAGGAACCTGTTCGAGCTTGTGAGTATTCCTCCGGCGCAGCTCTCATCGCATGACCTGAGTTCGAGGAAGTCTATGTCGCTCACTTCTTCGTTTTCGAGCTCTTCAAGGAATTCAATTACGTTGTTGATGCCGTCGATGGCGAGGCTTCTGCCACCCATGACAGAGGATTCACCGTTGGTCAGGCTCCAGAGAATAGCCTCCGGACTTAGTTTAGGGTCTTCAGGCAGCGGGCATGACTGTGCCTTCGACTGTTTGGCAGTGGTGAGAACCTTGTTGTATGTAAAGTCCATATTGATAACTCCATCGACAATCGATATCTCTTCGCCGACAGGACTTTTTATTGCAGCGATTTTAGCGGCACATGGAGTGATGTAGAAGATTCCGATCTCCTCTTCCTTTGCTCCTTCGTTGAGAAGTTTATGTTTGAAATAGAGAGCTGCCACATCCAGCGGGGCCTTCATCGGGATGATGTTATTCACCAGTGCAGGGAACTTCACCTGTATCAGGCGCACAATGGCAGGGCAGAAAGCCGATATCAGGGGTTTGGTTTCATTATGTGCAGTTATGTATGACCTCATGGCATCTTTGAGGATCTCTGCGCCTGTCTCCACCTCACAGATGTGGGTAAATCCAAGTTCAAGGAGCACACTGTAAAGCTGTCGGGTCTTAATGTCATCCGACAACTGTCCCATAAGTACTCCCGGCACCAGAGCAACGCGATGTTTGAAACTGTAGATCATGTCAAAGTCATCCTGTTCAACGCTGATGGCATCGACAGGACAAACTCTGTAACACTCTCCACAGTCAACGCAGCGGTCTGGCATTAGCGAAGCTTTGCCGTCAAGCACACGTATGGCCTGAGTAGGGCAGACCTTCATGCAGTGAGAACACCCCACACAGGTCTCCCTGCTGAATGTCAGAGCATGGTGAAATCCGTTTTCATTCATGATTGATCTCCTTCCTGCTTAAGTGCGATTGTGATTGTTACTGTTGTTCCCTTACCCACTTCGCTCTCTATCTCAAGGCTATCTGAATTTTTTTTGATATTTGGCAAACCCATGCCAGCACCGAAACCCATCTCCCGGACTTCAGGCGAGGCGGTCGAATATCCGGCCTCCATCGCCTGTTCAATGTCCGGAATACCAGGACCCTCATCATAATACCTCAACACTATCATGTCCTGATCAATCTCTGCTGATATATTACCCTTGTAAGCATGTGCAACTATATTCACCTCTGCCTCATATGAGGATACGACAATACGCTTGATAGTGGCTGCATCTACGTTGAGCTGCTTCAAAACCTTTTTGATTTCGCTCGAGGCAAAACCGGCCCTGGTAAAATTACCACCTTCAATCTCATATTGCAACTGCATCGGTTCCATATCAAAATGGTTTTTAATACAGAGGTTTGATACCTGCAGTATACAGTATGCCGCTTGTGCGGAACATCGTATAACTGCACTCAATCAACACCATGTTGTTTTCCCGGGCCAATGACTTCATCTCATCATTAGCCTTTTTCCCACGAACCAAAATTACGCAATGTATATCAGACATCTCTGCTGTACGGATAGTCTGTAAATTTGCAAGGCCCGTGATGAGGATCATCGAATCATTCTGAACCGTCAGAACGTCGCTCATCAGGTCAGATGCGAAGGCATAATTTGCTTCCTGTCCCGAATGCTCTTCTCCACAAACGATAGTTGAATCGATCAGTCTGGCTATCTCATGTATCTTCATGGTTCAGGATTTTTTATCTTGTTATTACTCTTTAATCCTCTTTTTCGGCACAAAGATACCTTATTTTTAAACACAAACAAGAATTTGTGTGAAAAAAATAACAATGTTAATTAATTAACAAAAAAATTTAGACAGAGATCTTTTTGTTACTTTGCACAGGCTAACTAAACAGTTGAAAATGACAAAACCGGATATCAATATTGCTCTTGACGGATTGCGAACGGGTATCATGCTTCTTGAGACTGAGCTTTCGGTTTTGGAAAACCGCCGTTCTGACCTTCACAAGACTCTGAACACTTTCAGGGTCAGGTATAATGCTGAATTGGGGATGTTGCTGGGAGAGATACTCAGGCTCAGGCTGGAGCAATTCCGTAAGTTGAGGGATTCCAATCCGGACAGGGAGGATGATTTCAGGGATGCAGAGAGTGATTACAGGAAGCATAAAGAGACGATGCGTGAGACCCGTGATGAGGTTGTTCACGAGCTTTCGAAGAGCAGAGACCGTGAGTTGCAGCAGAAGTTTCACAAAGCGAGCAAGCTGTGCCATCCCGACCTTGTTGATGAGTCGCAGAAGGCAAGGGCTACCGAGATTTTTATGGACCTCAACAATGCTTATTATTACAACAACCTTGACAGGGTGTCGGCTATCCTTGAGATGCTGGAGAAGAGCCGTCACGGATTGGCAGGCAAGAGTGAGGGTCTTTCCACACGTGAGTTGTTGGAGATGCATGAGACAAGGCTCCGTATAGATATTGCAAAGCTGAAAGAGGATATTGCAGGTATCAGTTCTTCCACTTCGTACAGGTTGATTTCTGAGATTGAGGATTGGGATGAGTACTTTGCTGACCTGAAAAGGAAGATGGAATATGAACGGGATGAGCTTGAAAAGAGCCTTACCAAAACCGATGGAGAGGGTGGATTATGAGCGGAGATCTTGTAAGGCGCAAATTGGGAATTGAACTTTCGCATCTCGAGAGCACACTTGCACTCACTGACAAGGTTCTTGCAGAGTATCACAACAGATTCCCTGACTCTCAGGCGATGTTCCGTAACAATATTCACAGGAGCGGTTGTACAGAAATATCCACAGGATTGTCTTCTGCTGTTCAGATAACCTCATTTCACAATCTGATCTCTGTGCACTCCTCCCCGGTTACAGACGGGAAGAACATATACTTCGGGAGCAATTACAGGTATCTCCATGCTCTTGATATGCATACACTTCAGGAGAGGTGGCGTTTTAAGACGGGCAAGGAGGTGAAGTCAACCCCATTGCACAGGAACGGGATACTTTACTTCGGGAGTTTCGACACCTGGTTCTATGCCGTTCATGCAAAGAGTGGCATGCTGAAGTGGAAATATAAAACCGGCGACTGGATTTTTTCTTCACCGTTGTATCATGAAGGTATGATAATCTTTGGCAGTATGGATGGCAACGTTTACGCCCTGGATGTCGATAGTGGTAAGGAGCGATGGCGCTATGAGACAGGCCATTGGGTGATAGCTTCACCTGTCATCTACGATAATATACTGCTGATAGCGGGCCGTGATATGCATCTTTATGCTATTGACCCATTGAGAGGCAAATTACTTTCCAGGCGTGACTTTGGTTCGCCACTGCATGCCACGCCTGCTGTGATGAATGGTAAAGCTTACTTCGGCGACCTGAAGGGAAATTTCTACATGCTGAATATCCACTCCTTCACCATTGACAATATTGCGTATGCCCGGATGGCCATATTTTCATCAGCAGCGGTGTGCAATGGACTGGTATGTGTCGGTTCACGCGACAGGCATATTTATGCTTACGATCCATCCGACCTGAGCCCGATATGGAGTTTTGAAGCTGCAAGAGCTGTACATTCTTCTCCGGTTATTGCACCTGAGGCGGTATATTTTGGCAGCGACGACGGGTTTTTCTATTCCTTAAGCAAAGCAGACGGAACGATGAACTGGCAGTTGGAGACTGACGGGCTGATTCGCACTTCCCCACTGGTAACTTCCACTGCTCTCTTTTTCGGCGGTCAGTACCTGTACAAGGTTTATTGATTACACAATTATGATAAAAAAAGCCCCGGAAAAAGGTCTCTTTTTGCCGGGGCTTTGTTTTATTTAGTTCACAGATTCCCTAATACCGTTTTCTTGGTATGTAGTGTGTGTGCAGCAGTTCATGAGATTTATGCCCCAGAGGTTTGCCCAGGAAATCTTTATAGATCTGAGCTACCTCAGGGTTTTCATGAGATTTCCTTATAGCCATACCTTCATCTTCGGCATAGATGGCTTCCATACGCTTGTTTCTGATTGCCGGGCTTGTAGGGATAGGCTGGCCGCCACCACCCAGGCATCCGCCGGGGCATGCCATCACTTCGATGAAGTGGTAGTTGGCTTTGCCATCCTTGACGGCCTGCATCAGCTCCTTGGCGTTGGTAAGTCCATGTGCGATGGCACATTTCAGTTCAGCACCTTCGAGGAAACTCCAGTCGGGCACTGTGCCTTCGATCTTCACTGTTGCCTCTTTCACACCTTCCATACCACGTACGGGAGTGATGTTAAGGTTTTCGAATGGCACTTCGCGGCCGGTGACGATCTCATAAGCTGTACGAAGAGCAGCTTCCATAACACCACCGGTTGCACCGAAGATAACTGCCGCACCCGTAGAGTCGCCCATCAGGCTGTCATATTTGTCATCTGCAAGTTCCATAAATTCGATACCTGCCTGCTTGATCATGATAGCCAGCTCGCGTGTGGTGAGAACATAGTCAACATCTTTGTAACCACTTGATCTCATCTCCGGGCGGTCGGCTTCATATTTCTTTGCAGTACAAGGCATTATCGATACGGAAACAATATTCTCCGGATTTATATTGCGTTTCTGTGCGTAATATGTTTTCGCCAGAGCACCAAACATCTGTTGAGGCGACTTGCATGTAGAAACATTTGGAAGATATTCGGGGAAGAGGTGCTCTATGAATTTGATCCATCCGGGTGAGCAGGAGGTGGTCATTGGAATAGCTACGTCAGCTTTCTTATCAACGAGAGCTTCTTTGAGTCTGGTTAGAAGTTCGGTACCTTCTTCCATGATGGTAAGGTCGGCGGTGAAGTCGGTATCGAGAACGGAGTCGAAGCCCAGACGTTTGAGGGCAGCGACGAGTTTGCCGGTGACACGTTCGCCGGGTTCATAACCCAGGTCTTCGCCAAGGCCGATCCTTACGGCGGGTGCTGTCTGTACAACAACATGTTTTGTAGTGTCGTAGATAGCATCCCATACTTCCTCGATATAGTTGCGTTCTATGAGGGCACCTGTGGGGCAGCGGTTGATACACTGGCCGCAGTTGGTGCATATCACTTCGCTCATTGGCTTGTCGAAGAAGCTTGATATTTTCTGCTCATGCCCTTTGTTGGCAACCGCCAGTGCGCTAACAGCCTGAAGATGTGTACATGTGCGAACGCATCGCTGGCAGCGGATACACTTGCTGTCATCCTTCATGATAGAAGGAGAAGACATGTCGATCATGTGTTTGTGCAGGGGCACCAGGTCTATAAATACTTGGTTACCTGTGCGGTATTCATTGGAGTAGTGCTGAAGTTCACAGGTGCCATTTCTGTAGCACTTGGTGCAATCAGCGTTATGTTCTGACAGGAGCAACTCGATGATATGCTTTCTTGAGCGCCTTACCTTAAGGGTGTTTGTAAGCACATCCATCCCTTCTGATACGGGCATTGCACATGAGGCAACAAGTGCTTTGGCACCCGTCACTTCAACGACACATACACGGCAGTTACCTGCAACACAAAGATCAGGATGATTACAAAGCGTTGGTATCTTGATATTGATCTGACGGGCCGCATCGAGTACGGTTGTTCCTTCATCAACAGTTACGTTGAAGCCGTCTATTGTTAAATTGATTTGTTTTGCCATTTTTTCTGTTTTTTTTGTCGACGAAATATTTGTTAGAAAATCATCTCCTCTTTAAAGTTACTGACGATGGAGGAGAAGGAGTTGGCAACCGATTGTCCCAGGCCGCATTTTGAGCTGAGTTTCATAGTTTCGGTCAGCTTCAGCAACTCTTCCAGGTATGATATTGGCATTTCACCTCTTTTCACAGCCTGAATGCCCAGAAGTAGCTGCTGGCAGCCCACCCGGCAGGGTGTACATTGCCCGCACGACTCTTCTGCGAAGAAGTCGAGGTAATTATGCAATACATTGTACATTGATCTGGAACTGTTGAAGATCATCATTGAACCTCCTGTTGGAACACCTTCGAAGCCTATTACCGTCTCTTCGAATTTTTTCCGGGGGACACAAAAGCCTGCTGCACCTCCAACCTGAACAGCTTTGGTATCACCATCACCAAATTCATCAACAAACTGTGACAGGCTCATTCCAAGTTCAAGGTCGTAAATACCCGGGATTGGGGTATCACCTGAAACGGAGAAGACTTTTGAGCCTCGTGAGTCCTGGGTTCCTAGTTTCTTGTAGAATTCAGCACCATAGCGGAGTATTTCAACCGCATTGACAAATGTCTCAACATTATTGATAACTGTGGGTTTTCTTTTGTATCCTGAAACAGTAGGATAAGGTGGTTTGTTCCTTGGTTCACCGCGTTTGCCTTCCATAGACTCAAACAGAGCGCTCTCTTCGCCGCAAATGTATGCACCGCTTCCCATCCTGATATCAATAGTGAAGTCTAATCCCACTTGTTTGGCATGTTCGTGGAATATTTTAAGCTCTTCACGGAGTTCCGGAAGAAGGAACCTGTATTCACCACGCAGGTACATATAGCCCTCCTTGGCGCCTATTACATATCCGCAAATGGCCATGCCAGAAAACACCTTTCGGGGTACACGGCTCAGTATTTCCCTGTCTTTGAAAGTTCCGGGTTCACCTTCATCGGCGTTGCAGATGACATATTTCACCGGGTCGGCTTCATCAGCAGTAAATTTCCACTTCATACCGGTTGGGAAACCGGCACCACCACGACCTTTAAGTCCCGAATCCAGCAGCTCCTGGATGATCTCTCCCTTTGGGCGGCCAATGGTTTTTTTAAGCATCTTGTATTTCTCTGCACTGTATTCGCCGAATATAAGATCCAGTCTTTGTAATTTCTTTTCACTCATTGTTTGTTACCTCCTGATTTAATTCTGCGTTACTTGGCTTTATATTCTGTGATAATCTCCCTGGCTTTGTCAGGGGTAAGTTCCGTATAGGGGATGTCGTTGATGAGCATAACAGGGCCTTTGTGACACCAACCAACACAGTTGGTCTCAAGAAGCGTAAACTTCTTGTCAGCTGTCGTTTCACCTACCTTAATCTTTAACTCATCTTCCAGAACCTGGATGATTTCCCGCTTCCCATGCATGTCGCATGTGATGGTTTTACATACCCTGATGACGTTTTCTCCCCGAAACTCAGTATCAAGAAATGTGTAAAATGATGCGGTGCCGTAAACCTGGGCTGCCGAGAGATCCAATTCACGGGCTATCTCAACCATAGCAAAATCCGATAAATACTTCTCTCTTTCAACAACACCCTGCAGGATCGGCATCAAAGCCTGACGGTCATGACCATACCTGGTTGCCAGTTGCTTGATCAGTTGTACTGTATCTGACATTTTTCCTCCTTAATAAATTGATAAATATAACTATTTCGATCTGTTGTTAAATAATTAACAGATCGCAAAAATAGATATTGCTATCTAAACAGTCAGGTCGAAACAAGCAATTTTGAATAAAGTGTGAAAATTTATAAACAATCTAAATTAGTTTTCAGGGAAATGTTCCGGAAAAGTATTACCGGAAATCCCTGATCAGTTTGTTCAGATATTCAACAACCATGTCGACTGTTTTCTGAACAGATGGGGAAAGATTCTCTCCAACTCTTAATGTTTCCGGTTCAATACCAAGAATATATGCCGGGATGTGGAAGAAATCCCTGAGGCGGTTAATAGAAATATTATGGCTATGGAATGAGAAGTCAATGATTTCATCAACAAGAAGGAGGGAGCAGTAACCGGGATTTTTGCCGAATGACATTGAGTCAATGAATAGCAGTACTGATGCGTCACTGTTACGTATAGGTTCGATATACCGTTCAATGTTGGTTTCAGCATTGAGCAAGGACACCTTACGGGAATCAATCAGGTTGTCCAAAATTTTTGGCCCGGCACCGTCATCACTGCGAAGATAGTTACCGATCCCAATGATAAGCACATTTTCATATTTTGAAGAAAACAGGAAATCAAGGCATTCCATGATCATAAAAGGTCTCTGACAAGAACTTTCCTGAGGCAATCAGGACAGATGATATTGAACATATCTTTTCGTTTGAGTCCATCCCGAACCTCAACTTTTGTTTTTTCCTTCTTTGCAAGCTTCAGGTGGTCATTGAGCATATTCAGGTTTAGTGTAGAGGAGAAAGCTTTCGGGCCAAGTTTGTCGTACAGGAAGCGCAGGTGGTCGCGTGTTGTGATTATTGCGTCACAGGAGTTGCAGATTATAAGTTCTCTTTCTTGTTTTTCAACGAGGGAGGCTCTATCAAAGGTTGAGATGTCGAAGATCTTATCGGATAGCTTTACCCCTTTTTCTGTGATGCAGTGATCCTGGCACTGGCCGCAAAAGATACATTTGCCATAATCGCGAATGATGATGCGGGTTGCGGTTTCTGTGTTATCCTCATATGTGATGGCCCCTGGCGGGCATACATTGGCACAGGTCTGACAGCCTACACAGTGCTCTTCGCTGACAACCGGCTTGCCTCTGAAGTTTTCGAAAGGGATATGTTCCCTATATGGGAATTTTGTTGTATAAGCTGGTGAGAAGAGAGATGTCACCGCCTCCGACAATTCCCTCAACTTTGGTTTTTTCATCTGCAGATATTTTTATTCAAAGGCCGGATGCAATTCGCATGATAAATTTTCACCCGTATATTTGTTTAACGAATCATGCTCGCTTCATAGCTCTTTTGTGTTATCTTCTTCTTTTTCCGGTTCTTCATGGTCGATGGCATAGTCATCCTTTACACTTTTATCCCACATCTTAATTCCATAGTGATATGAACCTCTCACCAATGCATGAGCTGAAACGGTAGATGCCAGGAACAGCAGGGGTATAGCAATAAGAGCTTTTACTCCCAGTTCGGTGAATCCGAAGTATACTGGCAGAGCAGCCAGGATACACCAAGTGCCAAGAGTTACACATTTTGTGGCAGACTGAAGCCGGTTGTAAACGTCAGGGAAACGGATAAGCCCGAGACAACCGAAAAGGTTGAACATCAGCCCGGTTATGATCAGTATTATGCTTATTGTTTCATTCATTGAGTTTGTTCCTCCATAAATATTTTGCAAGGGTTAAAGTTCCGATGAAGCTTAGAATGATCCATGCAATACCGATGTCAAGTATAAAACTCATCCCGGTTTTATATGCAATAATAGCTGTAACACCGACAACCAGGATGCCCAGGATGTCGATTGCCACAAGCCTGTCGGCAATGGATGGACCCCTCACTACTCTGTAGAAGCACATAAAGCACATTGCTATGAGTGCATAGAGAAAGATGCTGATCAATATGTTCATTCGAAAATCCTCCCGATGTATTTTTCAAATTTACCACAGATTTTATTTGAATATAACTCCGGATCCTGGCTGGTGACATTGATCCAGTGGATGTAGATGTCATCACCCCTGATATCTACTGTTATTGTTCCGGGTGTCATGGTGATTGAGTTTGCCAGCATAACCCTGGCTATCTCGGATTTTACCTTGAGTTTTACCTTAACGATTCCTGGTTTTATGGGCATTGCAGGATGTATTACCCGGTATGCGACATCGAAATTGGCTTTAATGCACTCCCACAGGAATATGAACAGGTAGAGAATACCCCAGAAATATCTCATGGGTTGTATGAATTTTCTGATGTTCGTCACAAAGTATCTTCCGAACATTAGTGTGATGATCAGGGCTGCTGCTGCTCCCACAATTATATTTTCAGGTTTCAGGCTGAAGGAGAACAGCAGCCAGAAGGCAAGCAGTATACAGAAGAGAGCTATGTGTTTCATATCAATAGGATAATATAGGTATTGTATAATCGATTGTATTCATGAGGCTGTTGACAGCTGGCATAAGGAGCAATTCCCTGATTCCCGGAAAAATGAGAAGGCTTAGCAGAAGGCATAGTATTGCAAGGATAATCATTGAAAATTTCATCGCGAAGGGCACCTCTTTGATCAGATCTGTTCCTTTTTTTATTGCATTTCCAAAGAATGCATATCTCTGCACTTTCATGAAGGAGGCAAGAGTGATGATGCTAACGATAACTGCGAATAGGGCGAGGAGATAAAACTTTCCGATCACGGCAGCAACGATGATGAGCAGTTTGCTGAAGAACCCGTTGAACGGTGGGATACCGGATATTGCCAGTGAGGCACTCATGGAAGTTGCGGTGGTGACAGGCATTGACTGTGACAATCCTCCCATTTCCTGCAGTTGCCTTGTTCCTGTCCGGTACTCTATAGCGCCGGCGTTAAGGAATAGCAGTCCTTTGAATACGGCATGGTTCATCAGGTGGAACAGGCCACCGGCTATTGCGAGAGATGCTGTTTTCAGATCACCGTTTTGAGCAATGATTAGCATGCCGATGCCGGCACCCAGGACTACATATCCCATCTGGCTAATGCTGTGGTATGCGAGTAGCCGTTTGAGGTCCCATTGCCCTATAGCCAGAAATACGCCGATAATCATTGAAAGAGCTCCCAGGATTATGATAAGCCATGATATTTGTGTGCTCAGGGCGAAGATGTTGAAGAAGATACGCAGTATAGTGTAGATACCGATGGCCTTAATCAGCACTCCTGAGAGCATTGCCGAAATGGGAGAGGGAGCCGATGAGTGTGCATCCGGGAGCCATGCATGGAACGGTATCAGTGCAGCTTTCAGCCCGAAACCTGTCAGTAATACCAACTGTGTGAAGATCATGAAACTTTTATTCTCCACATTCCGGAGCAGGATTGCAATGTCGGCCATATTGAGGCTTCTGGTCTGCCAGTAGAGCATAATTATGCCGAGCAGTATGAGTAGTGAAGCCAAACCTCCCATAACCTGGTACTTGAATGAAGCTTCAAGTTCCTGCTTTCCGATACCGAAGGCAACGAGGGCGTAAGAAGAGATAACGGATATTTCAACAAAAATGAACAGGTTGAACAGGTCACCTGCCATCACTACGCCGTTCATGCCTGCAATCATAAGAAGGAAAAGTGAGAAGAAGTATTTCCCGCCTGTAAACATGCGGATGTAGTTGATAGCGTAAAATGCGGAGAGGAATCCTATGATATTGATAATACACAGCATGAAGACTGTGAGCCCGTCAACGACAAAGCTGATACCTATTGGCACCCCATCCACCGGTTCCCATCCACCGATGTAGTAGATCAGGGGGGTTGGTGTAATATTGATAATGAACCATACACTCATTGCTGAGAGCAGCAGCAGCACCAGGGAGCTGAAATACCTGTCGAAGCCTTTTACGCTTCCTGAAACTACCGGAATCAGGAATGCAGCAGCAAGCGGCAGAATGACAAAGAATGGAATAAATGGTATCATCTCCTATCCTTTTAAGGTTTTTATTTCTCTGATATCGAAGGAGCCGTGTTTACGATACAGCCTGATAGCGATGGCCAGAAGCATAGCAGTTGTTGCAAGTCCGATCACGATAACCGTTATCACCATTGCCTGGGGCAGCGGGTCGACAAAGCGTTCTGTTTCTGCTCCTGTCACCACTATCGGGGCAATGCCGTTATGAGCATATCCCAGCAACACGAAGAAGAGGTTAAGGCTGTATTCAATAATACAAATAGCCAGCACGATCTTGATCAGGTTGCGGCGTGTAATTATTCCGTAGAGGCCTACCAGGAACAAAATGAAGCATAAAATATAGAGTGTCATTGGTCCTCCTCTTTTAAGATTACAAATGCAAGAAAGATCGTAAACAGGGCTGCGGCAACCTCCATACCCACGAAGATGTTTGCGAGGGGGATCATACCTGCACTTACAAGATCACCCGGTGCCCCTGTGGAGAAGAAATTCCTGAAAAAGACAAAAGGGGTAAAGAATAGTGCGGCAACAGCTAGCATTAGAAACAACAGTATGGCAATGTTCTCAAGTTTGGATGAGTCCTCTTTGGTGTTGCGCAGATGCCTGACGTCGTCGCCGAATGCGAGAACGAGCAGGATGAAGGCTCCGGCTATGATGGTGCCTCCGGCGAATGAGCCACCTGGGGTCAGATGACCGTGGGTGATTATGTATAAACCAAAGAGAGCAATGAGCCCACAGAGGAGCTGGGTTGCTTTCTTTACAATGATTGTCATTCCTTTATTGCCCGGCATCGTTTATTTCCTCCCTTTTATTCTTAAGATGGTTAGTATGCCAATGACTGCTGTAATCAATATCGTCGCTTCACCCAGGGTGTCGTAGGCACGGAAGTCGAATAATACTGCAGTCACCAGGTTCATGCTGCCAGTCAGTTCAACACCTTGGTTGACATACACTTCCGACATCCTCAGTGTGTTCACTCCAAACACATCCAACCCTGATGAAGCTTTGATGAAGAAGTAAAGCAGCCCTGACACAAATATTACCGCTACAGAGACGTATACAATCTGGCCCAGATTGACATACTCTTTTCCTTCTACTTTTATTGATGTCTTTTCCTGAATATCTTCCCTGGTACTGTTTCTTATGACGGCGATCATGATCACCAGTGTTATGATCTCCACTACAAGTTGCACAATTGCCAGGTCAGGGGCTTTAAGGAAAAGGAAGATGATCACAAGCCCGAAACCCACAATGCCATAGGAGATGATCGCTGAAAGAAGATCTTTGGCATGCAGCGTGTAAATTGAACCTGCAATCATCAGAATTAGTAATACGGCTACAAAGGCTTCCATTGTTTATTGTCTTTATATAAATATGACCAGCATGATCAAAAGTCCTGCAAGTATCCAGATTAGATACAGAGGCAACAGCCCGTTATGGCACACACTCAATCCTTTACTAAAGCCGAGGACAACACTTTTTGAAAGATCATAGATGTCGAACCATTTCTGTTCTGCTTTTCTGTAGATAAATGAAAGGAGGCCGGCTTTACTTATGGTTTTGTAGTATTCCAGCGGCGAGAAGCCGGTTTGTCCTTCGCTCTTTTCTCCCAGGAAAAAGTTGTCTTCAACTCTGAATTTTTGCACCCTTCCCAGGAGATATATCAGTATTCCAAGAGCAATTGCTCCCACAACCATCAAGGATACAAGTGACGACTGCCACATCCCGAAAAATTCGAATGTCCCGGTTATTGGCATGAATATTTTAGGAATGATGAAATTGGTAGCAAAGACACCCATCACGATACAAGCAGTAGCTATTAACAACTGAGGTATCCATAACAAAGGATTCTCCTTTTTGAGAAGTTTAACTCCGTTTTTCAGCGGTCCCCAGAAGATGCCGCTGATAAATTTCATGAAGCTTGCAAGGGTAAGTGCCGAGCCAAAGACAGCGAGACCGAGCCATACTATCCATAACTGATTGGCAACACCCGGCTGGGTGCCGAATTCAACAATTCCCTGGTAGATAAGCCATTTGGACGCAAAACCGTTGAAAGGAGGTATTCCGGATATTGACATAGCAAATATGAGGGCAGCAAAGAATGTAAGAGGCATCAGTTTCGACAATCCGCCAGTTTCGCTGATATCCTCTTTGCCTGTAGCTCTGCTTACCGCACCTGCAGCGAGAAAGAGCCCGCTTTTGTAAAAAGCATTGTTAACCATATGAAAAAGGCCTCCTGCGATACCTAGTGGGGTTCCCATTGCCAGGCCTGTTATCATATAGCCAACCTGTGAGACTGCATGGTATCCGAGCAGGCGCTTATAGTTGTGCTGAACAAGTGCCATGAGCACGCCGATGATAATGGTTAGCACGCCAATGATGATGAGTGTCAGTGTAAGCCATTGGTTAAGGATGAAAATGTCATTGCAGAGCCGTGAAAGCAAATATATTCCCAGCAGTTTATCCAGAGAGGCAGGCAGGTAAGCGGAGCTGGATGCAGGTGCATGCTGTGCGTAGTCGGGTATCCATGTGTGGAGCGGAAATGCACCTGCTTTGGTGAATGCTCCTATGAGGAGGCAAAGGAAAGCAATAACCTGAAGAGCATCAGCAGTAGGTACGCTCATGGCAGAGATATGTACTGAGTAGTCAAGTTTCCAGAGGATTGCCAGCCCAAGGATCATGATGCCATCTGAGGAGCCGATCATGATAAATGTCTTCTTTGCTGCTGATGCACTCTCCTGAGTGTTTCCGCGCATCATTACAAAGAGGGTATAGCCCAGCACACCCCAGAAGAATATGAGCAGAAGCAGGTTGTCGGCCATGATTGCTCCGGCGGCGCATCCAATGGTTATCAGGAAGGCTGAGTAATAGTGCAGGGGAATATTCTCCTTCGTGATATAGATAACGGAATATGCCAGAATGAGGATGGCAAAAATGGCAGCGAGCAATACAAGAAGTTTGGAGAGGGCATCGAGCTGGAGGGCTGTAAATTCGCTGAAGCTGTTCATGAGCGCTGCAGCGGTGGTGCCGTTATCAAAGATGCCGTAACCCATATCCAGTCTGATTATCTGGTCGCCCATGCCGAAGATGATCACCGACCACACCACGACAAAACCTGCAATCACGAGCGAGACTATAGATTTCAGCCTGTAAAACCTTTCCGGGATAAAGAAGAGCACTATCCCGGCAAGTATTGGTATCAGAATTATTTGGTGCAGCGTATCCATCATGTCTGGTTTTACAGTTTACGTTTCAATTTCTCGGTGTGTTCATGCGATATCCTTATCAGGTCATTGCCATCCAGGATCTTCTTACGTGAGTAGGCATCATAGGCGTATGCCATTCTTTCGGTACAGCAGTAGCATGGATCGACAGCGGCGAGAGCGAGAGTGGCATCTGAGATGCTCTGTCCTATGCATGACTTCTTGAAAGTTGCAATATTGACATAGCTGGGAGCTCTGATTTTGTGCCTGGCAGGAGAGTTTGACCCATCGGATTTAACAAAGTGGAACACTTCCCCTCTGGGTGCTTCAGCCCGGCCGAAGCCTACGCCTGCGGGTATATTTCTGACTTTTGCCAGAATATCGCCAGGCGGCAGGTTCTCCAGGGCATCTACACATTGTTCGATGATCTTCACAGACTCATACATCTCCAGGAATCTGACGGCGGCTTTGGCATAAATGTCACCTTCTGCTGCTGTGACAACTTTCCAGTCGAGCAATCCATAAGCAGCATACGGGTCATCTTTCCTGATGTCTGCTTCTATTCCGGAAGCTCTCAGTGTGGGTCCTACGGCGCAGAATTCTGTTACGTCTTCCCTGGTCAGGATGCCGACACCCTTTGTACGTGCATGTATGACAGGATCGTCAGCAACAGCCCCCAGGAGAAGGTCAATCTTGGGCTTCAGATCTGATAGCAGTTTCCTGATCTGTGGGTACTGCTCCGGAACGATATCCCTTCTCACGCCTCCAATCGTGAACATCGCATAGGAATTCCTGTTCCCGGTGATGATCTCGAAAAGGTCGAGTACCGGCTCGCGATATTTCCATGCCCACATAAAGACGGTGTTGTAACCTATGAAATGGCCGGCAAGCCCCACCCATAAAAGATGGCTGTGAATTCTCTCAAGCTCTCCAATGATGCAACGGATATAATTTGCCCTGGGAGGGACTGATACCCCTGCAATCTCCTCCATAGCGTTGGCATACGCAAATGGATGAGAGGTGGAGCAGATGCCGCAGATCCTCTCAACGACAAAGAAAACCTGCTCAAAGGTCTTCGACTCGTTTATCTTTTCTATTCCCCTGTGGTTATAGCCTGTTTCCCATTCAATATCCACCACTGTCTCTCCATCACAGTATAGCTTGAAGAGTTCGGGTTCCTCCTGCAACGGGTGATATGGGCCTACGGGTATGACTGTCTTCATGTTTATTCTTTCTCTTTATTTTCAGTTCTTTTCCTGTAAGGGAAATGCTCTTTTCCCCAGTTACCATCTGAAATCAGAGGTTTAAGGTCGGGATGACCCGTGAACATAATCCCGAATAGCTCATGCATCTCCCTTTCAATCCAGTCTGCAGCTACAAATAGTGGCACAAGCGATGATATCTCGGGATTTTCTCGTGGGAGTGATGCCTTCAGGTTCAGGATCATGCCGGTATCATCTTTGCTGAAGTGGTAAAAGATTTCAAAACTGGCGCCTGTATCCAGAGCAGAGGCAATAATGAACCTCAGGTTATGCTCTTTGAAAAGGTATTTAGCCATTACAGGAAGTACTGCAGGGTTGATCTCAACGATTGTCCGGTTATTCCGTGGAGAAGAGACTCCCAGCAGATCATATTTGAAATTAAACTTCAGTAACGCAATTATTTCATGATTGTCCATTTATCTGAAAGTTATGTCTTGTTAAGAAAATTTACTATTCCTGCGAGTATTGCTTCGGGTTTGGGCGGGCAGCCGGGGATATAAACATCCACCGGGATGATCTTATCTACCGGCCCGGCAAAGGTATTCCCCTCGGCAAATATGCCGCCGGTGCATCCGCAGGCACCAATTGCCACAACCACTACCGGCTTTGGAGTTTGACGGTACACTTCAAGCAACCTGTCACGGCATTTGGCATTTATGCTTCCGTTTACCAGCAATACATCAGCATGGCGCGGGCTGCCGACGAGAAGCATACCGAACCGTTCCACATCGTAGCGTGGTGTCAGGCAGTCGAGTATCTCGATGTCACAGTTGTTGCAGGATGCCCCGCCAAAATGAAACAGCCATAACGACTTTTTAAAACAATACTCTTTTATTCCCACGGTTATCTGTTTTATAGACCCAGAAAATGTAAAACAATAGCTGCAATGACAATGAGGTTCATCCAGATGAAGAAGAACTTCATGGCGTGCCTTATTGTAAGTCTTGGATTTGTGTTTCTCACCAGTGTGACCAGCAAAACAACAAGCAGAATTTTCAGTATTGCCCATGCTATTCCCCAGCCGCTGAAGATAAACCCGCTGAGCAGCAGGGTTACGACAAAGACAGGTAAAATAAGCAAGAGGATATATTTCGACACCTTTATCATTGCCAGTGCAGGCCCGGAATACTCAATCAGAAATCCTGAAGCCAGCTCTGTTTCTGCTTCGGCTGCATCGAACGGTACAAAACCCAGTTTTGCCTGGATGCACATCATAAGGGCAATGAAGAGAAGTACACCTGAGATGCTTGCGATAAACGGCCCTTTTGCCTGCTGAGCAGCCATGATGCCTGCAATGTTGATAGTGTTTCCGGATTTCAGGATTATGGCAGCGATTATTAACAGGAAAGTGAGTTCATAGCTGATAACGAGTTTCATCTCTCTTGAAGCACCTACTGACGCCAAAGGGTTGCCACTGGCGAAAGCACCTAAGATATAAGCAAATGAAGGTATTGCCAGGATATAAAATATCACGATGATATCAGCCCTGAATCCTGAAGATATCCCGAATGCCGGAAGCATGATCATAAGCCCGCCGATTACAGCTCCTGTCACGGCCACCAGGGGTGCAAGCAAAAAGGTCACCCTTGCAGCATCCCGGGGGATTATTGTCTCTTTCACCATAAGTTTAATGAAATCATAGAACGGCTGCAAGAGTGGTGGACCTTTACGGAACTGAACCCATGCAGTGATCTTCCGGTCAAACCACGATAACAGCCCGCCGGCAACAATCATAAAGAGCAGGCCGGGGAAAAGCAGGTAATATATCAGTTGTGCTGCCATATCTGTTATGTCATGTCAAATATTTGTTTTCCAGTTCATTCATTTCCGGTTTTGATCATCTCCCAGGGATACTCCCTTACAAGCACGTTGTCATTCAGCAGATAAATGTTCTCCTTTTCATCAGGTTCCTGTTCAGTAAATGAGAGAGCATCTTTGGGGCAGGCTTCGACACACTGTAGTTCATAAGCCTGCAGGTCAATGTTGCAGAGGTTTCCTATCGGCTGTTTGATGTCGAAAAACTGGTTCATCAGAGTGCCGAACGGGCATATTGCAACACAGGATTTGCAGGCAATGCAGAGGTTTATGGCTCGTTCAATTATTCCCTCCTCATTTCTTTCCAAAGCGTCGGCCGGGCATACGGCAACGCACGGAGCATCTTCGCAGCGACGACAGGTAAACTGGAAAGATGCCAGCTCGAGCAGCCATTTTATACCGAGGTCTACGGTATGGGAATCCAACATACAGGTCACCTCGCACTCCTTGCAATCTCTGCACCTTATCAGGTCTATTATAAGTCTTTTAGCCATGAATAAATCTTGTTTGTTATGTTACCAGATATCGGGCTGGTGTTTTATCTCATCATAGGTAAACACTGGCCCGTCCTTGCAAACAAAAAACTCTCCCATCATGCAGTGGCCGCACTTTCCAAGGCCACATGACATATTTTTTTCCATCGACAGGAATATTTTATTCTCAGGGAAACCCATCTCCAGCAGCTTGAAGGTGCCGAACTTCATCATCACCGGCGGCCCGCATACGACAGCAATGGCATCAGGTATGTTGATGTTCACCTTGTCGAGCAGCACCGTTGCCACCCCGACACTCTCTTCCCAAGGCTCATCAGCAATATCCACTGTCCTTACTGCTTCAAACTTCTCCAGGCTGTTCAGATAGCTGAACAGCGGTTTATATATGCAGTCGGCAGGCGTTTTGGAGCCATAGGCCAGTATCACTTTCTTTAACTTGTCCTGATACTCAATCAGAGTATAGAGTAAAGAACGTATCGGAGCCAGACCACAACCTCCACCAAGGATGAGTATCTCTTTCCCGAAAAACTCTTCGACAGGATACCCCCTGCCAAAAGGGCCGCGGACACCCAATACAGACCCTGGCGGAAGTTCATGCATCAGGCCCGTCACATAACCTGCTTTCATGATTGTCACCTCAAACCTGTCTTTGACAAAAGGTGAAGATGAAGGTGTGAACGGAGCCTCACCGATACCGTCAAGTGTTAATTCGATAAACTCACCGGTACTGAAAGAGAACTCCTGCTCAGGCACCAGCACCAGCGTCTTTATCAGCGGAGATTCTTCAATGACACTCTCCAGGGTTGCTTTGAATGGTTTGTATATGTTATTTGTTGCTCCCACGGTTTAATACTTTTCTCTGTTATCTGGTGATTTCTGTAAAGAGCTTGTTTTTGTCGATCTTTCCTATACATGCCTCTATGCATCGTCCGCATCCTGTGCATGCCAGTGCATCATACTTCTCGGGCCTGTAAACATACTTGCAGAAGTAGCGGTTGCTGAATCTCACAGGCAGACTGCCATGCGGGTCCTCCCCACCTGCCACCCTCTGAAACCCGGGATACTGACATGCATCCATCTGCTTTACCTTCTCAAAGCCAGGCCTGTCGATCAAAAGGAAACAGGTGCATGTAGGACATATCGTTGCACATGCGCCACAGGAAACACATGTCTTTGAATAGTATTCCCAGACAGACTCATCTGCATTCCTGACTATGTTGGTCGTCTCCTGGTAATTGGGCAACTGTTTGTTGCGCTGCTCCAGAAACTCTTTCACCTCGCGTCGCCTCTGGTAAAGGGATTCAGGTATCTCTGTAACCTGCAACCCATCGCCTGTAACCTCAGCAAGCTTCTCAATGAAAAAGTCGCCCTTAAGAGAATGAGTCTCGAGAAACACATATCTGTCGATGCAGTTCAGGATCAGGTCCTGGTTCTTCTGAGGATAGGGGCTGATACCATAACTTGTGCAATGACAATGTTCAAGAACGGAATGACAATCTGTTCCGATGATGATCATTTTCTCCCTTCGCAGCTTATAGTAAGG
>OBJA01000593.1_pt1 | contig 29967 bp, 22 predicted proteins | sample 1519751 | NCBI WGS metagenome assembly OBJA01 (sample SAMEA3881238, study PRJEB22517) | soil metagenome | biome: lake sediment; feature: soda lake sediment; material: sediment, water from around vicinity | place: India | collected 2013-12-23 | depth 3 m
CACGGGGTACGCGGCGCTTGGCTGCTTGCCCGAACCTGCGGCACTGCTGAACGATTACGGCCGTATAATCAATGTAGCTTATTGGCTCTGGCGAACGGTTGCACCGGCCGGTAAGCAAGCGGAGGACGCTTTGAATATTTTTTATCGGAATCTTTCCATGTGGCTGATCATCGGGCTGACCATGATCATGCTCTTCAACCTCTTCAGCAAGCCGCCTCAGCCCCAGGTCAGCGAGATGAGCTATTCCGACTTTCTGACCAGCGTCGAGGCCGGCGCGGTGCGGGAGGCGCTCATCGAGGGCAACGAGATCCGGGCCGAGGGCCCCGAAGGCCGGATCTTCAAGGTGACGGCCCCGGCCAACGACCCCGAGCTGATTCCCCTGCTGCGCAAGAGCGGGGTTAATATCAAGGTCAAGGAGCAGGAAGGGACTCCCTGGTATCTGACCATTCTGATCTCCTGGTTCCCCATGCTGCTCTTGATCGGGGTCTGGATCTTCTTTATGCGCCAGATGCAGATGGGCGGCGGCAAGGCCATGAGCTTCGGCAAGAGCCGGGCCCGGCTGCTGGACCACGAAACCAGCAAGGTTACCTTCAAGGACGTGGCCGGGATCGACGAGGCCAAGGAAGAACTCACCGAGATCATCGACTTTCTTAAGGACCCCGGCAAGTTCACCCGCCTGGGCGGCCGGATTCCCAAAGGGGTGCTGCTGATGGGCCCGCCGGGCACCGGCAAGACCCTGCTGGCCAAGGCCATCGCCGGCGAGGCCGGAGTGCCGTTCTTTTCCATCAGCGGTTCCGATTTTGTGGAGATGTTCGTCGGGGTCGGGGCCTCCCGGGTGCGCGACCTCTTTCTGCAGGGCAAAAAGAACGCCCCCTGCATCATCTTCATCGACGAGATCGACGCGGTGGGCCGCCATCGCGGGGCGGGACTGGGCGGCGGCCATGATGAGCGGGAACAGACCCTGAACCAGTTGCTGGTGGAAATGGACGGCTTTGAGGCCAACGACGGGGTGATCATCGTCGCCGCCACCAACCGGCCCGACGTGCTGGACCCGGCCCTGCTCCGGCCCGGCCGTTTCGACCGCCAGGTGGTGGTGCCAACTCCCGACGTCAAGGGCCGGGAGATGATCCTCAAGGTCCACGGTAAGAAGACCCAGGTGACCGACGATGTGGACTGGGCCAAAATCGCCCGCGGCACCCCCGGCTTTTCCGGGGCCGACCTGGAAAACATGGTCAACGAGGCCGCCCTGCTGGCCGCCCGCCAGGACGCGGAAAAGGTGGAGATGAAGCACCTGGAGCAGGCCAAGGACAAGGTGATGATGGGTTCGGAACGGCGCAGCATGATCATCACCGAAGAGGAGAAGAAGATCACCGCCTATCACGAAGCCGGCCACGCCCTGGTGGCCCGGCTGCTGCCCGGCACCGACCCCCTGCACAAGGTAACCATCATCCCCCGGGGCCGGGCCCTGGGCCTGACCCAGCAGTTGCCCCTGGAGGATAAGTACACCTATTCCAAAAATTACCTGCTCAACAACCTGGCCATCCTGCTGGGCGGCCGGGTGGCCGAAGAGCTGGTCTTCAACGAAATCACCACCGGGGCCGGCAACGATATCGACCGGGCCACCAGCATGGCCCGCAAGATGGTCTGCGAGTGGGGGATGAGCGAGGCCATGGGCCCGCTTTCCTTCGGCAAGAAGGAGGAGCAGATTTTCCTGGGCCGGGAAATTGCCCAGCACCGCGACTACTCGGAATCCACCGCCATCCAGATCGACAACGAGGTCCGGCGGCTGGTGATGGAGGCCCACGACAAGGTCCGGGCCCTGCTGAAAAAAAACATCGAGGCCCTGCACCAGGTTTCCGCCGAACTGCTGGAAAAGGAAACCCTGATGCTGGATGATATTGAACGCATCCTGGCCGCCACTGGCAGCGAGGTGCCGCCGGCGGCCACCCCCTCGGCAGCCGCCGAGCCCAAGAAACCGAAGAAGACCGCCCCACCCGCAAGCTCCGGGCCAGAGACCGACAACGAAGGCAACGAGGCCGCCGGCGACGAAACCGGGCATGAGCAGGCCGCAGGACCGAGAAAAGGCGGGGCGAAGAGCGGGGCTGAACCCGAGGCGGACCCCGGAGAGCGGGAGTCCGGCTGAAATGACCGCCGATGCAGCTGAGCAAGGGGAGCATCCTGAAGTAAGCGGCCACGGGACGCGCCGGGTGCGGATCATGGGAATCCTCAACGTTACCCCGGATTCCTTTTCCGACGGCGGCCGCTTTCTTGGCTCCGAGGCCCTGCGGAATCAGGCCGAAGCCATGCTCGCCGCCGGGGTCGATATCATTGATGTCGGCGGCGAGTCCACCCGGCCGTTTGCCCCACCGGTCAGCCCCGATGAAGAGTTGAGCCGGGTGATTCCCGCAATCGGAATTATCCGGGAATTGGATGCGGACATTCCCATCTCGGTGGACACCACCAAGGCGGTGGTGGCCCGCCAGGCCCTGGCCGCCGGCGCCGATATGCTCAATGATATCAGCGCCATGACCTTCGATCCCGAAATGGTGGAGGTGGCCGCCCAGGGAGACTGGCCGGTGGTGGTCATGCACACCCGGGGGACTCCCCGTGACATGCAGCTTAATCCCCGCTATGATGACGTGGTGGGCGAAATCAAGGATTACCTGGCCCGCCGGCTGGCCGAGCTGACCGCCGCCGGCATCGCCGCCCGGCGGCTGATTATCGACCCCGGCATCGGCTTCGGCAAAACCCTGGCCCACAACCTGGAAATCCTCCGCAACCTGGCAAGTTTCCGGGAGCTGGGCCGGCCGCTGCTCATCGGCCACTCCCGCAAATCCTTTCTGGCCGGCATCCTGGGGGATATTCCCGCCGACCGGCGCGATTTGCCTTCGGCGGTGGTCAGCGCCCTGGTGGTGCTGGGCGGGGCCGACATCATCCGCACCCACAACGTGGAAGCCACCAGCCAGGCCATCAAGCTGGCCTTGGCCTGGCAAGAACAGTAATCGTCCAGCAGCACCGCACCTTCGGGCGATCAGCCAGGCTTGAGTACACGGGGTACGAGGCGCCTGGCTGCTTGCCCGAATCTGCGGCACTGCTGAACGATTACAGCCCGTTAGACTGGTCGGTTAGTACACCTGGTGAACGGTTAAAGAACAAGGAGAGTGCTTGACCTCATGAGCCTGCAGGCCAAAATCGCCCAATACCGCAAGTATAATCAGGAGCGGATTGCCAAGGCGGCGGTTTTCGACGTCAACACCAGCAACATCATCTTCGGGGCGGTGCCTTACCTGCTCCACGTCAACCACCCCGACCTGCCGGGCCATGTGGCCGATCCGGCCTGCCCCCACGGGATCAGCGACTACGATCCGACCACCGCCCTGGCCCCGGAACTTTTTCGCCGCTTCTTCCCCACCGCCACCGTGCCGCCCGAAGAGATCATGGCCATGCCGCCGGCCGGCCGGGCCGTCCGTTCACTGAAAACCATCGGCAGCATCGGCACCATCGCTCAGTCGGCCAAATCGGACTGCGACTACTGGGTGAGCATTGACCTGGAACAACTGGGCGCCAAAGGCCAGGAACTGCTGGAGCAGAAATGCCGGGCCATTGAGGGCTGGGCCGAGAAAAAGGGGGTGGAGATCCATTTTTTTCTGATGGACATCACCCAGACCAGGGAGAACAGCTTCCATTCGGCGGCCGAAGATGAATCCGCCGGCAGCGCGCTCAAGATACTGCTTAAAGACGAATTGTTCCGCACCCACATCCTGGTGGCCGGCAAGCCCCTGCTCTGGTGGTTTATTCCGCCGGGCCTCGCCGAGCAGCAATACCACGCCCTGGTGGCCCGGTTGGTCAAAGAGCGGCGCATAAATCCCGGCGACTTTATCGACCTTGGTTGCGTGGCCGGAATTCCCAAGGCGGAAATCTTCGGGGCCTGTCTCTGGCAGATGAACAAGGCCCTGGACAGCCCCTTCAAATCGGTGATCAAGTTCGCCTACCTGGAGCTGCTGCTCCAGCAGCAACAGAACGCCCTGCCCCTCTTTTCCGACCGGGTTAAACGGCTGATCACCTACCCCGAGAAGCTGACCAACCCCAAAGACGCCATGGAACCCGGCGAGGTGGACCCCTATCTGCTGCTGGCCCGGGAAATCATCGCCTTCTACCAGCAAGCCAAACTGGAACAGATGAGCAAATGGGCCAGCCTGATCCGGGAGTGTCTCTTCCTCAAGACCCTGGAAGGTGTGGAGTCACAAAAGCAAGCCAAGTTCGGCCAGAAAAGCCACCTCAAAACCATTATGGCCCAGATGGAAAACTGGAACATCCTGCCCGAGGATTATCAAAAATTTCTCAACTTCCGCTACTGGCAGTACCGGGAGTTGGTGGCCTTCGGCGGCCGGGTCCACGAATATCTGATTGAAACCTACAAGCGGCTGCGCTGGTTTTTTAAAAAATTCGGCCCCGAAACCGGCCTGACCATCACCGAGCGGGACATCTCCATCCTGGGCCGCAAACTGTTCACCTTCTACGAAAAGAAAGAAAACAAGATCGAGTATGTCCGCAGCGTCTCCCGCCAACTGATGGCCCGGGAGGATATCACCATCCACATCACCAAGTTCGAGGGCAGTTTTTTCTATTACGCCTTTCAGGGTGAGCTGGACCATGAAACAGTCAAGGACCAGGTGGAGGCGGTGATCAGGCGGGACGACAACCTGATCCGGCTGGTCGCCTGGCTGCTGGTCAACGGCATTCTCTCGGCCCACACCCGGCTCCACCTGACCAAAAACTTTCTGCCCATTGATCTGGCCGATATCCAGTTGCTGGCCGAGGCCATGCTCAAAACCTTTCCCATGGTCCACTTCTCCCGGATCGCCCCCGCCCAATTGCTGGAGCAGGAAAACATTCTCCGGGCCCTGGTGGTGGTCAATTTCTTCAAAGACCCGGTCAAGGGCAGCAAGACCCTGGCCAGCACCGTGATGAGCGTAAACAGCTACGGTGAGTATTTCCTTCACCACCACACCACCCTGGCCCAGCTCAAAAATGTCCTGCGCACCCTGCTCACCCGCCATTACGTGAGCCGCTGGAACAATAACCTGGATTTTTTCATCCCCAACCAGGATGAACTGAACACCATTAAAATGATGCTGGAGAAAGGTTGACGCCATGCCCCCCAAGAAAAAGCTTCCCCTGAAGACCGAACCCTGCAGCAACCAGCAGTGCGGGGCAGAGCAGTGCGCCAGCAAGGAGCCGGGACCGGCGGCCGGCATCCGCGCCCAGTTGCCCGAGGTGGTGGACCGGATTGTGGCCACCTGCGAAACCCGCAACTGCTTCGAACACGTGGAGGCCGAACCTCTGCCCTCCCGGCGGCGGGCCATCGCCATTCTGGAGTCCTGCCGGGAGATTATTTTTCCCGGCTACTTCGGCAGCCAGGGCATCGACCGGATCAATCTCAAGTACCGGGTCGGCCTGGAGGTTTCCGAACTCTTCGACCGGCTGGCCAGCGAGATCGCCAACGCCATCCGCCACGAATGCACCCGCCACGGCCATATCTGCCGGCATTGCGAGGAGGCCGGCCAGGACAAGGCCCTGCTCTTCCTCCAGCGCCTCCCCGAACTGCGGGCCGTGCTGGCCAGTGACGTCCAGGCCGCCTACCAGGGTGATCCCGCCGCAGCCGGTTACGACGAAATCATTTTCAGCTACCCCGGCCTCCATGCCATCACCATCTACCGGATCGCCAACGAGCTTTACCGGCTGGAAGTGCCGATTCTGCCCCGGATCATGACCGAGCACGCCCACAGCATTACCGGTATCGACATCCATCCCGGCGCCCGGATCGGCGAGTCGTTTTTCATTGACCACGGCACCGGGGTGGTTATCGGCCAGACTGCGGTGCTGGGCAAACGGGTCAAGCTTTACCAGGGGGTCACCCTGGGGGCCCTGGCCTTCAGACGTGATGAGGCCGGCGAACTGGATCGCCACACCAAGCGCCATCCCACCCTGGAGGACGACGTCACCGTCTACGCCGGCTCCACCATATTGGGCGGCGACACGGTGATCGGCGCCCGTTCCGTCATCGGCGGCAATATCTGGTTGACCAACTCGGTGCCGCCGGACACCAAGGTGGTCCTCAATCCGCCGGAACTGGTTTACAAACGCCAGGCCAACGGCGGCTCCAGCAAATAATTCTGGATATCAGCCGCGAATTAGTTTATCTTAGTGCGATTTGTCGGCATTTCTCAACCGACCACCGGCCGCCGCCAAGCCGGACAAACCCACGTTAATACAGGCATAAAACCCCTTACCCCTTCCCAACCCTCAAGTAAAGGAGCCAGAAACATGTCGCGTAAAATGGTCACCATCGACGGCAACCAGGCCTGCACCCATGTAGCCTATGCCACCAGCGAAGTCATCACCATTTACCCCATCACCCCCTCGACTCCCATGGCCGCCGAGTCCGACACCAAGGCGGCGGCCGGCCAGCAGAATATCTGGGGCTCGGTGCCGGTGGTAACCCAGATGCAATCCGAAGGCGGGGTGGCCGGTGCCATCCACGGCTCCCTGGCCACCGGGGCGCTCTGCACCACCTTCACCGCCGCCCAGGGCCTCTTCTTGATTATGCCCAACATGTACAAGATCGCCGGTGAGCTGACTCCCACCGTCTTCCACGTCACCGCCCGCTCGGTGGCCTGCCAGGGCCTCTCGATCTTCGGCGACCACGGCGACGTGATGGCCGTCCGCCAGACCGGTTGGGCCATTCTCGGCTCCCAGAACGTCCAGGAAGCCCAGGATCTGGCCCTGGTTGCCACCCAGGCCAGCCTCAAATCGCGGATTCCCTTCGTCCACTTCTTCGACGGCTTCCGGACCTCCCACGAGATCCAGAAGATGGAACAACTCAGCCATGACGACATGCGGGCCATCATCGACGAAGATCTGGTGGCCGCCCATCGGGCCCGGGCCCTTACCCCCGACCGGCCCACCATTCGCGGCACCGCCCAAAACCCCGACGTTTATTTCACCGGCCGGGAAACCGTAAACAAGTATTACAACGCCTGCCCCGGCATCGTCCAGGAGACCATGGATCGCTTTGCCGAGCTTACCGGCCGCCGCTACAATCTTTTTGATTACTTCGGCGCCCCCGACGCCGAAAACGTGATCGTGATGATGGGCTCCGGTGCCGAAACGGTACGGGCCACCATCGAACACCTGATTGCCAAGGAGAACGCCAAGGTCGGCCTGGTGATCGTTCGCCTTTTCCGGCCCTTTGATGCCAAGGCCATGGTCAACGCCCTGCCGGCCACCGTTAAGCGGATCACCGTACTGGACCGCTGCAAGGAGCCGGGCAGCGCCGGCGAGCCGCTTTACCTCGATGTCCGCGCCGCCGTGGGCGAGTCGGTGGAATGCAACCGGGCCGCCTGCCAGCCCCTGATCATCGGCGGCCGCTACGGCCTGGGCTCGGCCGAGTTCACCCCCGCCATGGTTAAAGCGGTGGTGGATAACATGAGCGCCTGGGCTCCCAAGAATCATTTCTGCGTCGGCCCCAACGACGACGTTACTTTCAGCAGCCTCAACTACGATCCCGCCTTCAGCATCGAGGGCCAGGAAGTTCATCGCTGCATGTTCTACGGCCTGGGTTCCGACGGCACCGTGGGCGCCAACAAGAACACCATCAAAATCATCGGCACCGAAACCGACAACTCGGCCCAGGGTTACTTTGTTTACGACTCCAAGAAGTCGGGCTCGATGACCGTCAGCCATCTCCGTTTCGGCAAAAACCAGATCATCGCCCCCTACCTGATCAACAAGGCGACCTTTATCGCCTGTCACAACTTCACCTTCCTCGACAAGTACGACATGCTGGGCAACCTGGAGGACGGCGGCACCTTCCTGCTCACCTCCGCCTACGACGCCAAGACGGTATGGAAACACCTGCCGGCCACCGTCCAGCAGCAGATGATCGACAAGCAGGTCAAGTTCTACGTGATCGACGCCATCAAGCTGGCCGAGGCTCTGGGCCTGGGCGCCCGGATCAACATGATCATGCAGACCGCCTTCTTCCTGATCTCCGGCATCCTGAGTAAAAAGGAAGCCATCGACCGGATCAAGGACGCCATCAAGAAGACCTACGGCAACAAGGGCGAGAAAGTAGTGAAAATGAACTACGACGCCGTTGACGCCGCGGTCAACAATATCCAGGAGGTCAAGGTGCCCAAGAAGGTGGATGGCCATGTGCCGCCGCCGGTGGTGCCCGACGAGGCCCCCGAGTTCGTGAAAAAGGTCAGCGCCAAGATGATCGCCGGCAAAGGCCATCTGGTCAAGGTTTCCGAGATGCCCGATGACGGCACCTGGCCCACCGCCACCACCCAGTACGAGAAGCGCAATATCGCCGTCCATGTCCCGGAATGGCTGCCGGAACACTGCATCCAGTGCGGCCGCTGTTCGCTGGTTTGCCCCCATGCCGCCATCCGGATGAAGATCGTCAAAAGCGCCGATCTCAAGGGCAAGAGCAAAACCTTCAAGAGCGTCAAGGCGGTGGGCAAGCAGTTTGCCGGCCAAGAGGCCTGCATCCAGGTCTTCACCGAAGACTGCTGTGGCTGCACCCTTTGCTTTGAAGTCTGCCCGGCCAAGACCAAAGCCCTGCAGATGGTGACCAACACCGAAGAAGTTCGGGCACAGGAAGCACCCAACGCCAAATTTTTCATGGGCCTGCCCGAGGTGAGCGACGACGATATTGATGTCACCACCATCAAGGGCAGCCAGTTGAAGCGACCGTTGATCGAGTTCCCCGGCGCCTGTTCCGGTTGCGGTGAGACTCCCTACATCAAGCTGGCCACCCAGATGTTCGGTGACCGGATGCTGATCGCCAACGCCACCGGCTGTTCCTCGATCTACGGCGGTAACCTGCCCACCACCCCTTACTGCAAGCGGGCCGACGGCCGGGGACCGGCCTGGGCCAACTCGCTCTTCGAGGACAACGCCGAGTTCGGCCTCGGCATGCGCTATTCCATCAACAAGCAGGCCTCGCAGGCGGTGGAACTGCTGAATCAGGCGGTGGAAGCCAAGCTGATCACCAGGAAGATGGCCGATGAGCTGATCAACGCTTCCCAGCAGACCCAGCAGGAGATTGAAGCCCAGCGCGAGCGGGTGGCCAAGCTCAGGGAAAAACTGGCCGGCGACACCTCGCTGATCAGCAAGCGGCTGCTGCCGGTGGCCGACGCCCTGGTCAAGAAGTCGGTCTGGATCATCGGCGGTGACGGCTGGGCCTACGACATCGGCTACGGCGGTCTCGACCACGTGCTGGCTTCCGGCGAGAACGTCAATATCCTGATCATGGACACCGAGGTTTACTCCAACACCGGCGGCCAGATGTCCAAGTCCACCCCCCGGGCGGCCACCGCCCAGTTTGCCGCCAGCGGCAAGAAGATGCCCAAGAAGGATATCGGGATGATCTTCGCCACCTACGGCAACGTTTACATCGCCCGGGTCGCCCTGGGAGCCAACCCCACCCAGTTGGTCAAGGCCTTTGCCGAGGCCGAGGCTTACGACGGGCCGTCGCTGATCATCGCCTACTCCCATTGCGTGGGCCACGGCATCAACATGGCCAAGGGGCTGGATCAGCAGAAGAAGGCGGTGGATTGTGGTCACTGGCCGCTCTATCGCTTCAACCCGCTGCTGGAAGCGGAAGGGAAGAATCCCCTCCAGATCGACTCCAAGGCCCCGAGCATCAAGTTCGCCGACTACGCCTTGAACGAGAACCGCTACCGGGCGCTGAAGCTGGTGAACCCGACCATGGCCGACAGCCTGATGGCCCAGGCCCAGGCCGACGTGGAAAAGGGCTGGAAGCGGCTGGAGGGAATGCACAAGGCCCTGGAGCCCTGATTTAATCATCCAGCAGCACAGCATCTTTGGGCGATCAGCCCGGCTTGCATACCTGGGGTATGCGGCGCCGGGCTGCTTGCCCAAATCTGCGGCACTGCTCAACGATTACGGCAAATCGTGAAACCATCACAGTCGGCCCCGGAACTCAGCGTCCGGGGCCTTTTTTTTGCCTGACGACCAAGCCGGTGCGGTATTGGTGGAAAATCCGGTTTGACACCCGCACCGTTACTGGTTACGGTTCTTTGAGTTTAAAATTAATCAGGCCTGCGCCTGCCTGGGAGGAAAGAGTTATGAGCAAACCACTGGGGATTACGGTAAGCCGTCATATCATGGACAGCCAGCGCCTCCACCCCGAGGCCACCGGCGACCTTACCGGCCTGCTCAACGATTTAATCGTGGCCGCCAAAACCATCTCGGCTGAGGTCAACATGGCCGGCCTGGCCGATATTCTGGGGATGAGCGGCCATACCAATATCCAGGGCGAGCACGTACAGAAGCTCGACGAGTTTGCCAACAACACCATCAAACGGCGGATGGCCCGCTGCGGCTACCTCTGCGCCATGACCTCCGAGGAGGAGGCCGATATCATCCCGGTGGCCGAGGGCTACGAGGGCAAGTATACCCTGGCCTTCGACCCCCTGGACGGCTCTTCCAATATCGATGTCAACGTCAGCATCGGCACCATCTTTTCCATCCACCGGCGGCTGACCGGCGATGGCTGCCCCGGCGAGGAAACCGACCTGCTCCAGCCCGGCCGCAAGCAGGTGGCGGCCGGTTACATCATCTACGGCTCCAGCACCATGCTGGTTTTCACCACCGGCCACGGCGTCGACGGCTTCACCCTGGACCCCAGCGTCGGCGAGTTTTTCCTCTCCCACCCCGACATCCGGGTGCCCGAACGCAGCAAGTATTTCAGCGTCAACGAGGGTAATTACCACTACTGGCAGGATGCGGTGCGCCGCTATATCGACTACCTGAAGGAAGAAGACAAGGCCGGGGGCCGGCCCTACAGCGCCCGCTACATCGGCTCCATGGTGGCCGACTTCCACCGCAACCTGATTGCCGGCGGCATCTTCCTCTACCCCCGCGACAGCAAGAACCCGGCCAAAACCTACGGCAAGCTGCGCCTGCTTTACGAGGCGGCCCCCATGGCCATGATTGTCGAACAGGCCGGCGGCCGGGCCATCACCGACGACGGCCGCGACATCCTGGATATTCAGCCCGAAGAACTGCACCAGCGGGTTCCCCTGGTGATCGGCAGCCGCCAGGATGTGGATATCTATGAAGAGTTCATGCGCGGTCAGCGCTAAGCGGTCGCCGGCAACCACCTTCCCGCCCGATGTCCACTCCCGGTCCCAACGAAGACCAGCAGCCAACCACCGCCACCTCCCGGCCGCATCTGCCGGCCGGGGAGTGGCGTTCCTACGTCATTCTCTTCCGGGGTAACCGTAATTTTCTCCGCTTCTGGCTGGCCGGGGTGATCAGCCAGCTTGGCAACTGGTTCAACTATATCGCGGTTTTTGTGCTGCTCAACGAGCTGGCCGGCTCCGGGGTGGCAATAAGCTGGTTTCTGATCGCCAAGTTCATGCCCACCGCCATCCTGGCCCCCGCCGCCGGGGTGATCGCCGACCGCTTCTCCCGCAAGAAGATCATGATCGTCTGCGACCTGGGGCGGGTGGCGGTGGTGCTCTGCTTTCTGCTGATCCGCGACCCTTCCCTGGTCTGGCTGGTCTTTGTCCTGGCCCTGATCCAGGAGGCGATGTGGAGCTTTTACGACCCGGCCCGCCGGGCCTCGGTGCCCAATATCTGCCGCCCCGAGGAACTGCACCTGGCCAACGCCCTTTCCGGTGCCACCTGGTCGATTATGCTGGCGCTGGGCGCGGCTCTGGGGGGGCTGGTCACCGCCGCCTGGGGCTGGCAGACCGCCATCGTCCTGGACGCCCTCACCTTCGCCCTCTCTGCCCTGCTTTTAAGCACGGTGCTGCTGCCCCACCGCTCCCGGCAACGAGAAGATAAAGCAGGCTGGCGGGAATATACCGGCCTCAACGACCTGGTGGCGGGCTGCCGCTACCTGGCAACCCATGGCCAGGTGGCGGCCCTGCTGCTGGTGAAAAGCGGCTGGGCTCTTTCCGGCGGGATCATGGTGATGCTGGCAATTTTCGGGGAACAGGTCTTCCAGGTGGGGGGCCAGGGCGGGGGCGGCAGCGGCATTCTTTACAGTATGCGGGGGGTGGGGGCGGCCATCGGCCCCATTCTGGCCTGGCGGCTGCTGGGGGAGAGCGACCGGGATATGTACCGCTCCATCGGCCTGGCCTTCTTTCTGGCCTGCGCCTGCTATCTCGCCTTCAGCCAGGCTCCCACCCTGGCCTGGGCGGCGCTCTTCGTCATGCTGGGCCATTTGGGCGGCTCGGTGCAATGGGTCTTCAGCACCACCCTGTTGCAGAAAAAGGTGGAGGACAGCTTCCGGGGCCGGGTCTTCGCCGCCGAAATGGCCCTGCTGACCCTGGTGCTGAGCATCTCCACCTATCTCACCGGGGCCGCCCTGGACCGGGGCACCGACCCGCGCACGGTCACCGCCGTCCTGGCCCTGCTCTTCCTGCTCCCCGGCACCATCTGGACCATCTACGCCAAACGCCGGCTGAAAAAGTAAAGTGCATTTTGATCGACTGGAAGGTACAATTTTGACAAGATAAAATGAAAAAGGAGGCGGCGGGGTGAACCGAAATAAAACAGATCACAAATCTCGTGAAAATAAGCGCCAACACCCAACCGACCACCTAAAAAGACTCGCCTTCTTCCACGACTTTGACGACCATGAGCTACGCCAGTTGCTTGCCGTGGGCAAATGGTTCCGCATTTCCCCGGACGACCTGATTATCGAGGAAGGAACCACCGAACGCGCCTTCTATATTTTGGTTCGCGGGGAAGCCGACGTAGTGAAAAAAGTCGGCGGCAATAAAAAGCCGGTGGTGTTGACCACTCTCAAAACCGGAGCCTGTTTCGGGGAAATGGCGGTATTGACGGCGTCTTACCGTACCGCCAGCGTAATGGCGAAGACCGAAACCTACGTTCTGAGAATTGAGCCTGAAATCCTGAACACTTCCAACGTGTTTCTACAGCTTAAATTCTATCGCCGTTTTTGCGAAACATTAGTAACCAGACTGGACCTGGCCAACCAAAGAGTAGCAGGCAAGGTGATTGACGAGGAACAAGCGTTACATCAAGCAATCGTTATGGGAGCCCAACCGGAACCTGATGGCGGTGCAAAATCAGACCTTGAACAGCAGGGGGCTTCTTCAGGGGCGGCCATTTCAGCCTGGCATAGAAGAAAAGTACCCCCGCCAATGCCCATTCCGAATGAGGATCGACGCTCAACACACCTGTTGCAATTGATCAACCCCCTGGCCCTCAAAACTATTAATCCCGAGATAGCCGCCGAAATAAACAGGCTGGTGACTACCGGTCAGGTCAGCAGCGAGTCCAGCCGTTTTGCCGGGTTGATTTCCTCCGATCCCATTTTAAGCTGCCGAATTCTGCAAGCGGCCAATGCCATCCCCCACCGCCGCCATCAAGCGGTACAATCAATCGCCCAGGCGATTATCGTGGTCGGCATCGACGAGAGCGAAGATGTGGCGGAAAAAGCTATTGATGAAGCCAAAGGGTTCACCATGTTCAGCGGTTACCGGGACGTGGCGGATCGCTTTTGGCAGCATGGCATGGTGGTCGGCCGGATCGCCGAACTGCTGGGCAACGCCCTGCGCCTGCAACTTGACTTTGACCCCTATCTGGCCGGAGTCCTCCACGACCTCGGGGTAATGGCCCTGGACAGATTATGCCCTGAGTTCTATCCTCAATACGCTGCGGAACAGCCACCATTTCCCGACCAGGTAAAAAGCGAACGCCTCCATATCGGCCTGGATCACGGCAAGGCTGCGCTAGGGCTGAAAAAAGGTTTTTGGCTTCCCCAGGTTTACTGGGATATCATGGAAGGGCACCATCGCCTTAATAAGGTTATCGCCAATCCTCTGCCCGCCGCCCTGATAGGCCTGGCCGATCTTTTCGCCGCTGAACGAGGGGTTGGCCTGAGCAACAGCCGAACCTCTTTTGAAGCCGCAGAAACTTCAGCCGGCTGGCAATTATTAAAGCAATATCACCGCCCTTTTGCCGAAGCCGACCATATCTCTTTCTGCAACCTCTTCCGCATTGAGCTGGACAAGGAGTGGACAATAATAAGCAAAGCAACTCCCTATAGTTAAAACAACAAACCAATCATCTTCCCACCCCATTGCCCCCGCAACGCGGGGCCAACAACAACATAAACCACCTATTTGCCGTTTGCCGGCGGGGCAAAGACCCGCTGGCCCAGTTCGCCGTCCAGGGTGAAAAGGGCGCTGGCGTCCTTGCCGATCAGCTTGAGCTTGTTCAGAACCGCGTCCACCGAGGCTTCCTCTTCCACCTGTTCGCTGACAAACCATTGCAGGAAAATGGCGCTGGCGTGATCGTTTTCCTTGAGGGCCAAGGTCAGCAGGGCGTTGATCAGGCCGGTAACCTTGCGTTCGTGGGCCTGTACCTCCTCGAAGACTGCCAGGGTCGAAGCCCAGCCGGCGGGCGGGGCGGCAATCTCCTTCAGCACCACCTTGCCGCCCCGTTCGTGAACAAACCCGTAAAGCTTCATCCCGTGGAACCATTCCTCCTGGGCCTGAGCCTGCATCCACCGGGCACAACCGGGCAGGCCGGCGCTTTCAAAGTGGGCGCTCATGGCCAGATAGAGATAGGAGGAGTAAAATTCGGCATTGATCTGCTCGTTAAGCGCCTTTTCCATTTTCTTGCTCAGCATGACTGTCCCTCGTTGGCATAAGGTGGGGCGGAAAATTCCGCATTCAGCTTGACCAGCCCTGACTATCCCCCCGCCCGTCGTTTTTTTCAAGCTTTTCTTCCAGGCTTTTCTTCCCGTTCTGCGCAAAAACAAACGAGGAAGTTACGGTTTCCGAGGGGAAGCAGAATAATGGACTTCCCGTTGCCTTTCCTTGCAAATTGATAATGGCGTTGACATAATTCCAGGCAAAACAAAAAACAGTGACAATGGTATCCGTTTAAGGCTATGCTGTAGCATCATGATGACTCAATAGAGGGCATAAAGATGCGTACCACACTGACGATTGACGACCAACTCTCCGTGGCACTGAAGGAGGCGGCCCACCGTAGCGGCAAACCCTTCAAAGAGGTGGTGAACGAGGCGCTGCACAAGGGGCTGAACGCCCTTGAGCATCCGCCCGCTCGGCCATACCGGATGAAGCCGGCCTCGCTGGGTAAAGCCCGCCCCGGGATCAATCTCGACAAGGCGCTGGCCTTGGCCGATGATTTGGAGAATGCGGCTATCACGGCGGAACTGGAGTTACGCAAATGATGCTGCTGGACGCCAATCTCCTGCTGTATGCCGTCAACCGGGACTTGCCCCAGCATAAAAAAGCGCGAGCCTGGCTGGAAAAAACGCTTTCCGGCAAACAAAGCGTGGGGGTGCCCTGGGTGGTGATTCTGGCGTTCCTGCGCCTTACCACCAATCCACGGGTATTCGAGCATCCTCTTGCCATCGAATCGGCCGCGGAATACATCGACGAGTGGTTGGCTCAGCCAATCGTTTCCACGGTGGTCCCCGGCCCCAAACACTGGCCGATATTGCGAAATCTGCTGGCTGGCTGCGGCACCGGCGGCAATCTGACCTCCGATGCCCATATCGCCGCTCTGGCCATCGAACACGGCTACACCGTTTACTCAACCGATCACGATTTCAAGCGGTTTGCCGGAGTCACCCACACCAACCCCTTGCAGTAGCAGAGTTGCTGAAGGTGGGCGGATTTTTCAACGGGATCCCAACGGCGGCTGCCCCGGTCTTACCCTGGCGGCGGCCCTGCTTTTCGGCAGCGATGAAGTTATCCAAAACGCCGTCCCCGGCTACAAGTTCGATTGCCTGTTGCGCCGCCGCAACCAGGAGCGCCACGACGACCGCCTGATCGTCCGCACCAACCTGATGGACCCCTACGACCTGATGGTCCGAAAAGGGCCGGCAACTGCTAACGGCATCGAATTTCAGCACCGGCCAAAGCAATGGGTAGCCGCCTTGGCCCCCAAGGCAACGCACAAGAAATTCTTGTCGGTCCGAGCTGCCTTTTTCAACTTTAGGTTGACTTCTGCGCTGCATGATATCATTGTGCATTCAGTTAGTGAATTCATATTGTCGGCCATGGTGTTTCCGAGGTGTTTTGATGAAGAAAATAATTTTAGACACCAACTTCTACGTCGCATTCAAACTCGGCGACCCAAAAGCCGTGGAAACCATTCGGAGGTCGGCGCTGCTCGCGGTCAATACGGTTGTGGTCGGCGAGTTGCTGGCGGGTTTTCGTTGTGGCAACCGGGAACGGCAGAACCGGGATGAGCTTGAGGACTTTCTTGACTCTCCCCGAGTCGAATTCCTGCCGGTCGAAGAAGAGACGGCAGAGTTCTATTCTCAAATTTTTGCCGAACTTAAGATTTGTGGCCGCCCCATACCCACCAATGATCTGTGGGTTGCCGCCAGCGCCATGCAGCATGGCTTGGCGCTGGCCACTTACGACGATCATTTCAGCTGCGTCAGCGGCTTGCTGTTGGTCTAGAAGAGGGAAAGACAGGAGAATAAAGCCATGTCCACCATTACGTTGCGCGGAATCGACCCCCAGCTGGCGCAAACCTTGAAAGAGCGAGCCAGGCAGGAAAACAGCAGTGTCAACTCGCTACTTTTAGGTATTGTCAAGGAGTCGCTGGGGCTGGAGAAAAAGCAGCGCCGCAAGCAATATAATGATCTGGATCACCTGGCCGGCACCTGGAGTGAGCAGGAGGCCTCCGAGTTTGAGCAGGCCATCAGCAGCTTTGAAACGGTGGATGAAAATCTCTGGCAATAGAGATTTTGTAGCAGCCACTAACCTCGCTTTTCCGCACCAGCCCTCAGCGGCCGAAAAGCCCTCTGATTCCTTCCACCCCCCGCTCTGCGCCCTCCCGCACCGCTTCTCCCGCCGACCGGGCTCCTTCGCCCAGGGTGCTCAAGCCCTGGCGAATCGCGGGCAGGGCGGAGCGGTTGATCGCTGTCAGCACTTGGCTTACGGCCTCGGCCATGGTGGTTTCCTTCTCCTTGCCCAGATCGCGCAACTCAATGGTGGGCAGGGGCACGGTGAGCGTTCGCCCTTGCAGCAGGGCGGGGCTCAAGCCGATTTTGCCGTTTACGATCCGCAGTTGGTCGATCACCACCTTTTTGCCCGCCCCGGAACTTTCATCCTCGCGCTGCCCGCCGACGGCGGCGGCAAACTCCAGGGCGTTGGCCTGAAGCTGTTCCAGGTTGCTGGCCCCCGTCCGCCCCTCATAGATGATATCCGGGGAATCAATAATAATCCGTTTGATCCGCACGGTGTCGCTGGTAACCGTGGCCGTATCCAGCTCCACCTCGACACTGGTCAGCTTGAAGGCGTAGGCGGTCTGAAAACCGGCGGGATTGCCGACCACCAGATCGCGGATCACCCCGCGCCCCCCGGTCACCTCAAGATCAACCTCGGCCACCGTTACCGGCGCCTGCAGCACCCGCGGGCCGACGGTTTCTATCCCCTTCTTGACGATGGTATTGAGATTGCTCCACACCAGCAACAAGCCTCCCACCACCAGCACCAGAACGCCCCCGGCCCCAAACAGTACTTTTTTCATTTTTTCCTCTCCCGGTAAGGCACCTGCCGGCCATTGGCCCGGTCGGCCGCAACAGCGAGCAGGCAGATCTATAACTTATTGTTTATTCAAAAAAAATCCGGCCCACTCTCACGACTCCATGGCGGCGGCCAGTTGCAGATAGTGGGCGGCCTCCTGCCGACGACCGTGTTTTTGGCAGCCCTGGCCGTAGATCCGGCATTTACGGGCCAACTCCCTTTGGACCAACCGCTCCTGCTCGGGGTTGAGGCCGCCGCCGGCCAGCAACTTGCCCAGGGCGGCGATCCGGTAGCGATCCATGCCCACCCGGTGCTGCACCGATACCTGATCGGGGCGGCCGCCGTGCTTTTCGGTTAAGGGTTGATCCACCAACAGCACGGGATGGCGGGCGGTGAGCCGCAGCCAGAGGTCGTAATCCTCGCAACAGGGCAGAGATTCGTCAAACAGGCCGATCTCCGCCAGCACCTGGCGGCGCAGCAGCACGGTGGACATCCCGATCAGGCACAGCTCCAGACTGCGGGCAAAGATATCGCCCCCCGCCTTGCGATGGCGCTTTTTCTGGTTGAGCCACCGCCCCCGCCGCCACCAGACCTCCTCGGTGTGGGCCAGGGGCACCTCCTGGGCGGCGGCCAGGGCGGCGACCTGCAGGGCCAGCTTTTCAGGCCGCCAGCGGTCATCGGAATCGAGGAAGGCCAACAGTTCATATCGGGCCTCCCTGATCCCCAGGTTACGGGCGGCGGCCGGCCCGGCGTTGGCCTGATAAAAATAGCGCAACCGCCCTGCCCCGCCGTCTTCAGCGGCCAGCCGCCGCTGCCAGGCCGCCACCAGCTCAGCGGTGCCGTCATCGGAGCCGTCATCCACCACCAGCAGTTCAAAGCCGGGGTAATGCTGGCCCAGCACCGAAGCGATGGCTCCATCCAAAAAAGCCGCCCGATTGTAAGTTGGGATAATAACACTGACGGGAGAATGCCGCGCCAGCTCAGCCTTACTTTCACGCACGCTCATCAGGGCCGGCAGCTTCCAGAACCTGCCTGATCACCGCCGCCAACTCATCCAGAAGGAACGGCTTTTTGAGCCGGGCCACGAAGCCATGCTCCCGGTAGTTGGCCAATACCGGGTTGTCGGCATAACCGCTGGCCACCACGATTTTAGCAGCGGGGTCCAAGGCCAGCAGTTTTTCGGCCGCCTCCCGGCCACCCATCCCGCCGGGAATGGTCAAATCCATGATCACCAGATCGAAAGGCTCTCCGGTTTCCCGGGCCTGCCGGTAGATTTCCAGGGCCTGACCACCCTCCTGGGCCTTTACCATCCGATGATTCAGATGCTGAAAAGCCCGGCTGGCCACCTCCAGAATCATTTCCTCGTCATCAACCATCAGAATCCGGGCCGAACGACCGGCGACCGGCCGCACCGCAGCCGGAGCCGCAGTCGGAGCCTCTCCCCCACTGGCAGGCAACCTGATGGTAAAGGTGGTACCCTTACCAGGTCGGGAAACCACCTCAATATGGCCATCATGTTTGCTGATGATGGAATGGCAGATGGCCAGTCCCAGGCCGCTGCCCTCCTCCTTGGTGGTGTAGTAGGGATCAAACACCCGCTCTAGAGCCTCACTGGCGACCCCGGGGCCTGTGTCGCTGATGGCAATAGCTACAAAACGTCCCTCCCGCCCCTTTCCAACCCCAACGGCTGGCTCCCGCAAGTTGCTGCAACTGATGCTGATCTTGCCGCTGTCGGCCATGGCCTGGCGGGCGTTGAGTACAATGTTCTGAATCACCTGGCTGATCTGATCGCGGTCGATCTCCACCAACCAGAGATCAGCGGTAATCTGATAATCACAAGTAACCCCGCTGCCCCGCAGAACAAAAGCGGCGGAATCGCGGATCACCGCGTCCAGGGCATCAACCTTGCGCACCGGCGCTCCGCCGCGGGCAAAAGTCAAGAGTTGCTGGGTCAGGCCCTGGGCCCGGCGGCCGGCCTTACGGGCCTCCTCCAGCAGGTTGCCGACCTCCGCGTTATCCTTGAGAAGAAAGCGGGCCAGCTCGACGTTGCCCATAATAGCGGTAAGCAGGTTGTTGAAATCATGGGCAATACCAGCGGCCAGCACTCCTACCGATTCCAACTTCTTCACCTTAAGCAGCTCACTCTCCAGCCGCTGGCTATCGCTCATGTCCCTAAACACCAGCACCACCCCGATAATTTCCCCCTGCCGGTCCCGGATGGGGGCGCCGCTGTCGGCAATGGGCCGGCGGTTGCCATCCTTGGCGATCAGCAACGTGTGATTCTCCAGAGCCACCACCTGGCCATGGGCCAACACCTTGTCCACCGGGTTGGCGCACCGCTGGCCGCTGCGTTCGTTGATAATATTGAAGACTTCGGGCAGGGCCTTACCCGCCGCTTCCTCGGGTTTCCAGCCGGTAAGCTGGGCGGCCACCGGGTTGAGCAACGTCACCCGCCCATGGGTATCGGTGGTAATCACCCCATCGCCAATACTCTCAAGGGTGATGGCCAAACGCTCCTTTTCATTGGCCAAATCCTCGGCGGCCAGCCGCCGCTCGTTGACATCCCGCACCACGGCGATCACGTAATCCTCGCCCTTGAACGAATCACGGCGCAGAGCCACCTCGGACCAGAACAGTTCGCCGTTTTTGCGCCTGGCCAGCCACTCGAAACGCAGAGCCTCGCCGGTACCGGCTGTCTGGATGTACCGCCCGGCCTCCTCTGCGGTGTAAGGCGGCTTGTTGGCACTGATATCGGCCACGGTCAGAGCCAGGGCCTCATCATAGGAATAGCCGTACATCTCCAGCATTCCCCGGTTGACGTCACGAATCCGGCCGCTGTCGGCCTGGTGAATAAAAATAGCATCGGAGGGAGCGTTGAAGATGCTGCGATAACGGGCCTCGCTTTCCCTGAGTTCAACCAGGGCGGCAGATAGCTCTCGCTCCCGGTTACGGATGGTGGCCAACTGTTCTTCGCTTTCCTGCATCCGCTGCCGCAAAGAGGCCACCATGGCGCCAATATCATCACGCAAGCGACCCAGCTCCAAGACATAAGGGCCGGCGGGAAGGGCTTCGGCGGCGCCTTCGCGCACCCGATCGGAATAGTCGGCCAGCCGGACCAGGGGCTGAATCAGATAGCGGCGCAGCAGCAGGGTAAAGAGAATTCCGCCAAGCAGGGCGGCGGCCAGAACCAGCAGGTTGATCCGCAGGAAAGTGTCACGGGGGGCGAACAGTTCTTTTTGCTCCACCGAAAAGGCGATATGGCTCTGCCAGGGCGGGTAGAAAAGCACGGCGGCCAGCCGCTTTTCGCCGCCGGCCCAATGGCTGACAATCTCCGGCCCGGCTGTGGTCGGCGCCAGTTCGTACAGCAGGGCCAGGAAGTCCGGATCGCCCGGCCCCTGAAAAATTTCGCCCAAAACCGGATCGCCACCGGAACCAATCACCAGCACCACCCCGCTTTCCATGTAGCTGAAACGACGAAACTCCGCCAAAGCCGTCTCCCTGATTTCCTCAAGGTGGTGCTGACTGTCCTCCAGGCCAACCCGCTGGAGTGTTTCGTAACGGCGATTGACAGGCGCCACCAGGTGCTGGAGTTTGTCGCTAAGCACCTCCGAACCCAGTTGGTAAATGATGTTGTCCAGCAGCCTGGTGCCGGAATAGAGCAGGGGCAACGACAGCACCAGCACCAGCCCGGCCATGGCCAGGAGAAAAATGGTGCGGATGGAATTAACGGGCGTCAATTTGCCGAGCATCGGACCTCCCTAACGAACAACGAAATCCACGGCTTCCAGGGCGTCCAGGCTGACCTTCAAGCCCAGCTTCTCCACGTTGCGCAAATTAATGAAGGCCACCTGCATGGCCCGCCGAGGGATTAATTCGCCGATGGCGGCCCTGCCGGCGAAAATATCCGCCGCCATCTCCGCGACCTGCTCCCCCGCATAGCTGAATGGGTTGAAAAGGCCGGCCACAATGTTGTCATCACCCATGTAATCCGGCAGGCTTTCCCGATCCACGTCCAGGGTGTAGGAGGTGATCACCGGAATTCCCGCCGCCGCCAGAGCCTTGCGTTGCTCAAAAACCCCGACAATCCCTCCGTAGACCTGGATTTGCAGGCCGGCCAGCTGTTCCCGAACCGGCTCCACTCCCTGGGCCAAATCAAGGAAGTGGAGCTTGAAGCCGTGGCGGTCGCCCGCAGCCAGCTCTTCATAGCCTTTGCGATAAACCAGATCCGCCGGAATCCGAGAGTCGTAAACGTAAGCGTAATTGCGGGCTCCGGGCAGCAACAGGCGGGCCAGGCGAAGAATTTTTTCAGGGTTGTACATCAGGTAAACCCCGGAAAGATTGGTGCCTGGCGGCTCGGTCACCGCAGGCAGCATCTCCAGGGCCACGCCGTGGAGGACCGGAGCAAAAAACTGGGGGGTGGTGTCGTCCCGCAGCAGTTGCCGGGCATAAAGCGAAACCCAGCCGCAGGTTACAAAGAGATCGGCCGTCCGGCGGTAACGCTCCACCGCCGCCAGCACCTCGGGCACGGCCCCTTGGTCGCTACGGGAAACCAGGATATCGACATACTCGACCTCCTGTCCCTCCCGAAAGCCCCGGGCGTTCATGGTGGCGCGGAAATGCTCCACCACCGTGGCAAAATGGGCCACCGCGATGGGATAACGGATAAAGACCACCTGGCGGGGGCTGGCTCCAGCAGCGAGGGCCAACCTCCCGTCCCCAGTGCCGGATTCAGCGACAACTGCGTTCCCGGCGGCCCGGGCCACCGCCGCCCCGCCGCCAGTCCCACCCGAGGCTGCAAGCAGCAGCAAAACGGCCAGCAACAACGGCCACAGAGTTTTCCGTCTCCCCAAGTCGGTAGCCCGGCACCAACTTGTCATCATTACCTCTATTGTTCGGCCCATGCTCACCCCCGAAGCCATATTCTACATTGTGTGGTAGCCCAAGGAGTAGTGGGGTGTCAATCAAATTTAATTAATTCCCCGCAAACACGGGGCTGAACGGGACTGGGCCCATGCTCGTCAGCCATGATCCAAATAAACAATTTCACCGGCATACTCGGTCAGCCGCCGGCCGTCGGCGGCCAGGCGCAGAATTAGGCCACCGGCGGGGTCGACATCCTCCACCAGGGCCTCGTACTCAATTTTTTCCTGTACATTGAAGCCGAAACCCACCCGGCGGCCGATGGTGTCGCTGAGCCGGCGCCAGGTGGCCAACAGGGGGTGGTGGGCCGGGGGCTCGCCGCTGTCGCCCTCGGCGGCCAACTGGCTGGCCTCAACCTGATGGAGCAGGCCGATATTCCAGCGCAGCTTGAGGAGCAGGCGGGCGGCCACATCCTCCAGGGCCAGCTCCCGGCCCAGCGACTGTTTCAAGGAACCGGCCAGGCCGGCCAGTTCGGGGGGGAAATGTTCGTTGTTGACATTGATCCCGATCCCCAGCAGCAGGTATTCCTCCCGCCGGTGCCGGCCGTAGTCGGTTTCCAGCAGCATCCCGGCCACCTTGCGGCCTTGCAGCAGCAGATCGTTGACCCACTTGATCCGGGCGGGAGCCCCCAGGGAGCGGAGGGTTTCAGCCACCGCCACCCCGGCGGCCAGGGGCAGCAGGCGGGCGTGTTGGGGCAGGAGGGTGTTGACCAGAACCAGGGTCAGCCAGAGTCCGCCGGGGGGGGCATGCCAGTAGCGGGCAAAGCGGCCGCGGCCGCCGCTGAGCTCACCGGCCAGCAGCACCCGGCCGCTGGCAAAGGAACGCCCGGCCTCCTCATCCTCGCGGATCAGTTGGCGGGCGTGATCGAGACAACTGCTTTGGCGGGGGAAAAAATCGATTTGGCTGCCAACCACCGCCCCGTAGGCCAGAACCTCATCCACCACCTCGGCGGCATACTCCCGCCGCCGCAGGGCGATCTCTGCCGCCAGGGGCAGGTCGGCCAGTTCCGGCAGATTCATCGGGTCTTAAGAGCGGTTAGTCCCATTCAGCCTTGACCCGGGTGATGATCCGTTCGATCAGGGGCAGGCGATCCTTGGGGCAGATCCCGAACAGCGGCTCGCCCTGCTCGACGCTGACCCCGGGGGTGAAATAAACCGAATGTATAATCCCCGGTTCGCCGTCGTAATAAACCGGGGTATCGCGTTTCATCAGCGACATGGTCAGCACCTCGTCGCCGGGCTTGATGGCCACCGCCCGCTGGCCGTACTTGTCGATCTTGGCCTGGATGTCCAGGGCGAAAAAATACTTGGCCTTTTCCGGGGCCGGATAGGGGGTCAGAATCTGGCGCAGGATATACTCGATGATCTCCTTTTTCTTAAGGGGATGCTTGATGGTCATGATCTCCTCGCCGGCCTCGACGAAGCTGCCCTCCAGATCGGTCCGGACCATGTCCACCTGGCCGTTGGTTTGGGCGGTGAAGGGCTTGAGGTTGCGCTCCCGCTCCAGCTCGTAAAGCAGGGTGCCGGGAATATGGTGATACTTGCCCGAAACTCCCTCCACCTGGTCGCCCTGACGGACCTTGAACCGGATCCGGCCGGTGTGGGTGGTGCGTACCGCCAGATAGTCGTAAGGGTCCGAGCGGTAACGGCTGATGATGGCGTCAAAGTCAATGTCATGTTCCTGCATGGCTGCCTGGCTCCACTTTACCGGTAATAGAGATTGCCGCCGCCCATGGTCATCAGCGACTTGTGGAGGTTGCGCCGGAAGTCACGGCGGTCCCAGATCCCCTGGATATGTCCGCGCTGCAAGGCGCTGCGGGCGCTGTGGTAATCGGGGGGCACATCCTCGCCGGTGGTGTCACGGATTACCCGGGGGCCGGCAAAACCGATCCGGCTGGAGCGGATGGCGAACTGGTAGGGCGAACAGCCCAGGAAGCTGGCCACCGGCCCGGCGTAGGAGTTGTTGTCGTAAACCACGATATAGAGCCCGCCGGAGTCGATATACTCCCGCACCGCCATGGTACACTTGGGCATCTGGATTACCCCCATGGTGCCCTCATGAATCCGAATCCCGCCGGTGGTATGAACGTAGGAGAGCAGCGGCCGCCGGGTGAGCCGGGCCCGTTCACAGGCCCGAACGAATTTTTCCCCCTCGGCCGCCCCCACCGTGCCGTTGCGAAAATCGCTGTAGAGCATGGCCACCACGATCTCGGTTCCCTGCACCCGGGCATCGAAGGTGATCATGGCGCAAGGCCGGCCGGTTTTTTTGCGGGCCGCCTCCAGCTTCTTGTCCAGCCCCGGAAAGTTCAGGTGGTTGAGCGAAGCAAGGTCGGGATTGAATTCCCGGATGGAGTCGGGCTCAAAAAGATGTTTGAGGTACCACTGGTACTCCAGGGGGAAGTGATGGCCGCAATTTTCGCAGACCCCGCAGAACTCGCCGTAAAGATCGGGCACCCAGAGATCCTTGCAGCCATGCTTGACGGCGTTGGGACAGGTGACGGTGCGATCCTCGTTGGCCAGGGAAGAGGTGTAGATATCGCCGTACTCGATCTGCTCCTCGCCGGGCCCGCCCACGGCGGCGCCGCTACGAGCGGTCCGACTGCCCGGCTTGCGGGAGATGAAGTCGTAGGCGGCGGTGAAGGGTGCCGAGACCTGTTTGATCAGCACCGAACCCTCGCCGGAGACATCCTGCATCACCTTCTTGACCTGCTTGTGGCGACTTTTGAGGATGTCGTAACGGAAGGTGTAATAGAATTTGGCCAACCCCTGGCCGGCCCGGCGGAAGAAGGCCTTACCGGTTGATAGTTGCTCCAGGTAAGCCTTGCTCGCCATCTCCCGGTATTTGCGAGAGCGGTACTGGAGCAGGCGCTTGATTTCGTCATCGGCCAACTCCCAGGAGACATCCACTCGGGGCTGGTCTTCATCGCCGTTGCGCTCTTCGGCCTTCTCCATGTTAAGCTCGTAGGCCCGGAAGGCCCGCAGGCTCTTGGTCTTGAGCACCACCTCGTCGGTGGCCCGGATCATCTCGGCCTTGATTCGGCGGAAAAAGGCGAAATCATCGCGCTTGGCGCCCAGGGGCGGCTCCTGGATAATCCGGTCGATGGAACCCAGGCGCAGGTTGTCGGCGGCGGTGATGGCCAGGCGATCGGCGCAACTTTCCACCAGCTCCTTGGGCAGCTTGTCGCCCTCCTTGACCTTGCCCTCGATGGCGGCGGCGCCCTCCGGCGAAATCACCGAATAGTAGCCGTGGGAGAACATCAAGCGCATGTCACCCATCCCCACAGCCTCGGCCCCGCCGGAGCCGCCTTCCGAGGTCACGGCCACCATCGGCACCCGCAGTTTGGCCATCACGTACAGGTTGCGGGCGATCTGCTGGGCGGCGCCGGGATACTCCTCAACCGGGAAGGCGCCGGGGGTGAAAATATAAAAATGGATGGGAATCCCTTCGGTTTCCGCCACCCGCATGTAGCGCAGGGCCTTCTCGTTGCCCCAGGGCTTGGTGCTGCCGCCGTTACGGTATTCCTCGCCGTGGCCCTTCTCGTGGCCGATCACCATCACCTGCTGCATCACAATGCGGTTCTTGACCCGCCGGCCGATGCTGGCCCGAGCCGCCACCAGGGCCGGATCGATATTGGCATCCTCCTCGCCGCCCAGCTCGGTGTACTCCTCGTAAACGTTTTCCAGCAGATCCTTGAGGGAGAAGCGCAAGGGGCTGCGGACGATCCGCACCCGCTCCATGGGGCTCAGGCTCTCTTCGCAACGGGCCTCGATAAAGCCCAGCTCTTCCTCCAGCTCCCCGATCCGAGCCGCCAGATCATCATGGCTCAACTCGTAAAAGGCGTCGCGCAGGCTCTTGAGCTTTTCCTGCAGGGCCGGGAGATTGCCCCAGTCGGGGCTGTCCTTGATCTGGCCCAGGTAGCTGATCCGCTCCTCGGCCTTGAGCAGGCGTTTGCGTAAGTCTTCCATCAGGTAAACCGTTCCTTTCAGAAGGTCAGCAGGCGGTCCATATTGTCCGCCAGATATTGCAGGTTGGTCACGATGGGGCCACCGGCCGCGTTACTGCCTTCGATCACCGTTTCGCTCAGGAAACGTAAGGCCCGCTCCTTGGCTTCAGCCATGTTATCCCCCCAGACCATGGCCAGGGCCAGGTTGGGGTCGTAATCGCTGGGAATCACATAGGGGCGATCGGTGGGCACGTGGGTATAGACCGCCGACCAGTCGTGGTCGGGATGGCTGAAGCGGGAGATGGTGCCGATCCAGGGCGCGAAGCCCCGCTGGGTATCCTCGGCCACGATCCGCAACTCGATGCTGGTCCCGCGGAACTCGATATCCGGCTGGGCATAACCCAGCTTGTCGCCCAGGGCCAGACGAATCTGCTCCCGGATCAGGTTGGGGTGCTGGTTGTTGATGTAGCTGATCCGGGCCGAAACATCGTTTTCCACCTGAATCCGGGTGTTGACCTCCAGCAGGTAGGGTCGGCCGTCCCGACTGACGATCCATTCCCAGGTGCCGACATTGTCGTAACGGACGTGGGAGGCCAGCTTGAGGGAGTACTGGACGATCTGCTCCAGCACCGCCGGGGCGTCAAACTCGTAGGGGAAACAGGAGACATCGAAACCGGGGGCCGCTTCCAATCGCTTCTGGCGGCCGGTGCTCTGGATGGTACAGTTGCGGGTGCCGAAATGGACCCGCTCGCCGTGGCGGCTGCAGAGGATCTGAACCTCCAGGTGGTTGTAATCGCGGAGGCACTGTTCGATCAGAACCCCGGAGTCTCCGAACTGGCGCTTGGCGTAGTTCTGAACCTGGCGGTAAACCCGGCGGAACTGCTCGACCTCATGGACCTCTTCAATGCCCATGCCGCCGCCGCCGGCCGCCGCCTTAACCAGCACCGAGGGATGGTTGATCCCCCGCTCGGCCTGGTCGTCCAGCAACTGGCGGGCGATTTCCTCGGCGTCGATCTCGTTGTAAATGGGGCCGTCGGTGCCGGGGATGGTGGGAATCCCCAACTGGTTGGCCACCCGCTTGGTGTTGATCTTGTCGCCCAGATCCTTGACCACCGCCCAGGAGGGACCGATGAAGTTCAGGGGCCGATCCCGGATGGTGGCCCGGCGGGCAAAACGGAAATCTTCGGAAAAAAACCCGTAACCGGGATGGATGGCGGTGCATTTGGTGTGGTCGGCCACCGCCAGAATATCGTTGGGATCGGTGTAACTGGCCACCCGCCAGGCCCGGCGGACGTTGCTTTTGCTGTCGAGATTGCGGCGGACATGCTCGGAATGCTCGTCGGCGGCGGTATAAACCACCACCCAGTCCAAACCCAAATCCTGGCAGGCCCGCATGATCCGCAGGGCGATTTCACCCCGGTTGGCGATCAGTACCTTGTCTTTCACAAGCGCTCCTCTCGGCCTTTGGTAACCATCAGGCGGCACAACGCAAACCCGGACGTTCTCCCACCGAGTAGCCGTGCCGCTTCTTCCGGCAAGCGACCAGGCGCCGCTCTTTCCACCCAAAAAAAAAGAAAAGAGCAAACAGAATTCCACAATCCCTGCTTGACAACTTTTCCTTCGAAATTTTTCCACCCTACCCGATGCCGTTCCAAAAAGGAAGACTCGGATGTCCGGCCCCATATACTTGGTTCCGAGGCAATCGTCAATTTTTTTGTGCCCCTGCCCCACCCCCCGGCCCTCAGCCGGCTATTGCCTGTTGCTCCTCAATAAGATATAAAAAAACCGACACCGGCCCCCATAAACCACCACGGCAAAAAACACCGGCAACCCAGCCCCGAGAACCCATGGCCAACTCATCCGACCAACCTCCGTCGCCCAAGGCGGAAGAGCCGCTCTTCCGCCGTCTTCTCAACCTGCTCGGCATTGAACGATCCCCGGACAGCGCCGAAGATATTGAACAGGAAATCCAGGAAATCCTCGATGAAGGCGAGGAACAGGGCCTGATCAGCCCCGAGGAGGGGGAAATGATCAGCGGGATCATGGAGCTCAAGGACACTCAGGCCTACGAGATCATGACCCCGCGCGCCGAAATGGTGATGGTCGAAGCCGCCACCCCGCTGCCCGAGCTGGTGGCCCTGATCATCGACAAGGGCTACAGCCGGATTCCCGTTTACCAGGAAAACCCCGACCGGATCATCGGCCTGATCCACGCCAAGGATTTATTGCCCTATTGCCTGGACGGCCGGGATCTGCCCAACGCCGGCAGTCTGGCCAAGCCGGTGCTCTTCATCCGGGAAAAAAGGCGGGTTCTGCGCCTGCTCAAGTACTTTCAGGAAAACAAGATTCACCTGGCCGTCGTCAACGACGAGTTCGGCAGCATTCGGGGACTGCTGACCCTGGAGGATATCGTCGAAGAAATAGTCGGCGATATCAGCGACGAACACGATCGCAAAACCCGACGCTGGAAGGTGGTGGACCAGCGAACGGTACTGACCGACGCCAAGGTGGACATCGAGGAGGTGGAAGATTTTTTCAAAATTGAACTGCCGGAGGGCCCCTATGAGTCGGTGGGCGGCCTGATCCTCCACCATCTCGACCAGGTACCGACCCCCGGCACCACCCTCAATATCAACGCCCTGATCTTCGAGGTGCTGGCGGCGGACAAGCGGCGGGTGATCACCGTCAAAATTCAGAAAAAAAACTGAAACCATGCCCCTTCTGCCGGCGGCCGCCGCCATCATTAGCGGCCTGCTCCTCTATTTTTCCTCCCCCGGCACCTCGGGCCACCCCCTGCTGGCCTGGCTGGCCCTGGTCCCGCTGCTGCTGGCCCTGCGGGGGCGGGGTTGGCGCCAGGCCGCCGCTTTGGGCCTGCTGGCCGGCCTGGTTTACCACCTGCCCCTGCTGCGCTGGCTGCTGGTGGTGCTGGGTGAGCATGGCGGAGTCTTGCTGCCGGTGGCCCTGTTGGCCCTGCTGCTGCTGGCTCTCTACATGAGCCTATATCTGGCGCTGTTCGCCGCCCTGTTCAACACCCTCACCGGCTGGGGCAAGGCCACCCTGCCCAACGCAACCTTTCACGAGGCTGAACCCCTGGCAAGCGACCAGGGTGTGCCACGGGTTCAAGCTACAGCAAACGGGACGGAAGGAAATTGGCGGAAGAATCGGGGTCAGACACCAAATTTTACCGGCCCGGAAGTACTGGCGCTCTGGGCCGGGCCGGTGATCTGGGTGGGACTGGACCGGCTGCGGGCCTGGCTGTTCACCGGCTTTCCCTGGCAGGATCTGGCCTACAGCCAGTATCAATGGCCCTTAGTGATCCAGGCCGCCGATCTTTTCGGCCATCACGGCATTACCTTTGTCATCGTGCAAACCAACCTGCTGCTGGCCCTGCTGCTGGTGGCCGGTGGCGTAACCGTTCAGCAGCACCGCACCTTCGGGCGATCAGCCAGGCTTGAGTACACGGGGTACGAGGCGCCTGGCTGCTTACCCGAATCTGCGGCACTGCTGAACGGTTAC
>OBJA01000594.1_pt1 | contig 29957 bp, 15 predicted proteins | sample 1519751 | NCBI WGS metagenome assembly OBJA01 (sample SAMEA3881238, study PRJEB22517) | soil metagenome | biome: lake sediment; feature: soda lake sediment; material: sediment, water from around vicinity | place: India | collected 2013-12-23 | depth 3 m
CAGTCTGTGTATCAGCAGCATTTACTTCAGCGTGAACTAAAGTCGGAGCATAATATACTTCGTTTAATACTGCATTAACAGTTGTAGTTTGAGTAGCAACAACAACAACATTACTTACAGTTTCAGAATTGAAACCGGTTTTGCTGAATGTCATTGTGTATGTACCGGCATCAGCCTGAATAACATAGTGACCTTCTTCGTTAGTCATTGCAGTGTAAGGACCGGCAACAACCATAGCACCGAATATTGGTGATCCGTCAACACCACTTGTAACAGTACCTGCAATCATACCCGGTTCATAAACAACCATGGTAGCAGGAATCATACGAGTTGCATTTGCAAGATCATTAGTATTCAATTCTAATTCGGTAGTGTGTGTTCCAACACCGAAATCTTCGTTTGAAGTGAATGTAGCAACAACATCAACGAATCCGCCTGGAGCAACTTGTCCTTGTGGAGGGTTAACAGCAGTAATGAAGGTTGGTATAGGATACTCAATCAATACAGCTAAGTTGTTGTGAATATAAGCACTATTGTAGTTAATGTTTGTAGCAATAGTACCGGCGTTATTTTCAATACCAACTGTAGCACTTGAAACACCAAATCCAGCAGCTATATTATTATAATATATTCTGATGTGACCATTTCTGTAAAGGTGAACCTGTGCAGTGATAGTTGCAGTAGATGAAAGTGGATATGTGCTGTAATTTGTAAACTGGATGATCCAGTAATTACCCATATTCTGATAGCGTACAGAGCTACTTGCATTACCACCATGAAGGTCATCCCAACACCATGCAATCAAGTTATTTGGTGTTGTTGTACTTGGAATATTCTGGTTTGAAAGTGAACTTGAAGTACTTCCAAAGATCAGATAACCGTTTGAACTTACGTTAACAGTGTTATAAGTATTTTCGTAGAATGGGAAATCAAAACCAATTGGGAATGGTCCAACTACGTTATCATCAGCTAAACCTGTTACTAATGTACCAGTAGCAGAAATATCATTCCATACGTAGGTTGGTCCACCTGGTTCGTCACTATCAATCCAGGTATAACCAAATGCATCAGGTCCACCTGCACCGCGAACGTTGCGAGTTCCCATACCTTCGGTTGGATCTTTTTCACCCTTAGCTACTTCAACTTCTTTTAAATTTGAACGCTCATTCTGAACGAAGCCAGGTGAACGAACTAATTGTGAAGAAACGTATTCAGGGAATGAGAATGCTAATGTACCCTGACCAGTATTAGAGATACGGAAGGTAACATTTTCACTTGTCATTGGATACTGCTCATTATATAATGAAGTAGGATTCAATACAAGCGTTGGGTTTGACCACTCAACAGTTACAGGGCCTGCAGGTGCTGAATTACCATCAGCAAAAACAGCCTGAACAGTATATGCATAAACTCCATAAGCAGGTAAAGTATTTGCGAATGTAGTTCCTGTGGTTGTTCCTATTTGAGTTCCATTACGTTTAATAATGAAATATTGGAAACCAGTAGTAGTTTGGAATGACCAGTTTAATGCAACTGTTCCTGCGACCGGGTTAGTTAATGTAGCTGTAAGGCCGGTTGGTCCTGTCAGAGCAGTACCGGTTACAGTCATAGTTACAGGTATTACAACGGTTCCAACATTTGGAGTTGAAGTGAATGTAATATTAGCAGTCTTAACAGTTCCTGCAGTTAAGCCTGAAGCGTTAAATGCTAAAGGCACATTAAAATTGGTATAAGGATTTACAGTACCTGAATTCTGTCCGAGAGTTAACCATGAGTTAGGACCCGGTGAAGTATAGGTAATTGTTGCATTCCAGCCTAAAGATCCATCTCCATTATTTGCAATGTTAACAGAACCATCGAATAATTCATTTGGATTAACTGTTACATTGTAAGGATTAGGAGTTATAGCCATTGCAGGACGAGTCATTACTATATTCTGATAGTTTATAATGTTTGGTTGTACGTTAACACTCATAGTAGTGTTATTGTAGGTAGCCAAAGATGCAGTCAAATTATAAACACCGGCAGTAATGTTAGGGAATGAATATGATCCGTCAGGAGCTGATACAGTATTATATGTATTAACACCATTGTTCAGGTTAACGGCAACACCGCCTAAAGGAATACCAAAACCATTGGTTGTGAATCCCTGAAGTGTTCCAATACCTAAAGTAGTAGTGAAATTATAGATTGGGTTGTTGCTTGCATCGCCTAAAGCATTGAAAGGAACAATTCTCCAGTAATATGTAGTACCAAAAGTAAGTGGAGCCGGAGGAGTATATGTCATTGTTGCAGCACCCGGATTAACAACAGTACCATTGGCAATGTTGGTAGGAGGGTTATCTGTTCCCATAAATACTCTGTAACCTTCTGGGTTTGCTCCTTCAGGTCCGCGACTCCATGCTAATTGTATGTTAATAGGCATACCATTTGCATTATTTGGTGGAGCTACGTAAGTGGCTGCCATAGGAGTCATTTCTGCAAATGTATATGTCAAACCAGGAGCAGGATAATACAAATTGCTATAAGTCATTACGGCTGTATTAACAGTTGCCGTATTAGTATTAGCCCAGCCAGAAGTTGATGTTCTTGCTATAAAATGAGCTGGTAACGAACCACCTAAACCTACTTGCACGCTTGTGCTTGTTGTTGAAGCAACAGTAAAGTTACCGTATACGATTTTAACTTCGTTAGTTGATTCGTATAAGCGAATCTGGAAGTTCAAATTTTCGCCGGCATACGAAGTGCCATAGCGTTTATAATTTTTCCATTGAATAACACAAACTCTGTTCGGAGCAGTACCAATTGTTTGTACGCGAATGGATGCTCCCGCCTGAGCTTGAAGGTCAGCAGCAAAAGCCGAAATCCTTGAGCGAAGTTCTATAGGTGCTATTCCTGTGGTACTCGAAAGAGGCACGTATGTGCTTGATGATGAAAGATTAACATTTGTAACACCAAGTGATATCCAACCATCAGCTCTTATTCCAACTTTGTTAAAAGTGTATCCATTAAAACCAAATGGAAATCCAATATCAAATCCTGGTCCTGTAGCAGTAAAATTGCCGGCTGGAACAGCAGGATCAGCAAAATATTGTCCATCTGTAGTTTCAGTACCTAACGCAACACCTCCGGTTATTTCATCATAAGTTGATGTTGATGAAACAAAACCATATAATGGGAAATTAACTGGAGGGGCTCCTGCTACCAAATCCAAAGTAAAATTTGGAATGTTATTTGGCGAAGGATATGTATCAATCATGATATAGTATGTACCCGGATTTAATGCAGCAGCTGCAGCGTGAGCTGAAGCACCTGAATTTGTTGAAAGGGCAACACATGTACCAGTCATGGGACAAGCATCCATAATTGCTATACCTGTCCAGGTTGTTGGGCCTGGATTTATTGTAGCAGTAATCCATGCCGGTGATGTAAGTGTGAATCGATATATAATATCTTCACCACCATCATAGTTACCCATACAGGTAGCATCATAATTATTTCCACGGCCTACTGTTGTATTAGCATCAGTATATGGCAGTGCAGGAATAATGATTGGCTGAGTGCAATCATCTCCAATGGCCCGACTGCTTCCTTCAGGTACTAAAGGAAGAACTACCGCTGGCCCATGCTTCTCAGCATCTGATTTAACGGCCTTGTCTTGTGCAAAGCTCGTTCCAATCAGCAAAAGGAAAGCAAGCATAGTTGCTACGTATGCTTTCATTTTGTAAAGGTTTGATTTCATTTTTTCTTGTTTAGTTAATTTTTAGTTAATTTCGAAATACTTGTTTAATGGTTTTGTTTTGTCTTTTTTCTCCGTTTGCCTCCTTTTCTGTCTGAATCGACTGTTTTTATTGTTAAACATCTATTTGGTTAATTCCTATATAATACTATAACCGCAAGCCAATAATCTTATCGGCATCGGTTAAGAACTTGTAATATAAGCAGTTATACAAGTATCAATAAGTAGTAGTGCGAGTTTTGGTAGTTAAGTTTTCAATCTCCAACGTATATAAGACAATAAAAAGGGATTTTACCCTAAACTTTTTTATAACTTTTTTAATAGTTTTTTAACTATTCTTTAATAATCCACCTTAATCCTATTTTTTCGGACGTTTAGTTCATAGCTAATCATTGATTTCATTGGCCCAAAACCTTACTCTGTATTATATCTCTTCCAGTCTGATAATCCTAATGCTTACAGTTGGAATAATGACACTCTATGTCCTTTCAGGCTGCCTTCTTGCAATTCACCTTCTTATCATTATACTTAATAATTAAATATAGCAGAAGTAACTTGCTTATTCCCGCCGGCTATATATCTTATTGTCCCGGCATAAAATAACACAGCCCCGTTTTAGCGGGGCTGTGTAAAGTATAATAATCGTTTTACTGATTATTTGGTAACTGCAATTTTCTTAGTAAAGCTTTCGCCTGATCTTGTTATAAATTTAACAAGGTAAGCTCCAGCATCGTAATTGCGTACATCTATTGCAACATTCTTATCCTTAGCAATAACCTGTTCAAATACTATCTGACCAACATAGTTGTATACAACTAATCTGCTGATATTGTCAGTAAGTTCAATGTTAACAACATTGTTTGATGGGTTAGGATAGATGTTTACAGCGTTTGCTTCAACATTACCTGATGAAAGAACAGTTTCGCAAGCTTCGTTGCTGAATTCTGATTCACAATCTTCGTAAACAGCTGTTACATTGTAACACCATGTTGAGTTAAGTACAGAAATTGTGTTGTCAGTATCGAGGTAAGAAGTTTCAGTTGTGTTAGCAATTAAATTACCCTGACGATATACATTGTATCCTGTTAATGCACGGCTGCCTTTTGAAGGAACTGATGCCATAGGATTATTAGCGTTAGGAGTTGGGTTAAGTGCTAATGTAGCATTACTGTTGTTGATAGGAGTCTGTGAAATCGACTGCATGTTCTTAGTTACACCGTCAACTGATTCTACGAAACCTTGTAAGTTCCAGTTGTAGTTCAATCCAAATGTTGACATAGGATCCCATGTTGAACCGTCTGTTGAAATCATATCACCAAAACCGGCAACTGCAGGACCTAAATCAGTTCCACCAGGATATTGACCTGTAGCATGAGTAACTGCATAACCAAACCATAATTCAGTTGCACCGGTTACAAATACAGGGCTATTGAGGGTTACCTCATTCCACTGATCGAATGTAACTGTTACAGGCTGACTTACAACTAAGTTAGCTGCGTTAGCACCAGTCCATACTTTTAATACGAAAGTAGCACCAGGTGAGTTAACAGGGAAGAATCTAACCTTTGTTAAGCTTGTACCGGCGTACTGAGCTAACTGAGTTGGAGTGAAACGTGAAGCAGCCATGAAAGTACCTGCGTTAGTTAAACCAACACTGTTACCATTTGTACCGCTATCCCATTTTAACCATGCACTTGGACCTGAAGGTGTTCCAGGAGCTGTCCAGTTAAGTAAGATCTGATCCTTCTTAGTAGGATTAGGAATTGAAGCAACTAGTTCAGTTGGAGCATCACATGCACGATAAATGTGGATGTTGTCAATCTGCCAGTAGTTAATGTTCAATGTATTCTTTCCGTAAGCTGTGAAACGTACTTTAAATACCTTGTTCATTGCTGAACCAGAGATGTTGATGTGTTTCGAAGTCCAGTTAATGTCGCCTTCTGCTTTGAAGTTAGCAACAGTATTCCATGAAGTACCGTTATAAACTTCAACTTTCAGTTGTTCGTCACCTGTAGCTGCGATGTCATCAAGTTTAAGATCGAAATCAAGATAGATCTTACCATCAATATAACCACCATCAGGACCGAAGCCATTGATGTATGAAGTAGCTAATGATAATGAATAGTCAGTCTTCACTGGATTGTATGTGAATTCTGCTGAAGGTGCAGGATTACCGGCCTGACCAGCAATACGCCAGTTCTGATCAGCAGTCCATTTGCTTGTTTCGAATACTCCGGTTGTGAAGTTTTCTACGAATGGTAAAGCATATCCGTAAATTACGTTTACACTGATAGGACCTTCTATCATTGACTCACCAGTCTGACCTGCAAATCCGTAAGGAGTTAAGTCATAAACTGCAGTAATATGATAGCTATAAGTTTTTGGTTCTAAGTTTAGATCAAAATACTCAAGGTTTGGTTTAGCAACGTATGCAATCTTTGCATTGTCACGGTAGATATTATAACCTAAAAGGTTATTGATTGACTGTCCACCACCTGTACCATTGATTACGAAAGGCATACCCTGTGGACCTACGTCTGTTAGAGGAGCCCATGCACCTGACTGATTTTGAATTGCATTACCGGTTGAAGTCTGACCAGGAATAGTAACTGCAGGAACCCAAGGACCACTTGAGCCTGAACCTGTTGCAGTCCACTCAACCCAGTAAGTACCAGCTGTTAAAACAAGGCCTGGAGCTGAAGCAACGATCTTCATGATCGGACGGTTAGTTGATCCACCAGGACCATCGTCATTACGATAAGCATTTGTCCAGGTTGTAGAAGCCAATCTGTTGGTAGTTAAGTCACCGTAAATAATGTTACCACCAGCTCTTGGATCACCATCCCAAATACGGAAGAATATTCCTGTAAATGTACTAGTTGTTGTTGAACCTGTTTGATATCCGAAGAATTCAAAGTTTTCAACAGTCCATGTTCCGGTTACTGTAAAGTCATCAGCTACGCTGTTACCTGCTGATTGCTGCATACCTGAACCGTAAGTACTCATACCTAAGTTAGTCTGTAAGATACTTTCATCAGCACCACCTGCACCTGTACCAGGGCTGTTTACTAGTGGACCATTGTCAAACAATACAACTCTGCTTGATGCTAGAGGAATACTTGTTTGGTTGAATGAAGCCTGTGGAGTAGAAACAATAGCAACATCAGCAGCAGCTTGTGGAGTAATTACAGGAAGAGCATCCTGAACCATTGCAACCTGGTTAACTGATGGAGCAACCCAAGTTAAACGTACATAATCAGTTTCTGATGGGTTAACACCCTGTAAGTTTGTTGGAGGAATCAAGTACTCACTTCTGAACTTATAAGTATCAAGTTCTGAGTATCCTGAACTGTATAAACAAGCAACTCCTGCAAGATATTCCTGACCGTAGTTAAGGTTTGTATATGTATAAGTTAAGTTGTTTGTATTAGCAACTAAAGTACCATCAAGGAATACACCATATCCCATTGCAGGATCGTTTCCATAAAGAACTTTTACGTTGTCAATTGCCCAACCTGAAGCCCAATCACCGTTGTCATTAGTATGGAAAGCAATCCATGCACTGCTTAATCCGTTAGGACCAGCAAATTGCGAAAGATCGATTTCAATATCCTGCCATGTAGTAGCCGGAGCCATTGTATGAATAACTGTCCATGTTGCACCAGCGTTTGTACTGATCTCAACAAATGAAGTCTGGCCGTAAGCACCTGTAAAGTAACTCTGGAATCTTAGAACGTAAGCTTCTGAAGTTGTGAAGTCCATTTCAGGAGTCCATAAGTAATCGCAGCAACCATCACCATCAGCTTCATCATCATTAGCAACAGCAAATGTTGTATGAGGAGGAATTGGGAAGTCAGTACTACCTGTGGTACCTGCATACCAACCGTTAGTATTCTGAGTGTATGATGACCAACCAGCCGGTGGGAATACCGCACCTTCAAAGTCTTCGTCTATCTCAACTGCTAATGGAGCACGCCATGTAGCAACTAATGTCAACGGATCAACATATAAGTTTGTAGGTTTAAACTTACTTTCAGCCATAATAATGTTGAAAGTACGGTTGCTCTGAATGTTTGCATTGAAAGCATAAGTATCGAAACCAGCAAATGAAGCTGCAATTGCATAATTGCCTTTCCAAATGTTTTCGAATACGTAAGTTCCTGAAGCAGGTATAGTTCCTGTATAAGTTGCATAAGGATAATCCTGACCAACCATAGTGATTAATACGCCTTCAGGGCTACCGCCTGTAGTTAAGCTAACATTGAAAGTAACATTTACATGTTTCTTATGACCAACGATGTTTGAATACATTCTTGGTGACTCGTTGCCATTTGTGTAGTTTGCAGCTACAGCATATGCATACCAGCCTTCAGGAAGTGGACCAAACTGAGTGTCAGTATAGTTAGTTGCTGAAACGTTACCGTTTAATAATGTAGCTACACCTGATGATGCACCTGCATTAGGATTAGCAACAGCTAAGCGCCAAACTTTATAACCTGTAAGATCACGGCTTGATTCATTGCTTTGAAGAGCGATGTACTGAGCTTCACCTTCAGCGCCTGACTGAGCAGTTGCTGGAGTTAATGAGATCATACCACGTTGTTTCAGAGGAGATTTAACTTCTGCTGAAGCAGTTGATTTGTTATCAGCACCAACCTGACCGTTGATGAAAGCACGAATCATCATATCCTGGTATGGTGATAATCCCCATGCGCCACCAGCTACAACGTTACGTGAGTAACTGCGGTATGAAGTTGGTACAGTTTGGTCAACTCCTACAGGAGCAACGTTTGGTGATACAGCACCCTGAACCATTACAAGGTAGAAGTTTCCTGAAGTTACAACAGCATTTAAGCCAGTAAATTCAACCCATCCGTAATTGTTAACAGTAACTGATATAGAGTCAACTGTAGTTCCTGGCATACCGTTTGGACCATCAGCAAGTTTTACCATTGCTCCGAAAGTTGTACCTAAGAAACCAGTGTTATTGTTAGGGAAGCTACCATCACCTACATATATCTTACCACCATAAACAGTAGCAGGATATCCGGCAGGAGTGAAACGAACTGCATTCATGTTGCCTGGAAGAGCCCATGCAGCATAATTTTCAGCAGTACCATCATCATAAGAAACTTCGTAATTTGGAATTGGAGCACCCCAGGTTACTTCAGTTTGTGTATCAGCTGCATTTACTTCAGCGTGAACTAGAGTAACAGGTAGGAATGCCTCATTTAAAATAGCATTCTGAGTAGTTGTTTGGTTTGAAGTAACTACAACATTGTTAACTGTAACTGAAGTGAAACCGGTTTTGCTGAAAGTTACAGAGTATGTACCTGCATCCAGTGACATATGATATTCACCGTCTGCATTTGTTAATGCTGTGTAATTGCCGGCAACAACTGTTGCACCTTCAATTGGAGATCCATCAACACCGCTTGTAACAGTACCTACTAAATGAGCCGGATTGTAAACAACCATTGTTGCAGGGATATTTACGTTAGCATTAGCAAGATCGTTGGTGTTCATTTCAAGTGTAGTAGTATGTGTTCCTACAGGGAAATCTTCACTTGCTGTGAAAGTAGCAGTAACATCAACATATCCACCTGGAGCTACTTGTCCTTGTGCAGGAGTAACAGCAGTGATGAATGATGGCTGAGGATATTGGATAAGAACAGCTAAGTTATTATGAATGTAAGCACTGTTGTAAACAACTTTTGTTGCTATTGTACCTGTATTATTTTCAATACCTACTGTAGCGCTATTAACTGGAAAACCTGGAGCAACATTGTTATAATAAATTCTAATGTTACCATTGCTGTACAAGTGAACCTGTGCAGTAATTGTGTTAGTAGCTGAAACAGGATATGTACTGTAATTAGTAAACTGGATGATCCAGTAGTTACCCATGTTTCTGTAGTATACAGCACTGTTTGCACCTGCGCCATGAAGGTCATCCCAGCACCATGCAATTAGATTGTTAGGAGTTGTTGTGTTAGGAATATTCTGGTTTGTTAGCGAAGTCGAAGTGCTTCCAAGTACTAAAAATCCGTTTGCACTTAAGTTAACTGAAGTGTAAGTATTTTCGTAGAATGGGAATGAGAAACCTAGTGGCAATGGACCTACTACGTTATCGTCACCTAAACCTGTTACTAAAGTACCGGTAGTTGAAATGTCGTTCCATACATAAGATGGTCCGCCAGTTTCGTCACTGTCAATCCATTTGTAACCAAAAGCATCTGGTCCACCTGCACCGCGTACGTTGCGTGTTCCCATGCCTGCTGTAGGATCAACCTCACCTTTTGCAACTTCAACTTCTTTCAAAGTTGATTCTGTTGTACCAACAAAACCTGGGCTATTTAGTAACTCTCTGCTTGTATATTCAGGGAATGAATAAGCCAAAGTACCTTGTCCTGTATTTGAAATACGGAAAGTAACAGTCTCATTGCTTAAAGGATATTGTTCATTGTATAATGAAGTAGGATTAAGAACAACTGTTGGATTTGACCACTCAACTGTTGCAGGTCCTGCAGGAGCTGAATTACCATCAGCAAAAACAGCCTGTACTGTGTATGCATATACACCGTAAGTAGGTAATGTATTTGCGAAAGTAGTTGTAGTTGTTGTACCAATCTGAGTTCCATTACGTTTTACAACGAAATATTGGAAACCTGTAGTTGATTGGAACTGCCAGCTTAATGAAACATTACCTGAAATAGGGTTAGTTAATGTAGCAATAAGATTTGTAGGAACGCCTAAAGCAGTACCGCTAACAGTCATAGTAACAGGAATAACTACTGTACCAACATTTGGAGTTGATGTGAAAGTTACTTGTGCAGTCTTAACTGTACCTGCTGCTAAACCTGAAGCATTGAAACCTACAGGAAGATTAATGTTAGTATAAGGATTAACTGTACCTGTTGACTGAGCTAAAGTCATCCATGTATTTGGACCAGGAGAAGTATATGTAACCGAAGCATTCCATGTTAATAAACCATCACCATTGTTTGAGATGTTGATAGCACCATCGAATAATTCGTTAGGATTAACTGATACATTATAAGGATTAGGAGTAACGGCCATTGTTGGACGGGTCATTACTAAATTCTGGTAGGTTGTTGTCATTGGTGCAACATACACATTAGCAGTAGCAGAATTGTAACCTGCAAGATTACCAGTTAATGTATAGTTAGCAGCAGGAACTCCTGTAAATGAGTAAGCTCCGTTAGCAGCACTTGTTGTTGCAACTGATCCCTGTGAATTGCTCAGAACTACCTGAACACCACCAACAGGAATACCAAAACCATTAGTTGTGAAACCTTGAAGGTTACCAACTCCTAATGAAGTTGTAAATGACCATATCGGTGCATTTACAGCAGGACCTGTAACATTGAAAGGAACAATCTGCCAGTAGTAAGTAGTAGCGTATGTTAAATCTGGATTTGGATCGTAAGTTAATACCATTCCTAAATCAGTACCATTAACAAGATTGGTTGGAGGGTTGTCAGTTCCAAAATATAATCTGTAACCGGTTGGAACACCACCTGTTGTAGGAGCTGTCCAGTTTAAAGTTGCAGTAATAGGAACACCAGTCAAAGCGTTAGCAGGGCTGTTTAATCCAGCTATGCCCGGAGCTTGTGGAGGTGTTAAACCAGGTCCTGCAAATTCATCAACATACAAACGCAACATATCAGCTGAAATAGCCTGAATTGCAAAATAAATGTCTTGTCCAATGTAAGCTGATAAATCGTAAGTATACTGTGTGTAAGTAGTTCCAGGTCCAATATTCGAAGCAAGTGTGATTGTAAAATCAGCCTCATTGTTACCTGTGGTAGAAACCTTTACATTAAAACGGTCTACTAAAGAACTACCACCATTCTTTGACCAGAAAGAAATGGTTGAGTTTCCTGCAGTTGGTCGCAATTGTGGAGTTATCAAATAATCATTGTGTGCAGTTGTATTCCAACTTATGGAAGCACACGCAGTACCTACGTGAGGTCCTGTAGTGTATCTTGTCCATGCATTAGCGCCACCACCATTGATAACGCGCCAACCATCAGGAGGAAATGTTGTTCCCTCGAAGCCTTCAGATAGATTCTGCGACATTGCAGGCATAATACCTGCAAATAATGCGATCATCAACCCTAAAAACCAGTTGGTTAAAGTAAATTGTTTTCTCATTTTGTTTGTACTAGTTAATTTTAGTTAATTATTTTGTTTGTAGTTCTTGTTCCTCCCGGAACAGTAGAAATAGTTTAATTATTACTTCCTAAAACAACCTCCTTTCTTAGTTTCACAATTTGATTTATAGTTCTTGTATTTTCTAAATAACTCGTTATAACTGCTTTTTTGCCTATAGTTTTGTTGGATATAGAAGGAAATGAAATTCGAAGACTTCCGGCTGATGTGGCGGAAAAAGAGGTTACACTATATGACATACCTGATGCATGATATAGTGTAAGTTGTGGTAATAAAGCAATGTGTAATGCAGTAGTCAATTGTTAGTAATTTGAGTTATTCAAGTTTTCCAAGTTCATTCATGCACGGATACTTCTTAGCGTTCCGGCTTTATAGTGTAGTTAAGACAAAAAAAAAGGGGTTTACCCTAAACGAAAACCCACTTTTTTTTTACTTTTTTTTTGCATTTTTTTTACCCAAAATACGATTCTAAAATTTGGTAAGTTTAATATTCTTGGTTGAACCTGATTTTGAGGTTATTAATATAAAATAGAGTCCTTTTTCCAATTTTGAGATATCAATTGGTCCAAAACTGCCGTCATTATTATTATTTAGCATAATTGAGCGAATAATCGATCCCTTTGCAGTAACTATCTCCACCTTAACTGTCTCATTTAGTCTGTAATCTTTAGCCGAGATGTAAATGTAATCTCTGGCAGGATTAGGGTAAACGCTACCGGTGATAAATTCAACCGACCCGGTTTTAACTGAAATGCGTTTGTTCTTCTGGTCTACTATCAGTTCTATATTATCAACCTCTTTGTTCTCGGGTGTTAAACTTATTGTTGAAGTAATCTTATTCTCATATCCTGCCTTTTCACCCCATAACTTATATTCTCCGTAAGGAAGGTTTTGGAATGTGAAACTGCCGTCTTCCTGCGATAGAGCCCATCCTACTATCTTTGTCAGCGATTGATTCATTAACAATACTACATGATTTGCAGCAGGTTGTGTTTCATTTACCGATTGTGCCTCGAATTCTGAGTCTCCAAACCAATCTCTGTTGTATATATTTACATCTCCCGGTGGGGTTCCTTCATAAACAAAAGTTCCTTTTATAATGCCATCACCTTGTTGAAGCACTGCATCAAGAGGATTTAAATGTATATCCACATCAAATGCATCAGCATCCATGTCAAGCTTATAGGCTTTGTTCCAGTTAGTCTTAGCTGCATAGTAGGTAGGCACGTGACTTTCAGTAAATTCTGGATTCGGAATAGAATATATGTAGTATTCTCCTTCTAATAAGCCGGGCAGGAAAAACTTACCTTCGTCATCCGAATATGTGGTGGCAACAGCTCTTGCGCTATTGTTATCAACAGCATGGGCAATTATAATTGAGTGGTCTACTCCTACTCCATTCTTTTTAACGGTTCCTGTTATATCATAGCCCTGGATTATAGTAAGTATAAAATTGTCAGCCAATACTCCACATTCTGAACTTATGGTAAGCGTTAATTTAACCCAGCCATTTTTAATATCGCTTATTCCAGGAGTGTATTTAGTAACCAATGTATCCTGCTTGCTAAATGTGCCGTCTCCACTTGTTGACCACAGTAACTCTGAATAATTATCCGCGATCGCATCTTTAGTGGTATAAGAAACACCTTCGTTTACAGATGTGTCGTTGCCGGCTTCAATAACTAAAAACTCAAGTATGCTTAACCGCATAGTGTCTTGTAGCATAAGACCTGAGTTTGATTGCATTGTAAGTTGAAGTATTGCATAACCTTTTTCCTTATCAACAAAACCGGGCATGTACTGAGTTAATAGCTGGTTATTGTTAGCGAAAGTACCATCACCTTGGGTAATCCAAGTTAATGATTCATAGTCTATTGCGGTTGCTGTAGCAGTCGTAAAATAGTCGCCCGAACAAACAGAACCCATACCACCGGCAAAAGGTCCTGCAATAGCAGTACTATAAGCACTTTCATGGCCTTCAAACTGATCTCTAATTCCATCGGCTTCGTTGTCAATAGCAGTAACCATTATTAGGTCACTTAACTGAATGTCATTAAGTAAAATGGTAGTGTCAGTAACTGTATACACTTCAGTCGCTTGACCCGATACATGGTAAACTCTATAACCTGCTAGGTCAGTTTCTTTGTTACTCAACCACTTAACATGTACAACATTGCCTTGTAGTGTCTTAATCACCATTTTTGGCTTAGATATCGGGGCCATAGGATCAGGCCCTTCAATAAGTGGCTTATAAACTACAACACCATACTTGATATAGTCTGATTTGTCGTAAATAATATTATTTATCTCAGTGGTGTCAGTAGTGCTCCAATAGTTGTTTGTAGCAAATATTGTATCAGAGTATCTGTTAATAAATGAAGATGTATCGCTATAGGATTGAAAAACATTGTAATGAATACCCGATTGCGGACCCGTTTCAATAACGAAGGTCTCTCCAATATTTTGTGTAATATTATTGTAGAGGAACGTATTATTCTTTGAAGGCAATGAGTCCACACTATTTATAATACTTATACCTGAGTTATTAAGGTTAACACTATTTTTTTCAAAAGTGTTATTGTCTGATTCTTCAGTAAGTGAAACTCCCTCATAGGTGTTCTCTTTAATAATATTGTTCTTAATAAAATTCCCTGCTGCCATAAACAGATGCAATCCTGCACCATTATAGTCAATAAGGTTTCCTATTAGTGTGTCGCTCGATTGCGAAAGCTTAATACCTATATCAGTATTATGCTGTATACTATTATTTGCAATAAGGTTGAAGCCGGTATCATTATAGCCTCCATTACCTAAATGCATTCCTATCTGATTATGGGTTACTATGTTATTACTTATTCGATTGTATTGTATGGTACTATTACTAAAACTTATAAATATCCCTACACTCATGTTATTAGTAATATTGTTTTCAGTAATTAGGTTGTATCTGCTTATGCTGTTATAAGTGAAGTAAATACCCATGTTACAGTCAATAATATTGCAGCCTCTGATTACGTTCCTCTGAGAGTTACCTATTGAAATTCCAGTACCGCATAATTTAACTGTCGATTCAGTCATAACCAGCCTTGAATCACCCAAAATTTCAATACCATAACCATTTCGGTTTCCATTTTCAATAGTAATTTTTTCGGCTTTTAGGATGGTTGAATCCGATAATCTTAACGCTACTGCAGCTCTTTGAATCTTTAAATTTCTAAGCAATGATCCTGATGTATATTGATCATTTTCATCAAGTTGTGTGATAGTGTTAATAAAACGCAAACCTTTCCATGTATCAGTGCTGGTGCCCCCGGGATCATTTAACTGGAATATAACGGGATTTGAAACTGTACCTCCAACTACAAGGTTGCCCTTTTCTATTCTTAACTCGGTATTAGCATTAAATTTTAGGATAGTACCGGGTAAAATTGTCAACGTCACTCCTTCAACAATTATAAGATCTTCAAGTACGATGTAATTATTTCCCGAAGGGCCAATGGTACGGTTTGAGGTGATGTATCCCGACAAGAAAGTATCAATAGCAGATGCATGTTGCGACATACTTAGTAGGAAAGCTGTCACAAACACTGTAACCAGTTTGCTAATTGAGCGAATCATTTATCTTACTACATCCGTTTGAGACTGTAAAAATAAGGCAAAATCAAACATAACGTTATATTTTTCACCAATTAACTTTATTATTAGTGCGTTTGTCGTTGATTTATAACCTTTTACACTAATATAGCTTGATGATTAAACCGGCATTTAGCCCTATTGCAGAGTATCGGGTATCAATAGGGTAATCTTTATATACTGATTCAGTATGATTCCTGTAACTAAATGAAGTTATGAAAGATGTTTTTCTGCCAAGCGGAACTATAATACCTGCGGCTCCTAAATACGACATCACTAATTCCTTAGCCTCGATATCACTTGCGTTAATTAGTCCATCGCCGTTTAACTTAATTTGCTGACCATCAGCACCAATGAATAAAGCCGGTATTACTCCCGCCTTAATAAAGAGCAAGCCTTTACCCATTTTAAAATTATACTGCAGTGCAACCGGAACTTCAAAGTATTTAAGATGGTTGTTGATCTTGAAGTTATATTGTTCATTATCGACCGGGATGTAGGTTGAATCGATAATATAATGCCATGTCATCGGATTTGTAGTATAGTAGGAATCGAGGGTGTCCTTTCTATAAAATCCTCCTCTTTGAATAAGATATGTGTAATCAAGCTTCTGACCGAATGTTGTTAATGCTAACCCCGCACTAAAGGTAAATCGTCCGGTTGATGCTCTTAGATCAATGCCCGCTGAACCTGAAAAGCTGGTATTTGAAAACGATTTTTTATATTCGTTTATCTTTTCTCTGTATGTTTCATTTGCTGAATAGGCAGTTGATGGAATAAGGTAAGTGCCAAAGATGTTAATGTCCAATTTCAGAGGTTTTGTAAGCTCTTTGGTTAAATCGGTTTTATTTCTAAAAATCTCATCCCCTTCAACATGAGTTGGTATTTTTTGAATAATAGTGTCAGTTTTATAAATAAACTCCTGAACTTTAACTGTATCACGAACCTCCACGTACTTAATTACTGTGTCGGGCACCCTTTTTCCGGTTTGCCTGGATGATGTCGGTTTTGGAGTATTAGCAGGTGGACTTGTTAAGTGTGGTTTTTCAACCTGTGTTTCGGCCATTTGCTCACCAGCTTTATCCAACTCCTTACTTCTAAAGATAATAACCTGATTGATCATCTGCTTATACCCAAACAATCCCTGACCCAGAATAGCGTCAAGAATTTGGGTGATAGTCATATCATGTGCATCAAGTTTAACAAGTCGTGATGCGGGTAATTGATCCGGGTTATAAGAGAAGGTATTTCCTGTCATCCTACCCAAAGTTTCCAGAGCTTCGCTTACAGGAACATTATTAAAAGAAATGGTAACTTTATCATTAAGTTTAAGAGTCTGTGCAGCAACGGAATTAAATAGTGCACAAAGTACTAATGAAAGAATAATGGAATATTTGTTTGAAAGACTCATAGTTGCACAATGTCGTTGCCCTTAAGGGTATAATGACTATTACTGATGCACCATGACCATTTTTTCTTTGTTTTCAAATTTCAGATTGAAGATCAATGAAAGCGTTTCAAGGGCATCATCTAAAGACTGTTTCTCAAAACGTGCTGTCAGTCGTTGATCAAGAAGAGTACTATCATCGAAGACGAATTGCTTCTGGTATTTTTGTTCGAATGCTTTGAATACCTCAGTCAATCGTGTTTCTTTGAAAGCAAGCACTCCTGTTTTCCAACTGAGCACATTAAGATCATCATTGACACTTTTAAATAAAACGCCTGATTTTTGGCTATATGTTGCAACTTCACCGGCAGTTAATGATTTGCCTTCCAACTCCTCCATGCCTTCCGGAGTATTGGACGGATATACCAAAACCTTACCTGTGTTAACTGTAACTTTCACATAATCTTTGCCCGGATAAGCTTCAACATTAAACGATGTACCAAGCACCTTAATATTAAGACCTGATGCATTAATGATAAAAGGCTTTGCCGGATCGGGTTTTACCTCAAAGAATGCCTCTCCAAAAATAGAGACTTCTCTGACATCTTTTTCAAATTTTTCAGGAAAATTTAAAATCGTGTTAGTATTCAGGACAACAATACTGCCATCGGGAAGAAGGCCCGGCTCCGAAACATTAAGTGCTGTTGCAAGCGTATTTATTTTCACATCCCTGGTTTGCATCAATGATACAACCCCTATTAGTAAAACTATAACAGCCGCTGCAGCCGATGATATATACTTGAGCACTCTTCGGTTTGGCTGATGATTCATAAGTACACCGTTGATGGTAGACTTTTCCTCGTTTGAAAGAATGCGGTTTTTTACTTTTTCCCACGCAAGATCTTCATTGTACTCAACCTTTTTCTTCTGAGTTAAAAATAAAAGACCCCGGTATGATTCATACAGTTGCCTGTTCTTCTCCGAGCGGGCAATGTAATCCTCTACCATCTTCTGCTCAGCTTGCGTGGCTTCACCTTGCAGGTATTTGACTATGAGGCGTTTATATTTTTGACTTATGAATCTCATTATTGAGTACTTCTTTCTTGTGTCTATTAGACAACAAAACAGGGGTTTTACCCTAAGATAAATCTCACTTTTTTTTACAAATTTTTAATCAAGAGCAAAAAACCAACTATAAACGGCAAATAATCAGAGAGTTTTTTACGCATAAAATCAAGTGCTGCTGCCATATGATATTCTACGGTTTTTATACTAACACCTAGCTGTTGAGCTATCTGTAAGTTCTTTAAACCTTCAAAACGACTCATTTCAAAGATCATTCTTCTTTTTTCAGGCATTGCCTTCATAAGTGAGTTAATTTTCTTGTCAAGGTCGTTGTGTAATATAGGATCATCGGCTGAAGCAGTTGCATACTCTTCAACATCAAATCCAATATAGTCCTGGTAGCGTAAAGTTTTCTTCTGAAATCTCCAATAGTTTATTGCATGATTTGTAACTGCACGATTTAAATAAGCGGGAAGGGAGGTATTTATAACTAATGAATCGCGTTTTTCCCACAACTTAACAAACAGATCCTGAATAACCTCTTCTGACGGCTCAATGTCGATAAGTATACGCCTTGCGGCTCTTACCATTGAGGAGTAATTCTCCTTAAAAACAGTTTCAAAGACTTTTAAGTCTCCCTGTTGAAAGGCTACAACTACCAGCTTATCGGCCTCGGTCATTATTGTGTTGTGTGAAAATCCAAAAACAAAAGTAGGCAAAAAAATACCAAAAGCAATTTTTTTTGCACTTCAAAGCAAATAATTTTACTTCAACAAACTTTATTACAATGAAGTCACTAATATCCTGGGCTCCATCATGTCATAGATTGCATATTTAACTCCCTCTCTGCCGAAGCCTGAATCTTTTATTCCTCCGTAAGGCATGTGATCGACCCTAAAAGTTGGCACATCGTTGTGTATTACTCCACCGGCTTCTATTTCGTTGAATGCCATCCACATCTCATTAACTCTGTTTGTAAAAACTCCCGCCTGTAAACCAAACCGGGTGTCGTTTATCATATCAACAGCTTGCTCAATTGTTTTGTATGACTCAATAACAACCGTCGGACCAAACACTTCCATATTGCAAACTTTCATGGTATTGTCGGTATTCGTCAAAACAGTTGGCTTGTATAGATTTTTTACCCTTTCTCCTCCTGTTAAAATTTTCGCTCCTTTTTCAACAGCTTCCTTAACCCATTCTTCTACCCTTATAGCATTCTTTTCATCTATCATTACCGACATATCAGTATCATCATTCATAGGATCGCCAATTACTAAACCGGCTATGCCCTTTAGAAATCTTTCGGCAAACTCATCGAATATTTTCTCCTGTATAAATATTCGCTGAGCATGTATACATGTTTGCCCTGAATAGCTAAAAGCACTTACTACACACTTTTTAACCGCATCTTCTATATTACATTCATCAGATACAATTACACCTGCATTACCACCAAGTTCAAGCACAACCTTCTTTTTACCGCTCTGCTCCTTCATCTTCCAACCTATTTCAGGCGATCCGGTAAACGATATAAGGTTTATTCGTTCATCAGTAACTAATAAATTTCCAGTATTTCTATCCATCGGCAGAACCGACAATGCACCTTTAGGCAAATCGGTTTCGGCAATGATTTCTGCCAGAAGTAATGTTGACAATGGTGTAGTTGATGAAGGCTTTAAGATAATCGGACAACCTGCTGCGATAGCAGGTGCTATTTTATGCACAGCAAGATTAAGTGGGAAGTTGAACGGTGAAATGCCCCCAACAATTCCTACAGGAAAATACTTAACCAACCCTTCCTTCCCTTTGCCGGCTTTAGTCCAGTCGATGCTCATATACTCTTTAGGCAATCTCTTTGCCTCTTCAGCAGCAACCGTGAATATTGAAATGCTTCTGTCTACTTCTATCCTGGAGTTTCTTATCGGTTTACCCGACTCAAATGTAATTGTTCTGGCAAACTCTTCACGTCTCTCCTTAAGTCGCTGAGCTATACTAATCAGAATTTCACTCTTAATAAATGCAGGCAACATTTGCAACTCCCTCTTTATCTCAACAGCAGATGAAATGGCTTCGTTCAGTTCATCTTCACCGGCTTTAAAAGTCCGACCAATTATCTCCCCATTATAAGGATAGAAAATATCGAGAGGTTCTGATGTTTCTTTAAAATTACCGGCAATCAGTATCTTATGAGTGTTCATGCTCCTTTTGTTTAGATATCAGTTTACTGAACAAAATTATATTGAAAAAACAACAACTCAAATCAAATTACAGATGGTGCTCTCAAACAATATTATTAATCCTTAAAACTCAAAAAGGTTATAGTCACTGATTGAAAGAGCTATCAACAGTTTTCTGTGGTAAAACAGTCAAAAGCTTTGAAATTTTACTTAAACGATTAAAACAACTCAACAACTCAACGATTAAACGATTCAACGATTCAACGATTAATCAATAAAACAGAACTATTTAATTGTTAGTATCTTAAATATCAATTAATGGACTTATTCAGCAATCATGAAAACGCTTCATTCTTTGAGGTTCCCACAACAGATGGTGAACTACTTCTAATGCATGATTTTTTATCGCCTGCCGAGGCTGGTTCTATATTCACGATTCTCAATGATACTATCCAGTGGAAAGAAGCATATCTTCACATTTATGGCAAGACGCATCTGCTACAACGTGAAATTGCGTGGTATGGCGATGCCGATAAAACCTATAAATATTCAGGACTTACTCTTAATCCGTTGCCTTGGACAAAAGATCTTTATGATTTAAAACAACGGATTGAAGTTGTAACCAGTGAAACATACAACACAGTGCTGCTCAATAAATACCGCCATGGGAACGATAAAGTAGCATGGCACAGCGATCATGAAAAAGAGTTTGGGCGAAAAACTACAATAGCCTCTCTCAGTCTGGGAACTACCAGGCATTTTGATATCAGGAGTAAAAAAGACAAAAGCCATAAGTACCGAATTGATCTTCAATCAGGATCACTCCTTGTAATGAAAGGCGAGTTCCAGCATAAATGGGAACATCAGGTACCTCGACAAAAGAATCTTACCGGAGTAAGAATTAATCTAACATTCAGGCAGATGAAGGTTGATTAAAACATTCAAATCTTTTAAAACTCAATTCCGGACAGATAAAAGTAGATTTATTAATAGCTGAGGGATAAATTTACATATATTTGGTACGCCCTAATACCAGAAAATCAATTTTGATTATTAACCCAAAACATTAATCAATGAAAAAGTTTTACCTGGCAGTAATGTACATAATAGCCACTTGCACTTGTAGTGCTCAAAATACATGGGCACCCGTTGGTGCTACATGGAAGTATACATATTACAGCAGCGGCTGGGGTATCTATATAAGTTACCTGACAATGACCTCAATTGGTGACACTACAATACAAGGCAAAGAGTGCAGGGTACTTAATCTTACCGGCCCTGTGTCAGACCCCTTCATTAATGAATTCTTCTACACTTATGAAAGCAATGACACTGTTTGGCTTTATGATGGAAATAACTTCAAAGTGCTGTACAACTTTAACCTCCAGCCGGGGAATCATTTTATATCGTATGGTCCGCAGTTATTTGATATCTGCAGTGCAAATGAAACCTCTGTTAAAGTTGATAGCATTGGCCTTGAGATGATGAATGGTTATAATCTAAAATACCAGATTGTATCAATGGATGAGTGGATGTGGGGTTTTCAAAATTGCAATCTATTTGAACCATTTTATAAAATTTATGAAAAAATTGGTTGCATAAAATACATGTTCCCACAGTTCATGTGTGCGGTAGATATCCCTGGGGTCTGTGAATTACGGTGTTATGAAGATGATGAAATTGGTTTTATAGATTTTGGCATTTATGATAGCTGTAACTATGAGTATGGAGTTGGAGTCAAAAATATAAATTCAGATAATTTTATCATGATCTTCCCTAATCCGGCAACCGAATACCTTGATATCGAATTAGGTGATATTAAGAATGACTGCACCCTTGAACTTTTCAATTCAAGAGCACAATCAATAAAAACTTATAAACTGAATCAGTTACAAACCAGAATAAACATTTCAGATCTACCCAAAGGTATATATATCCTTAAATTTGAAAACAACAATCAAATTCACAGGTCGAAGATGCTGAAGATGTAACTGCTACTTCACCAGCTATTCAGCAGGCGAAAATTCTATTTACCTTCATAGAAATGATAAGGTAGCTTGCAAATGTGATCAATTGAACTCAAATAAATTAATTTCAATTCCTTCACTAAATCTATCTACTTTTGCATGCTATTCAAAAACAGATGAATAAATCGTGGTTTCCATATATTGTACTCTTCTTTCTGGCTCTTACCTGGGGTAGTTCTTTTATACTGATAAAGAGAGGACTGGAGGTATTTAGCAGTAGTGAAGTCGGTGCTTTAAGGGTTGTTATTACCTGGCTTTTCTTATTGCCTTTTGCACTGAAGCGAATGAAGGGTTTTACACCCAGACACTGGCTTCTGTTTGCTGTTGTTGGTGTTGTTGGTAGTTTAGCTCCGGCATTCTTGTTTGCTGCCGCACAAAAGGGTATTGACAGCTCTCTGGCAGGGATCTTAAATTCATTAACACCATTATTTACACTAATAACCGGAATGATCTTCTTCAAGCTTAAACCTAAGTGGTTTAATGTGGCAGGGGTACTTTTAGGTCTTGCAGGCGCTGCCGGGTTAGTGAGTGTTAGCGGGACAGGAAACTTCAATTTTAATCTGGGGTATTCGTTGCTTATAGTAATTGCTGCAATATGTTATGCAGTAAATGTGAATGTAATTAAACGCTACCTGCAATCGGTACATCCAATAACTATCACATCAATGGCCTTCTTTACAATAGGACCTGCAATTGCGATTTACCTGATTGGCTTCACTCCGTTTCTAGAAACAATGGCATACAATCCTGAATCACTTCATGGACTGGGGTATATTTCAATTCTTGCCATTGCAGGAACAGGCATTGCCCTTATGCTTTTCAACAAGGTTATTCAATTAACAAGCGCAGTCTTTGCTTCATCAGTCACATACTTTATCCCTATTATCGCTTTGTTGTGGGGCATAGCCGATGGCGAACACTTTAAAGCAGGGTTCGTGTTATTCGTTGCATTGGTAATTATTGGAGTGTTACTGGTGAATACAACTTCTTTAAAGATTCGCAGAATATTTGGCAGATCATCATTGAAGGAATAAGTAAATTGACCATTTTACAGCCTTTACATGCAAAATGTAATAGATATCAATTAAACTCTAGCATTTTTTTTGGAAAACTTGTTGGAACTTATTGAAAATTACTTAATTTTGCACCCCCTATTAAAGGAATTTTAAACTCAAAACAGTATAAACAATGTACGCAATCGTAGAAATCGCCGGCCAGCAACATAAAGTTATGCAAGACCAGGTGATATTCGTGCATCGTCTCGAAGGTGAAGAAGGTTCTGAAATTAAGTTTGATAACGTATTGTTATTAGACGATAACGGAACTGTTACCCTCGGTCAGCCGAATGTCAATGGCGCTGTCGTTACGGCTAAAATCCTTTCGCATTTACGTGGCGATAAGGTAATTATCTTCAAGAAGAAGAGAAGAAAAGGATATCAAAAACAAACTGGCCACAGGCAGTATCTCACAAGAGTACAAATTAATGCCATTAACGCCTGATTAATTAACCGATAAAAACTAAAAATTATGGCTCATAAAAAAGGTGCCGGTAGTTCGCAAAACGGTAGAGAATCACATAGTAAACGACTTGGCGTTAAGATATATGGCGGACAAGCTGCTACAGCAGGTAACATTATCATTCGTCAGCGCGGTACAGTTCATAACCCCGGATTAAACGTTGGTATGGGAAAAGATCATACACTTTTCGCCCTTATTGATGGTGTTGTTGAATTCCGTGTAAGAAAAAACAATAAATCGTTCGTTTCAGTTCTACCTTTCGAAACCACCGAAGAAGCAAAGAGTTAATAGTATTTAACTTTAACAGTTTCATAAAATAAAAGGCCGCAATAGTTGTTGCGGCCTTTTTTATTGCAGTTCATTCCAGGTTTTCACTAAATATCCAGAAAAGGAAAGCCAATACTTTTTCTATAAACATTTTTATAATATTGAAAAACATAGGATATTTGCAGCTTTTTTAAGCGTATGACCATTCTTAAAAAGCCACTATTTGCAATTGGTTTCATTTTTGTAATTGCAGTTACTATCTACTTCTTTTCGCCAATAATTGGCCATCCTTATGACCTGTCTTGCAGGAGCAGGTGGTGCTCATATATTTTTGCTTCAGGAATCAATAAGATATATTTATCTGACACCGACTATCTTCCTCTGTTTAATTATGTCCTGTATTTATATGCCCAAATTCAGGGGAACTTGAAGGAGATTACGTTGCATATTTACAAGTTGAAGCTTGTAACCCTCTTTTTTGAAGCAGGTTCAACACTCATACTCTTTTATCTGCTTGATAAAAAATATAAAGATTCTTACAAAGCACTATTATTCTCATTGCTTTACTTCTGCAACTTATCGATATTGTATAATAACCTTATCTGGGCACAGGTGGATGGAATTTTTACTTTTTTCGTATTTAGTTCAGTCATTAGTGCCTACTACAAACGATATTTCCTTTCTGTTCTTTGTTTTATTGCAGCTGTAAATTTTAAGATACAAGCCATCATTTTCATGCCCTTGCTAATACTACTTAACTTCCCTATTATTAAAGAGGCTGGTTATAAAAAGATCATACTTGTAATTTTAACAGCAATTACTATTCAAACCCTCATTGTGTTGCCGTTTATACTTAATAACCAAATGGCTAAGTTGATGCATGTCGTTACAGGTTCTGTTGGCCGATTCCCTTTTATCTCCCTGCATGCATACAATTTCTGGCACCTGATTTTGAGAGAGGATTTAAGAGCAACTCCTGATAATATAATATTTGCAGGCCTGCAATACATGCGCTGGGGACAGATATTGTTTTTTATCTCAGGATTTGCAGCTCTATTTCCACTTGCGAAACAAAATCTGCTCTATCTGTTAAAGAAGCAGCCATTTGAAGTATTAGAATCTAAAGTTCTTATTACAGCAGCTCTTATACCACTACTTTTCTTTTTCTTCAATACTCAGATGCATGAAAGGTATACCCATTCAGCATTTGTATTCCTGACTGCTTATGCGCTGCTCTATAAAAGACCAATACCATTTATTATAGCATCTGCAGCATATTTCCTTAATATGGAAGATGTTTTTCAGTTTCTAAAACTCAACTCTTACAATACTTTGATCTTCACTCCTATCTTTATATCAGCCTTATATGGCTCTTGTATATTGCTACTTTTCATTGACTTATATTTCTACAAGCGAGAGTTGCCATATACTCAGCAACTGACGACATTGTTATCAGTGAAACAACATAATTAGTTTTTCAATTACTCAAATCACAAATTTTCACGTAATAATCCTATCTACTATTTGATAATTAAATATATTTACAGAAAATTTGGTCCTTCAAACGCTTAACGTTCCCTTATGAAACTGTGATAATATGACTAAGCTAAAAAGTACATTTCTTGCCGTTGGCTCTCTCCTGTTTATTTAAACTCAGGTGCTCTTCTGTTTTGGGTTCCCTGCTCGTAAGAGTAAGCTATTTCAATAAGAACAGGCTCACTCCAGGCTCTTCCAAAAAATGAGATGCCAACAGGCAATCCTTCAATAAAACCCATTGGAACAGTAATATTCGGATACCCTGATATTGCAGCAGGCGATGAACTTCCCAACTGAAAACTGTCGCCATTTGTATGATCGGTTACCCATGCAGGATTACCAGTTGGGGCTATGATTGCATCAAGCTTATGCTGATTCATTACTTTATCAATTCCATCTTGTCGCATGCCTTTCTGCATACTGCTTAAGGCCTTCTTGTAACCTTCTGAGTTTAAATCGCCTTTATCTCTTGCCATTTCCAGAAAGCGCTGGTTATAAAAGGCCATTTCGACCGAATCATTCATGTTAAACTCAATGAGCTCATCAATACTTTTAATCCTGGCATTCTCACCTAACGAAGTAAAGTATTTGTTAAGTCCATCTTTATATTCATAGAGCATTACTTCAAATGAATCATCTCCGGTTTGTGGCTCTCCAATTTTCTCAATTTCAACTATTTCGGCGCCCATACTTTGCATGAACCTTACAGCCTTCATCATAAGTGAATCAACCTTAAAGTTTATTCCAAAAGGCTCTTTCAGCAAGCCGATTCTTTTCCCTTTCAGCCCATCTTTCTTTAAGAATTGGGTATAATCATTCAGAAATATACCATCACTTTTCCAAGTTAGCGAATCATTCAAATCAACACCTGTTAATGCACCTAAACATATTGCTGCATCTCTTACACTTCGAGCCATTGGTCCGGGTGTATCTTGTGTAAACGAAATAGGAATAACTCCGGTTCTACTAACCAGTCCTACCGTTGGTTTTATACCAACAATTCCATTAGCATGTGACGGACAAACAATCGATCCGTTAGTTTCAGTGCCAATTGCAATAACAGTAAGATTTGCCGATACTGCAACTGCCGAGCCTGAACTTGAGCCGCATGGATTTCTGCTTAGGTCATACGGATTCTTTGTTTGACCTCCAACCCCACTCCATCCACTGCTCGATAATTCACCCCTGAAATTTGCCCACTCACTCAGGTTAGTCTTTCCTAGTATTACGGCACCTGCCTCTCTTAATCGCATCGCTATATAGCTATCCCGCAAAGGGTAGGAATTCATTAAAGCTCGTGAACCTGCTGTGCATGGCATACTATCATGAGTATCAATATTATCCTTAAGCAGAACAGGAATACCATGCATCGGACCCCTTATTTTTCCGGCTTTTAACTCCTTATCTAAAGATCTGGCTATTTTTATAGCTTCAGGATTAACAATAAGTACCGATCGAAGCTCAGCACCCTGCCAATCGATCTCTTTAATCCGGCCAATATACTCATTCACAACATCCTCAACAGAAAATTTACCCGATAAGTATCCCTCCTGCAACATTGCTATATCACACTCAATAAGGTCAATATTTGCAGTTTTTGACTCTTTCTTGTCTGTTTTACTTATGTTGCATGAGTTTACAAACATTAATAACAATACAGAAACAGTGATAGTCTTAAATAATTGAACGCCTGATTTCATCACCATAAAGTTTTAGTAACACAATTGTATAAGAAAAAGTGACAATCACAAATACCTTGACAGCAACAATTAAGCTTTCTTCTTAACTGAGTTTTGAGTTATCCTAAGCTTTAAAGTTTGTTTAATAAGCGCAACCGGCAGCGGATTGTTATAATGAAAATGTACTGAACCTTTAGTGCAGACGAATCCGGCATTAACATAAGGTTCAATGCACAGCGGATCGGCCGGATAAAAGCCTATATGCTTCTTATGAGCTGCGAAGTAAACAAGTGGTTTGCCATAAATTTTATAACCGGGCATATTCCAGCTGATCTTTTCTTCAGTGCCTGCGGAAGCATTCAGAATTATACCTCTAAGTTGCATCAAAACATCTCTTACCTCAATAGGAAACTGGTCGAGGTACTCAATCACTGTTGAAGGCTTATTCATAATCGATTAATTATTTGGGCCGGGGGTTCCAAATATAAGCACAAAATCTTTCATCCAGCATTACATTGACAAGGTAAAAATAAATTTCTCTTTCAGGCACAAGAAGTTTAAACTAAACACGTTACTAATGAATCAATTAAATGATCTACAGCTAATTTATTATTAAAATAAACAATTGTGGCATGTTGATTGTATACTGTTAATCAAAAAACAATTTGTTATGAGAACAATATTCATTATCCTATTTGGTTTAGCTTTTACCCTCACTGCAGCAGCACAGCAAAAACAACCTACATGGAAAGCAACCGACAAATACAAAACAATGAAACTAAAGGAGAAAGGTGATCTTGCAGTAGGTAAAGAGCTTTACAACAAGAACTGCAAATCGTGCCATGGAGCAAAAGGACTTGGTGATGGGCCAAAAGCTGCAACACTAAAAACTTTTCCCGGCGATTTCACTGCCGACTATTTCAAAAAGTACAGCGATGGTGAGATCTATTACATTTCATTTGTAGGCCATGATGAAATGCCTAATTATGAAAAGAAAATTCCCGATGAAGGCGACAGAGCATCGGTTGTAGAATTTATTAAGAAGTTGAGCAAGGATAAATAAGGTTTCAGTGAAAATCCTGCTTTATAAGGCTGTTGTTAATTCAACAGCCTTATTTTTTAAGCCAAACCCCTCATCCAGACCCCCTTCTTTTGTTTACACACCCCTAATCCAGACCCCTTTTTTTGTTTACACACCCCTCATCCCCCATCCCCTTCGTATGTTTACAAACCCCTCATCCCCCATCCCCTTCTCCCGGAGGGCGAAGGGGGGAAGGTCCGTTATTGGTTAATAGTTGGTTTCATTTTTTTGTAATGCAACACTAAAATTGTTTAATGCCAAACCCCTCATGCCGTCACCTTCTATTGTTTACAAACCCCTCATCCCCCATCCCCTTCGTATGTTTACAAACCCCTCATCCCCCATCCACTTCTCCCGGAAGGGCGAAGGGGGAAAGGTCCATTATTGGTTAACCAACATTTTTAACGGGTGAGGGACTATTCTAACCCAAGTACCTTCACCCAAACGCAACATCAAGCAACATCATTGTTGCAAACCCGAGCATTGCACCTATGGTTGATAAATCGGTTTCATTTCCGGTTTGTGATTCGGGTATGAGTTCTTCAACAACCACAAATATCATAGCACCTGCAGCAAAGGATAATGCATACGGCAGCAATGGTTGTATAGCTAAACCTATCCCTCCATGAATTTAATTCACGTAGGTAGACAGTAGGAAACTTAATCCAGAATTTCAATAACTTACAAAGTTTTTTTAATAATTTATAAAAATATTTGCAAGTGTTAATTAATTTATACATTTTTGCATTCTATATTGTCTGTTTGGTTTGTCTACTCTTCCTACCAACTCGTTAAATAACTACTATCAACTATATAGCAATACCATATAAGGCTTTTTGTTAGTGTAATTTATCTCACCTACGGAAGTAGACATGTTATCACAAGTTCAACTTATCCAATTAATATTGATACTATTTAAATGTACAAAAAATCACTAATTACAGTCATTATTCTCCACTTTTTTGTCTTGGTTGGGTACTCGCAAAATTCATTTCAGTTATTTTTCCCTTCCTCCTATAATGAATGGCTTTGGGATGTGATTGAGGATATGGATAATAATATTATTGCGGTTGGCGCAAGAAATATTCAGGATTATTATAGAGAATCAAATGATGGTATGTTATGGAAGATAACTCCTAAAGGCGATACTATATCAAAAGTATTTAGTTTTCCCGACACAGCTTCCCATTTTTGCTATATTGAACAGAAATTAAACGGTAACTATTTAATAATAGGGGCTATTGAATATTTGCCTCTATATAAGACCGGTGATTTAATCGTGCTTGAAATTAATAACCAACTCGAAATAGTTTCACAGAAAATTGTTAATGGCTTTGATTATTATAACACGTACAATTTGATCCATCATGTAAAGCACATCGGTGATAGCTATTACATCTTCGGATCTGGTAATTTTAATGGCGATAATATACCCACTATTTCCAAATTAGATGCGAATCTCAATCTGATTAAACATGTAATTTTCTGGGATTGGCAATGTTCATCAGGATACTTTATGGACTGTATTCCGGCCATAGATTCAGAGAATCTCTACATATTTACACATGGTTTAACGGATATGGTAAATGGCGTTAACGCGTTATGGGTGACCGATACGGCACTGAATGTAGTTCAAATTAAAGACTTTC
>OBJA01000595.1_pt1 | contig 29953 bp, 39 predicted proteins | sample 1519751 | NCBI WGS metagenome assembly OBJA01 (sample SAMEA3881238, study PRJEB22517) | soil metagenome | biome: lake sediment; feature: soda lake sediment; material: sediment, water from around vicinity | place: India | collected 2013-12-23 | depth 3 m
CCTCGGGCGCTACCTGCGTGGCCTCGGTGATGATCAGGCCGGCACTGGCGCGCTGCCGGTAGTAGGTGACGGCCAGGGGGTTGGGGACGTTCCCCTCGCTGGCGCGGTTGCGGGTCAGGGGGGCCATCACCATGCGGTTGGCCAGGGTCAGATCGGCAATCTCGATCGGGTCGAACAAATCCGCGGTCATTCGTTGTCCTTTGTTGGGGCGGTGTCGTAGGAGCCCACTCCGTGGGCGAAGATCGCCCGGAGGACCGGGCTCCTACGGGAGCTTGGCCGGGTGCGGGCAACACAGTTCACTGTCGGTTACCCATATAGCGCCTCCGGATCCAGTAATCCAGGCTCAGGTAGCGCCCGGCGCCGATGAAGAACAGCGTCAGCAGCATGATGAAGTAGGTCGCCGCGAACTCGATGCCGTTCTTCAGGACGGTAATGGGGCCCGCCTGGATCAGCCAGTCGTAGTTGCCGTGTTCCTGCATCAGGCTTCTGGCCGCGTCCCGGCGTTCGACGGCGTCGTCGATGAGATCCTGGCGCCATTCCCAGGGCACGGTGAGCTCGGTCTCGGGCAGCACGTGCCAGCCACTGTCCCAGTGTACGCTGGCGGCGGCCACGATCATGGTGAACATCAGCGGAATACTGAGCCAGCGCACGCCGAGGCCGAGCAGCAGGCCGATGCCGCCGACCAGTTCGGTCAGCCCCGCCAGGTAGACCATGAGGGTCGGGGCGGGAAAACCGATGGAATCGAACCACCAGGCGACGGCCTCGACATTGCCCAGCTTGTTCATCCCGGCGAGGATGAAGATGGGGGCGAGAAACAGCCGCAGCAGCAGGGGGGCGAGAAAGTCCGCCTTGCGGGTGGTATCGAGCAGGTCCTGCAGGCGCGTCAACAGTGGCATGGTGGGTTCTCCGTGGTCGGTGGAATGTTCGTTCGTGATAAACAATGGCTTCAGTCGTTGCGAAATTTCGCCTGTAGGAGCCCGGTCCTCCGGGCGAAACGGATGTGCCAGCGACCCTTCGCCCGCGGAGCGGGCTCCTACAGGGGCCTTCCTGGATCATTGCACGCGCCCGTGACCGCGCCGGCCTCGCGCAGGTTCAGCAGCATGTCATGACCCATGGCCACGACAGCCTCGGCCTGGCCGGGTTCCAGTCCTTCGGCCATGTGCAACAGTATCTCCCGCCCCGTGCGCTTCCCGCCGCGCAGCGCCAGCAGCAGGTGCAGGGTCAGGGCATTGATGGCGGTGAAGCGCACCTGGTGTTCGCGGTCACGGTAGACCAGGTAGTGGTGATCGTGCCCGTCTGCGGGTACGGGTTTGTAACGGGGGCGTATCCGGTGCACCGGGTAGCGGTAGCTCGCCAGGCGGGTGGTCGGGTTCAGCACTGGGATGCCTTCCAGCAGGTCATCGTCCGGTTCGAGTCCCTCCGCCTCGACCTCGGCGGGATCGATGGCCACGGCCAGCTCCAGCCATTCGTAGTGCATCAGTTCGTACAGGTAGGGACGGTCCGGGACCGCCTCGCTTGCGCGCGCCTGCATCCAGGCCAGGAAGGCGCCGGGGATGTCCCGGAACAGGGGCGAGGCGCAGCGGTGCCCGGCAAAAAAGGCTTTCACCAGCCGGCGCCAGTCGCGCGCGCCCAGCAGCGTGCGGGTGACCGGGAAGCAGGCCAGCAGAAAACCTTCCAGGTTATTGAACAACAGCTCTTCGTAGACCCGCATGCGCCTGGCCGGCACGCCCTTGGGGCGTGGACGCTGCCGGGGATCGCGGATGCGCGCGGCGAAGCGGGCCTGGTAGTCGCGCAGTCCGCTGCTGTCAGGCAACCCGGTCATGGTGCTTCTCCCGGTGGGCGGCCTGCAGTCCGTGGATCCTGGTGATCTCGCCGAGCAGCTCGGCCAGGGGCGGTATATTGAAGTCCCGTTCCAGCAGGGTCGGGGGCGTGCCCAGGCGCGCATAGGTGCGCGCCAGCAGTTCCCAGACGGGGTCGATGACCGCCGCGCCGTGGGTGTCGATGACCAGGTCATCGGCCTCGCGGTAGTGGCCGGCGACATGCAGGTAGACCACCCGCTCTGCGGGCAGACCCTCGATGAAGCGCCAGGGATCGAAATCGAAGTTGACGCTGTTCACATAGACGTTGTTCACGTCCAGGTGCAGATCGCAGCCGGCCTCTTCCAGGATCCGGCAGATGAAACGGCTCTCGCTCATCTCCGCCATGGGGGCCGCTACGTAGTAGGAGGCGTTCTCCACCGCGATGCGCCGCTCCAGGATCTCCTGGGTGCGACGGATGCGTGCCGCGACATGCTCCACCGCTTCCTCGGTGAAGGGGATGGGCAGCAGGTCGTAGAGGTGTCCCGCGTCGCCGCACCAGGACAGGTGTTCGGTATAGAGCGCGATGTCGTATTCGCCCAGGAAGCGCTTTACGCGGACCAGGAATGCCTCGTCCAGGGGGGCCGGGCCGCCCAGGGACAGGGACAGGCCGTGGGCCACGATGGGGCGCTGGGCGGCGAGCCGGCGCAGGTCCCGGCGCCAGGCGCCGCCCAGTTCCATCCAGTTCTCCGGGGCAAGTTCGAGAAAGTTGATGGCGTCCGGAACCCCGGACCCGAGGGCGGGAAGCAGTTCCCGCCTCAGGCCGAGTCCCGCGCCATGCAGCTCATGCATGGACATGGGTATGCTCCTTTAGCTTACTTGCTGCCGCCGCACTTGCCCTCGCCGCACTTGCCTTCGCCAGCCTTGGCCTTGGACTTGTCGGCGCCGCACTTGCCTTCGGCGGCCTTGGCCTTGGCGCCACCGCATTTGCCTTCGCCGCACTTGCCTTCCGCGGACTTGGCGTCGGTCTTGGCACCACCGCACTTGCCCTCGCCGCACTTGCCTTCGCCAGCCTGGGCGACCATGTAGCCCTGCTTCAGTTCCTGCATGGCGAAGGGGTTGCCGTCCGCCAGGGCGATGCCCGAGGCGCCGAGGGTGGCCGCCAGGGCCAGGGTGATGGACGTCTTGTTCATGTTCATGGTGAATCTCCTGGAATAGTGTAAGTACCGGTGCCCGGAATGGGCCTGGACGATCCTGATACCAGGGAAACGGGGGTCAGTGGCGGTGATCGTGCCGCTCGGCCAGGGTCTTGCGGATACGTTCCCGTGCCTCGGGGGTAAGATCGGGACCCTGTGCCTCCGACTCGTCGAGCCGGGCCAGCCTGCGCAGGGCCCGGCGCAGCAGGCGGATCTGCCGTTCGAAGCGCCGGCAGCTCACGCACATCCACAGATGCAGACGCAGTCCCCAGCGTTCCCGCCGCCCCAGGGCTCGTTCCTGGGATTCCGATACCAGCTGGCTGGCTTGTCTGCAGGTCAACACCCCGATCTATCCTCCGGTCTTACCGACCCAGTTCCGGTCGAGACACTGTCTCAGCCCCATGCGGGCCCGGTACAGCATCGTCCAGAGGTTGGTCGGGGTAATGGCCAGTTCCTGACAGATATCTTCCGTGTCTTCCTCCATGAGCTCGCGGAGCACGAACAGGCGGGACAGGCGCGCCGGCAGGCGGTCCAGGCAATATTGCAGGATGGTCCAGAACTGCTGGTTCTCGAGGGTGGCCTCGGGGTCGCCCCAATCGGCGAGCCGCGCGCTCCAATGACCGGCGGGGGTGAAGCTCTGTTCCAGCGCCTCCTCCAGCGGGTCATCCGGATCGTCCGCATTCACCACCCGTGCCTCATGGCGGAACTGGTCGAGGACCTTGTGTTTGAGGATGCCGACCAGCCAGGTGCGCACGCTGGCATTGCCGGAAAACCGCTCCCGCCCCTGCAGTGCGGCGAGCAGGGTATCCTGCACGGCTTCCTCGGCCTTGTGCGGATCCCGCAGGCGCAGCAGGGCATAGCGATAGAGGGCATCGCCGTGGGCGTCTAGCCATTCCTCGGGGTGATCGATGGAGCCTTCCATGTGGTGCTTCCTGGTGATCTAGCGGAGGGTCCGCAGGGTGGCGAGTATGGCCAGGCGATAGGCGTCGATGGCGTCGTTGATGGCCGCAACGCTGGCGTCCGATTCGCCGAGCCTGTCCCAGTGCTGTCCCCAGGTATCCTTGAGCCGGTCGGCCTGCTCCGGCACCGGCGCGGGGATGACCTGACTCAGGTCGTGGATGGTCAGCACATGGGCCCAGCCCATGCGGGGATTGCCGTGTTCGGGGTTGCGGTCGTAGTGGGCGAAGAACACCACCCGTTGCAGAGCGCCCACCTCGGTCAGTACCTCGAAGCCGGCGGTGCGGACATTGCTGTTCAGCTCGGAGCGTTCGTTGCGCCAGGTGTTGTAGCCCAGGCCCGAGAGGGCCACGGTCAGGCTGATGATGGCGACCAGGTTGTTGCGGATCTGGGTACGAATGGAGATGCCCATGGCAGCCGGCTCCGTAGGTCCGGGCGCCACGGCTGGCGCCCTTTGCCGGAAACAGTAGTTGAAATAGACCGACCGGTCAACTATACTGCCGGGCATGAGCAGTCACCCCGACACCCGCCAGCGCATCGTCGCCAGTGCCCGCGATCTGATCTACCGTCGCAGCTATACCGATGTGGGCGTGGCCGAGATCTGCGCGCGCGCCGAGGTGCGCAAGGGCAGCTTCTATCACTTCTTCGCCAGCAAGCAGGAGCTGGCCCTGGCCGTGATCGAGGATATGGGTAGCGCCCTCGAGGAACAGGTGCTGGGGCCGGCCTTCGTCCGGGACCTCCCGTCCTTCGCGCGCCTGGCGCGCTTCCTCGAGGCCTTGCATGCCTTTCAGCAGGGCACGGCCCGAGAGGCCGGCCACATGCTGGGCTGCCCCTTTGGCAACCTGGCGCTGGAACTGGCCACCAGCGACGAGGTCATCCGCCACAAACTGGAGACGGTGTTCGCCGCCATCCAGGCGCGCTTCGAACAGGTGCTGGAGGAGGCCGCGGCCAACGGTGAGGTCCAGGGCCTGGATATCCCGGCCACCGCCCAGGCCATGCTGGCCTACATCGAAGGCGTGCTGCTGATGGCGAAAACCGCCAATGATGCCGGCCTGATCCTGCGCCTGGGCCCGGCTCTCCTAGACATCCGTATTCCGGCGGCAACCTGTTGAATTTTTTTGACCGGAAAATTGACTGACCGGTCTATTCCGAGCAGCAGTCAGGAATATTGGCTACACACCGGGTATTCCGTCATTCCCGCGCATGCGGGAATCCATGGGCCACTGGATTCCCGCATGCGCGGGAATGACGGGACTCGATGGTAGCGATATGTACTGACTCCTGAGTACACCAGAGGAGTCCAATATGATGTCCGATTTCCCCAGCCACAGCCTCGCATCCGCCCCCGCCGCCGCCCGGCCACACCTGGAGGGCGCGCAGCAGCAGTACGGCATGATCCCCAATCTGTACGCGCGGATGGCCGAGGCGCCGGCCCTGCTGAAAACCTACCTGCAGGCCGCCGCGGCCTTTGCCGACAGCAGCCTCGATCCGGTCCAGCAGCAGGTGGTGCTGCTCACCGTGAGCCGCGTCAATGGCTGCGGCTACTGCATGGGCGCGCACAGTGTGCTGGCGGACATGGCGGGTGTGCCGACCGAGGTGACCGACGCCATCCGTAACGACACCCTGATCGCCGATGCCCGCCTGGAGGCCCTGCGCCAGTTTACCCGGCAGATGGTGGAGCAGCGCGGCTGGGTCGGTGACGAGGCCGTGCAGGCCTTCCTCGCGGCCGGTCATAGCCGCGCCAATGTGCTGGACGTGGTGCTCGGCATCGGCCTGAAGACCCTGTCCAACTACACCAATCACCTGGTCGGCACCGAGCTGGATGAAGCCTTTGCCGGGCGCGCCTGGCAAGCACTGGCCTGACGAGAAAGGAATACACCCTATGCGCGGTGCCATGCAGTCCATCCCGGTCAGCTACCGGCGCGAATGGCAGGACGGCTTCGGCGCGCGCGGCTGGAAGCTGGATGTTTCCATTGGTGAGCCGAGCGTGATCGCCGCCACGGCGGAGCATGGTATGCGGGTGCCTACCTCTGTGCTGGTGCATGACATTCTCGATCATTACCTGTGCGGCTTCGGTATCGGCGGGCATCGCAACGAGGCGATGGCGCTCCTGCAGCTGGCCTCGCGTACCGGAGCGGATCCGCGCGTGGATTTCCGCCAGATCGTCGACGAGGACCTGATGCAGGGGCACTGCAATGGCGAACCCCTGCTGGCCTTCCTCCCGGATGACCTGGCGGCACTCGTTCCCGCACCAGCAGGCGACGGGAAGGCCGTGATCGGCTTCCTGCGCGATGCGCTCGGGGAGGATGCACTGCGCGAGCGCCTGGTGGCGCACTTCGTGACGATCGGGGAAGCCGTCCAGCAGGACGTGGAATCGAGATGGCGGCGCATGGGGCTGGACTACCGCCTTCGTGGCCCCATGGGCCTGGCCCTGCAGGAACTGCTGGTCAGGGTCGATGCGCTGGCGCGCGAGCAGGACTGGCAACAGGCGCATGCCCGATTCGAGGTCGGCAATCGCGAATGCACGCTGAACCTGGATGCCCCCGGGCCTGGCATGAGGCGGTGCGCGTCGGTTTGGACGCGGTAGGAGCCCGGTCCTCCGGGCGAAACGGATGTGTGCCAGCAGCCATTCGCCCGCGGAGCGGGCTCCTACAGGCGAAACTTTGCAATGATGGGGTGAATGATGAAACGTAAACCTGGTGACATGATCAGTACCCTGCGACTGCCGGCCCTCGATGGCAGTACCTTTGAGTTGGATCGCCTGGCGGGACGTCCCTACCTGCTGTCCTTCCTGCGCTTTGCCTCCTGCCCCTTCTGCAACCTGCGCGTACACGAACTGGTGACGAAATTCGACCAGTTCCCGGACGATTTCACCATTGTCGCCATCTTCGATTCGCCCCTGGACAACCTGCGGCGGCATGCGGAGCGGCACGAGTCCCCCTTTCCCATCCTGGCCGACGAGGAGGGCCGTGCCTATGCGCTGTACGGCATCGAGCACTCCGTGTTCGGCGTGCTGAAGGGGATGATCCTGCGCATGCCCAGGCTGATGTACGGCATGTTCGCCAAGGGTTACCTGCCGCTGCGCATGCAGGGCAGCATGACCACCATGCCGGCGGATTTCCTGGTGGATCGCGCAGGCGTGATCCGAGAGGCCTACTACGGCAAGGACGAGGGCGACCACCTGCCCTTTGAACGGATACTGGGCTTTGCCCGGGATCACTGACACGAGAATCGAGTCTCGTCATTCCAGCGAATGCGGGAATCCAGTGGTTCAAAGTCCATGGATTACTCGCTTCGCTCGCCCTACGGGCCGCCCCTGCGGGCGTTCAACGCGCTAAGCGCTTTTGTCCCGCATTCGCGGGAATGACGGATTTGTAGCCATTTTCCTGACTGCCGGGTAACAAGAAGCCGCTAATTGAGCGCCTTATCTGCCCGCAGCCGCTCGACCGCAAGATCGACGAAACTGCGCACCTTCGCCGACCCATGCCGCCCCTCGCGGTGGATGACATGCACCGGCAGGTCGGTTACTTCGTAGTCGCCGAGAACGATCTCCAGTTCACCCGAGACGAGGTGCGGCGCCACCTGGTAGGACAGCAGGCGTGTCAGTCCGTAGCCCTGGCGCGCGGCCTCCAGCGGCCCGTCATTGGTATTCACCATGATGCGCGGCTGCACGCGCACGGTCAGCTTTTCGCCGGGGGCCTGGAACAGCCAGTCGTTGGTCGGCGATATCCCGCTCGCCGCGATGAGTCGATGAACTGCCAGATCGCCGGGTGTCTGCGGAATGCCATGCTTTTCGAAATAGGCGGGCGCACCGACCACGACCCGACGCACGTGTCCGACGCGGATGGCGCGCAGTGACGAATCAGGCAACGGTCCGATGCGTACACCGACGTCCATGCCCTCGTCGATGAAGTTCACGATGCGATCGACGAACAGTGCCGACACCATCGTATGCTCGAAGGTAGATTGGTACTCGGTGATGATCGGCATCACGTACTGCTTGCCGAACAGTACCGGTGCCGTGACGGTGAGTTGTCCGCGCGGGGTCGCGTTGACGCCCGCCGCCGCGGCATCGGCTTCCTCCAGTTCGATGATGATGCGGCGCGCATCCTCGAGATAGCGCGCCCCGGCCTCGGTCACCCGCACCATGCGCGTGGTGCGCGTGAGCAGACGCGCCCCGAGTCGTTCCTCCAGGGCCAGCACGGCGCGCGTCACCGCCGGCGGCGACATCGACAGGCGCCGCGCGGCGCCGGCAAAGCTGCCGGCCTCGGCGACGGCGACAAACACGTTCATGAGGTGAAAGCGATCCATGACTATTCCATTTTACGGAAGAATAGATTTTATTATATGGATATTCTTGTACAGAGAGAAAGTTGGCATAGTCACAGCCGTCGACCACCCACGACAACAGATCCCGACAATTCGCTAGGAGAACCCCCATGGCCCGTATCAACGTCGTCACCCACGAATCCGCCAACGCCGAGCAAAAGGCACTGTTCGACGCGATCCAGTCGCAGCTCGGCATGGTCCCGAACTTCCTCAAGGTATTCGCCAATTCGCCGGCAGCGCTGAAGGCCTTCCTCGGCCTGTATGGCGTCGGCAACGGCGGCCACCTCGATCCGCAGACCGGCGAACGCATCGCCCTTGCGCTGGCACAGCAGAACGCCTGCGAATACTGCCTGTCGGCGCACACCGCGATCGGCCGCAAGGTCGGCCTGAATGGTGCCGAGATCGAGGCCAACCGGGCCGGCACCAGTCAGGACGCCAGGGCCGCCGCCGCCGTGCGGTTCGCCCGCGCCCTGGTCGAGCATACCGGCGATGTCACCAGCGCCGAACTGGCCGATGTGCGCAGCGCCGGCTACAGCGATGCGGAGATCGTCGAGATCATCACCCATGTCGGCATGAACATCCTGACCAACATCCTGGGCCGGGCCAGCCGTATCGACATCGATTTCCCGAAGGTCGATCTGAAGCTCGCGGTCTGAGATCTAGCCCGCATTCTTCGTGAATATCCGTAGCGAGGGCGCCAGGGTGTTGCCGCCGGTGCGGGAACGGGTGTAGGAGCCCGGTGCTCCGGGCGATCGCCCGCGGAGCGGGCTCCTACGCGGATCCTGCGCCTGGGCGCTCGCAATGACGGTTCAATGAACGGGAGGGATTTCTTCCATGGCAAGTGCCTTCATGGACATTGCCTTCACCGCGAACGTCAAGGCGGTGCAGGAACGCATGGGAAGTCGCGAGGCCTATGGGCGCCATGAGCAGGGAGCGCTGCAAGAGCCCGAGCTCGGTGTGTCCGAAATCGGCTTCATCAAAGGGTGCGATAGTTTCTACCAGGGCACGGTGAGTGAAACCGGCTGGCCCTATGTCCAGCATCGTGGCGGTCCGGCCGGCTTTCTCAAGGTGCTCGATGCGCGCACCATCGGCTACGCCGACTTCACCGGTAACCGCCAGTACATCTCGGTGGGCAATCTGGCCGGCGATGACCGCGTCTGCCTGTTCCTGATGGACTATCCGAACCAGGCCCGCCTGAAGATCCTCGGCCGTGCGCGGGTGATCGACGAAGACAGCGATCCTGAACTACTGGCGCGTCTCGACAATCCCGAGTACCGGGCGCGCGTCGAGCGCGGCATCGTTATCCGCATCGAGGGTTTCGACTGGAACTGCCCGAAATACATCACGCCCCGCTATACGAAAGAGGAAATCGCGCAACGGATCCAGGAAGCAAGAACCGCGCAGGCGTCGCCGGCGCAGCCGGAGCCGGAGCCGGAGCCGGAGGAACCGGTCGGCAACGGTGAACTCGCGCTCGTGGTCACCGGTGTCCGCCAGCTGACCCCGCGCATCCGTGCCTACGAACTGCGCGCCGAGGACTGGGGCGACCTGCCGCCGGCCGAGGCCGGTGCCCACCTCGAAGTGCCGGTGCGTCTGGCCGATGGCTCCGTGGTCACGCGGCAGTATTCGCTCGTGAGCCAACCCGGGCGCCATGAGCTGTACGAAATCGCCGTGCTCTGCGAGAGCGACGGCCGCGGCGGGTCGCGGGCCATCCACGAGACCTGGCGGATCGGCACCTTGCTGCGTGTCGCGCCGCCGATCAACCACTTTCCCTTGCATACCGATGTGCGCCCCGCGGTACTGATCGCCGGAGGCATTGGCATCACGCCGATCAAGGCCATGGCCCAGGCGCTGCGGCAACGCAGGGTGCCGTTTGAATTGCATTACACCGGGCGGACCCCCGCGGACATGGCCTACCGCGAGCAGCTTGCCGTCGAATTGCCGGGTGGCTGCATCACCTATTTCAGTCGCGTGCCGGGTCAGCGGCGTCTCGATGTCGTCGACGTGCTGCGGCGTACCGCCGCGGATGCCGTGATCTATGTCTGCGGCCCGGCTGCGCTGATCGAGGCCGTGCGTGCCGCCGCGGACCGGCTCGGTATGGCGCCGGGACGCGTGCAGTACGAGGCCTTCTGCTGAGCCGCATCCGCGGCGGGCAGGAAGGCATGATGTAGAGTCAGACGCTGAGGGCGACCAGTACGGCCGCATCATCAATTTTCACTCCACGGACGTGTGTGGCGCGATTACAACCCATAAACACGCCAATTATCACTATAATTTGACGTGAATAAGTGCTAAAATCGCGCCATGACAAAGTGGCAGGATCGACAGCTTGCACGGCCAAAGGCTGCCCGTCAGGGTTCGGCGCGTGGATACCCAAAGCACTCGCTGCGCGAGTGGGGCAGGCTCTGAGCCGTATGAAATGGATATGGCAACAGCCTGGCTGGCCGGGTTTTCGCTATGACAAGCGTGCGTTCGAAGACCGGGAACTTGAATTTCGCATGAATTCAGAGCGTCTGGCCGATCGCTTTGAGGCGCTGCCAATGGCGTCCCAGGAAGATGCCACGATCGATCTGATGCTTTCAGAAGCCATCAAAACCAGCGCCATCGAGGGCGAGGATCTGGATAGAGAATCGGTCAGGTCATCGCTGCTCTCGTTGATTACATCGGATACGCTACCAGACAATTCAGATCAGAAAGCGGCGGGGGCCGCGATGCTGCTGGTGGACGTTCGCAAGAACTGGCAAACACCCCTGTCACATGATCTGCTGGGAAGGTGGCAATCCATGGCTGTCCCGGAACAGCGCCATACGTCTATTCTGCGAGGCGCCTACCGCAATGATCCTTCACCCATGCGGATTGTGAGCGGGCCTTACGGCCGGGAAAAGGTTCACTATGAAGCCCCGCCAGCAATTCATGTGACCGACGAAATGGCGGGATTCATCGGCTGGTACAACAAGATCAGCCCTTCGAAAGGTGATAAGAAGATACCAGGTATTGCCCGGGCAGGTATTGCACACCTCTGGTTCGAAGTCATTCATCCTTTCGATGATGGGAATGGGCGAGTCGGCAGGGCGATTGCTGACCATGCGCTTTCGCAGTCCCTCGGCTATCCGACCACGGCTTGTCTTGCCACGGCAATAGAGCTAGACAAAAAATCCTATTATCTGCAACTGGAGAAAGCGAGCCGTGGACGTCTGGATATTAATGACTGGCTTGATTACTTTGCCGATAGGGTCATCAAGGCACAGGACATTGCCAGGGAAGAAGTGGACTTTGTGTTGGCCAAGACACGTTTCTACGAAACCTATGGCGATCAGCTGAATGACCGGCAGGCCAGGATGGTGTCGCGTGTATTTGCAGAAGGCCGCAAGGGCTTTGAGGGCGGGATAACGACCAGAAAATATCAAGCGATTACCGGGTGCTCCAACAGGACGGCCAGCCGAGACCTTTCCGAGCTGGTTGCGAAGGGAATCATCATTCCGCTACCGGGTGGTGGTAGAACCACACGCTACGAGTTGACGACTGTTGAAGCGTCTGGGCAATATCTGATGAAGCAATGACTATATTCGGGAATCGGGATGATTGATGACGGCCTGCCCTGAATGGGTCACCGGCCAGTCCGACGAATGCTTCGATCCTTGACCTGCGTGGCGGTGCGTCAGACCCATTAGAGTCGTGCATGACGTAACGGCCTGGCGCCGCTTCAACCGTCCGCTGCCAGTGGCTCGTAGTGGAAGGTCTTTGCCACGATGCGCCACCGACCCCCTGTCCACAGGAGGGTGAGGGCGTCCCGGTAGTCACGATCCAGCATGCGGCTGTGTGCCTTGACGATGGCCAGGGTGTCGCTGATCCAATCGATGCTGTCCACACGCGCCACCCGGGCCTCGCCGAGCCGCGCGGGAGAGGTGCGTTGTCGGAGGATCTCAAAATAGGCCGGCATGTCCAGCACCTTATGGTCCTGACCGACGGAGCAGGCGTAGACCGCCTTAGGGTGGAACACCCCTGCCAGCCCTTCCAGATCGCAATGATGCAGCCCGTTGAAATAGGCCTCCATCAGCCTATGAATGGCCTTGTCGTCGCGCTTCACCGTTTGATCCTCCGGATTTCGGTCACAGTTCTGCCGGCAATGCCCCAGTTGTCGGTGTCCACCTCGTCGATCACCACGAAGGTGGTGGCGGGGTCCTTGCCAAGCACCTTGACCATGAGTTCCGTTGCGCCTTTGATCAGATCGGCCTTCTGGTGTGGAGTGACGTCCTCATTGGTGATCCTGATGTTGATGTAGGGCATGGTGTGTGCTCTCCAGTGAAATTGCGGGCCGCTGTGGCCTTGGTGTGTTTACGGGTGCCGCTCAGGCGGTGGGCAGGCCTTCCGCGCGCAGGGCGTCACGCACCGCCGGCCTCGCGGCCACGCTGTGCAGGAAACGGCCAAGATGAGGCAGCCCCGACAGGTCGAGTCCCACGTGGCCGGCCCAGCCGCAGACCACGAACAGGTAGGCATCCGCGGCAGTGAAGGTCTCGCCGGTCAGGAAGGTCCGGTCCGCGAGTTGGGCATCCACCCAGGCCAGCTTCTTCCGCAGCAGGGCCAGGAACTGGGTGCGCGCGGCCTCGTCGAAGACGTCGTTGAACAGCGGGGAAAAGCCCTTGTGCAACTCGGAGGTGATGTAGTTCTGCCATTCCATGACCCGGTAACGCGCCATGCTGCCCGGTTCCGGCATCAGGTCCCGGTTGCCTGCGCGGTCGGCGATGTACTGGGCGATGACCACGCCTTCCGACAGGCTCTCGCCGCTGCCGGTGTCCAGGAAGGGCACCTGGCCCTTGGGGTTGATGCGGTGATAGTCCAGTCCGTCGGACGTGGTGTGGGTGCGGGTGTCGACCCGGAGCAGGTCGAAATTCAGGTCTGTCTCACGGAGCAGGATATGGGGCGCCAGCGAGCAGGCACCCGGGGCGTAATACAGTTTCATGATGGTTTCTCCAGTGCGGGACGGTGCGAGATGGACTGTACGCAGGTGCTATTAGCCGATAAACTGGCATCAATGATAAATATTAGTTACATGGTGTAATGGATGGGGCCCGTCGGTGACATCAGCCTGGGCAGCCTGCGGCTCTTCTGTCTGACCGCGGAGGCGGAAAGCTTCACCCAGGCCGCCCACCTGGCCGGGATCACCCCCGCCGCCGTCAGCCGCCTGGTCTCGCGCCTGGAACACAGCCTGCGGGTGCAACTCTTCGTGCGCTCGACCCGGCGCGTGCGCCTGACCGAGGCGGGCCGCTTCTATTACCAGGAATGCCGGCAGGCCCTGGCCCTGCTGTCCCATGCCGAGGCGGAACTGGCGGGCAACCAGCAGAGTCCCACCGGCAAGGTCAGGATCAGTCTGCCCACCTCCTATGCCCACCATCGCGTCTTCCCCCTGTTGCCGGCGTTCCATCGCCGCCATCCGCAGATCGAACTGGACCTGCACATCAGCAACCGCAACGTGGATTTCACCCGCGAAGGCTTCGACCTGGCCATTCGTGCGCGGGTACTGCCGGATTCGACGCTCATTGCCCGGAAACTGGAGGATGCGGATCTGGTCGTGGTGGGGACGCGGGACTACCTCGCCCACAGGGGCACGCCCGAGACCCTCGAGGATCTGCGTGGGCACCTCTGCCTGGAGTTCGGCCTGCCCGACACCGGTCAGACCGTGCCCTGGGTCTTCCGCGTGAACGGTACCTGGATCGATCACCCCGCCAGCGGCACCATCCGTTGCACCGACGACATCCTGGGGCCCGTGACCCTGGCCCGGCAGGGTCTGGGGCTGGTGCAGACCTATCGATTCATTGTCGAGAAGGACCTGGCGGCGGGGGGTCTGGTCGAGGTGCTGTCGGCATACGCGGGGGCCTCGCGGCCCTTTTCCCTGATCTATCCCTCGAGCGCGCACCTGCCGCGCTATCTGAAGACCTGCATCGATTTTTTCGTCGAGCGACTGTCCCGCTAAGGGCCGTGGTCTCTAGGACGGGCGCGCATCCTGGAGGCCGCGCCGCACCGCCCCGGGGCCAATGCCCATGTGCTGCCGGAAGGCCTTGCGAAAGGCGGGTTCGGACTGGTAGCCGCTGCGTTCGGCGATCTCCGCCACCGACAGCTCGCCGGCACGCAGCCATTCATAGGCGCGCTGCATGCGCCAATGGGTGACATAGGCCATGGGCGGCATGGCCATGAGTGCCTGGAAGCGCTGCGCGAAGGCGGCGCGCGACATGCCGGCGTGTCGGGCCAGGGCTTCCACCGTCCAGGTCGTCTCCGGTGCCGCGTGCAGGGCCTGCAGGGCGCGGGAGATCCTGGCGTCGGCCAGCGCGGCGAGCAGGCCGTGCGCCGCGCCCTGGGTGCGGATATGGGTGCGGAGGATCTGGATGAAGAGCACGTCCGACAGGCGATCGACGACCACGTCGCCGCCGGGTTGATCGTTCTCCGTTTCCGCCGCGATCAGGCGCATCAGCATATCCAGCCATCCCGCCCGCGCGGCCTCCTCGCCACGGATGTGCAGCAGCTCCGGCAGGGCGGCCAGCACCGGGTTGGCCTGCGGGCTGTCGAATTCGAAGTAGCCGCACACCAGGCTGGCCTCCTGGCCCGTGCCGCCGCCCATCACCACCCCGCTGTGGCGGGGCAGTGCCGGCGGCTCGGGGTCGGCGCTGATGACATGCTCGGCGTCGCGGGGGAAGACCAGCAGGTCGCCACCGCGCAGAGGGAGGGGCCGGTCCAGTGTCGGCATGTGTAGCCAGGCGTTGCCGCGCGCCAGGAGATGGAAGGTCGCCTTGCCGCTGCCCGAGGCGTCCACCGTCCAGCCGCCGCAGAAGCTGGCGTGGAAGAAGACGCTGGCGCGCAGGCGCAGCAGGCGCAGGACGTCGCTGAGAACATCCATTGTTGGCCTTAAAAAATAGACGATCGGATATCTTTTATAGTGTATCTGGCATGGTTCGTCTATCCATTGCTACATAACATGCCTCTCACCCGAACCCATCGGGGCGCATTCGACGACAACCGAGAGGAAAACACCATGTCACTGAGCAAGCTTTTCAATCCTATCCTGCTGACCCTGGCCATTCTGGCCTTCGTCGGCTTCAACCTGGCCCAGGCCGCGTCGCCCACCACGAAGAACGGGGTCACTACCATCCACCTGGAACAACACAATGGCTATTTCGCCGCCCGCGAGACCCTGGCGGGCCTCAAGCCCGGCGTGTACGAGTTCGTGGTGAGCAACCAGGCCGGCAAGCTGGTGGGCTTCCAGATCCAGGATGCCCAGTCGCAGGAAACCCTGGACATGTTCCCGCTGGAACCCGGCGAGACCCGCACCAGTCGCGTGACCATCAGTGACAGTGGTTTCCGCTACCGCTGCCCCATCAACCCGACGCCCTGGTACGAGGTGGGGGTCAGTCAATAGGTGTGGTAAGGCGTCCGTAACCACCTCACCGGCGGTTGCGGCACCGTCCTGGTGTTGTAGGAGCGGCCTCTGGCCGCGAACCGTCGTGGCAAAAACCTGTTCGCGGCCAGAGGCCGCTCCTACAGGGGGGCATCCTGACCGGATAAGGAAGGTGTTTTCCGCCTACAACCGCGCGAACACGCGCGCCGCCGCGTCGAAGGTGCGCTGCAGGTGCTCCTCGCCATGGGCGGCGGAGACGAAGCCGGCCTCGAAGGCGGAGGGCGCCAGGTACACGCCCTCGGTGAGCATGCCGTGGAAGAACAGCCTGAAGCGGTCCTGGTTGCACTGGCCCACCTGGTGGAAGTTGCCCACCTGCGGCGCGTCGGTGAAGAACAGGCCGAACATGCCGCCCACTTGGTTGGTGGTGAAGGGGATGCCGGCCGCCTGCGCGCGTTGCGTAAGGCCCGCGCACAGGGCGCGGGTGCGCTCGCTGAGCTGGTCGAAGAAACCCGGCGCTCGGATCAGCTCCAGGGTCGTCAGTCCTGCGGCCATGGCGATGGGATTGCCGGACAGGGTGCCGGCCTGGTAGACGGGGCCCAGCGGGGCGATCTGTTCCATGATCTCGCGCTTGCCGCCGAAGGCGCCCACCGGCATGCCGCCGCCCACCACCTTGCCGAGCGTGGTCAGGTCCGGGCGCACGCCGTAATGGGCCTGGGCGCCGCCCAGGGCGACGCGGAAGCCGGTCATCACCTCGTCGAAGATCAGCACCGTGCCGTATTCGTCGCACAGCGCGCGCAGGCCTTCCAGGAAGCCGGGGGCCGGCGGGATGCAGTTCATGTTGCCGGCCACCGGCTCGACGATGATGGCGGCCACCTGGCCGCCCACGTGGGTGAAGGCCTCGCGCACCTGTTCGAGGTTGTTGTACTCGAGGGTGATGGTGTGCTCGGCCAGGGCCACCGGCACCCCCGGCGAGGTGGGCACGCCCAGGGTCAGGGCACCGGAGCCGGCCTTCACCAGCAGGGAATCGGAGTGGCCGTGGTAGCAGCCCTCGAACTTGACGATCTTGTCGCGGCCGGTGAAGCCGCGCGCCAGGCGGATGGCGCTCATGGTGGCCTCGGTGCCGGAGCTGACCATGCGCACCATATCCATGGACGGCACCAGCTCGCACAGCCGGTCGGCGACGCGGGTCTCGATGGCGGTGGGGGCGCCGAAGCTCAGGCCGCGGCCCGCCGCCTCGCGCACCGCCTCCACCACGGCGGGGTGGGCATGGCCGAGGATCATGGGCCCCCAGGAGCCGACGTAGTCCACGTATTCCTTGCCGTCCACGTCGTAGACGCAGGCGCCCGAGGCGCGCTCGATGAACACCGGCTCGCCGCCCACACCCTTGAAGGCCCGCACCGGGGAGTTGACGCCACCGGGGATGTGGCGCTGGGCATTGGCAAAGAGTTCGTGGGACTGGGTCATGGATGGCGTTCCTTGTGATTCGTTGCGGCGAAGTATGCCAGTGATCGGGGGCAGACTTAAGTGCTGGGGTCAGGTCATGCAATCCGGCATGTTGATCGGGGCTGGGGGATGGGATCGCGACTTGCGTCGCTCCTACATGGTCATCGATCTGGTTGTAGGAGCGACGCAAGTCGCGATCGACGGGGGTTTTGGCGATTCCGGGGCCAGGTTACCGGAACAGCACCTGGAACCGCGCCGCCGCCGCGCGCACGTCGGGCTGGCCGAACAGGCCGTGGATCACCGCCAGCAGGTCGGCGCCGGCCTCCAGCAACTGCGGGGCATTGGCGGGGGTGATGCCGCCGATGGCGCACAGAGGCAGCTCCAGCTCGCGGCGTGCGACGCGCAGCAGCTCGGGGTCGGCGGGCGTGGCCTCGGGCTTGGTGCTGGAGGGGAAGAAGCGCCCGAAGGCGAGGTAATCGGCGCCGGCGGCCGCCGCGGTGCGGGCCCGCTCCAGGTCGGCATAGCAGGATACCCCGATGATGGCCCCGGGTCCGAGCCGTGCCCGGGCCTGTGCCGGGTCGGGGTCGTCGCGCCCCAGGTGCACGCCGGCAGCGCCGCAATGGACGGCCAGCTCGACATCGTCATTGATGATGAGCGGCACGCCGCGGGCCTCGCACAGGGTCTGCAGGGCCAGGGCCTGGGCGCGGCGCAGCTGTGGCGGGGAGGTCTTGTCGCGGTACTGCACCAGCACCGCGCCGCCGGCGATGGCGTGGCTGACGGCCTCCACCAGCCGGTCCGCCGGGATCAGCGCGCCGTCGGTGATGGCGTAGAGGCCGCGCAGCGCCATGTCAGTCCTCGTCGTCCACCTGGGCCCAGAACAGGCGGTTGGGCAGGTACTGGCCCATGCCCAGGCGGTAGCCGTGCTTGAGGGTCTCCCAGGTGTACTCCTGCGCCTCGTGGATGGCGGTGAAGGGCTCCAGGCCCTGGGCCAGCAGGCCGGCGATGCTGGAGGCCAGGGTACAGCCGGAACCGTGGTAGCTCTCCGGCAGGCGCGCCCAGGTGAAGCTCTCCAGCAGGCGATGGTTGCCGTACAGCCGGTTGGTGACCTCGGCGGTGTTCTCGTGGGTGCCGGTGATGAGCACGAATTCCACGTCGCGGTCGAGCAGCGCCATGGCGCAGGCATCCAGGCTGTCGGCCTCGGGGGCCAGCAGGCGCGCCTCCAGGCTGTTGGGGGTGAGCACGGTGGTGAGCGGCAGCAGCAGCGCGGTCATAGCCTCCAGCACCTCCGGGTCGGCCAGCTCCGCGCCATTGCCGGCGCGCAGCACCGGGTCCAGCACCACTGGCACCTCGGGGTAGTCCACCAGCAGGCTGTGGATGCCCTCCACCACCTCGGTGCTGCCCAGCAGGCCGATCTTGAAGGCGGCGATGGGCATGTCCTCCAGCACCGCGCGCGCCTGCTCGATGATCAGGCTGGCGTCCAGCGGCACATAGCCCAGCACGTCCTGGGTGTCCTGCACCGTCAGGGCGGTGACCACCGGGGCGGTGTGGCAGCCGTGGCTGGCCAGCGACTCGATGTCGGCCTGGATACCGGCACCACCGCTGGGGTCATTGCCGGAAAAGACCATTACCACGGGAATGGAGGAGGGTTGTTCGGTCATGGGGAATGGGTTCGCTGTTGGAATGCATCTGAAGGGTGGGAAACCTGTAGGGGAATTGTACCACTACCCTGTGACTGGCAGGGACTGTCGGTACAATGGGGCCAGGCGTGACACAGGAGCGGGAGCGTATGAGCGACAGGGGCTACAAATCCTATATGTGCGTGATTTGCGGTTTTATTTACAACGAGGAGCTGGGCCTTCCCGAGGAGGGCTTCGCACCCGGCACGCGCTGGGAGGACATCCCCCTCAACTGGGTGTGTCCGGAATGCGGTGCCAGCAAGGAAGACTTTGAGATGGTCGAAATCTGATCATTCTCAACTCCTGCCTCATTCCCCGACCCTGGCCTGCATCCCTTGTCTACACTTGGGGTGGAATGGGCACGGGCACGCGAGGTATGGAGCAGGCCACGGGACAGTTTGGCGCGATGGTGGAAGCGGCGCGGGAGTATTGCGCCCTCATCGAACATGCACGGCCGACCGACCCGGTCTGGCTTGAACAGATGTTCCGCCTGTTGCCGCGCCTGCATGCCGCCATCACGGTGGCGCGCCCGATGCGCGGCGAGTCACAGCTGCCGGTGCATATCGACATCGACGAGCGCTTCGAACTCTTCTCGCGCCTGCGCGAGGCGCTGGGAGAACGCGATGGGTACTGGATGGAGTTCGACAACGGCAATGCCATCCATCCCCAGCACATGAGCGGCAGCCTCGCCGATGACCTCGCGGACATCTACTACGACCTCAAGCCCGGCCTGGAACAGCTGGCGCAGATGCCGCCGGAGCGGGTGCTGCGCTTCTGGCGACGCAGCTATGAGCTGCACTGGGGGCAGCACCTGGTGGATGCCGAGCGCCACCTCTATGCCCTCAAGGCGCAGAAGTGTTTCTGAAGCCAGGCGGACGGGAGAACTCCATGAGTCTCAGGATCCATGCCCTGTGTGTCGGGGCCTTGCTGCTGTTGCCCGGGTCAGGCCTGCTGGCGCAGGACAATGCACCCCCCTGGGGACGGGCCGCGGCGCAGGAAACGGACTATGCGCCGCAGAAGGTGGTCTATGACGTGGCGGTGTCATCCCGCGCGGCGCTGGAAAGCGTGCTCGATCGGGTGAGCTTCCTCAACAACCTCTACGGCGCCGACCCCTTCGATGCCGCCATCGTGGTGGTGTTGCACGGGGATGAGATCCCCATGTTCGCGGTGGCGAACCTGGCCGAGCACCGCGAGCTGATGGAACGGGCCCAGAGCCTCACGGTGGCGGGCCCCATCGAGTTCCGCATGTGCACCGTCGCGGCCCGTGCCCACGGCTACGCGCCGGAGGACATCCACGGCTTCGTGCACATGGTGCCCATGGCGGACGCCGAACTCATCCAGCTGCAACGCGAGCAGGGCTACGCCTACATGCGCTGACCCCGGTTTTTTTAGATGCGGAAGCCGGCGAGGCGTTGCTGCAGGCGGGCGGCGAGGTCGGCGATCTCCTCGCTGGCGTCGGCGGTCTGGCTGGCGTGCTGCGCGGTGGAGCCGGTCACGTCGTTGATGGCCACCACGTTGCGGTTGATCTCCTCGGCCACGGCGCCCTGTTCCTCGGCGGCGCTGGCGATCTGGGTGTTCATGCTGTGAATGGTGGAGACCGCGCCGGTGATCTCGCGCAGGGCGCTGCCCGCCTCGCCGGCCCGCTCCACGGCGCGCTCGGTGCTGGCGCGGCCTTCCTCCATGGCGGCCACCGCCGACTGGGCGCCGTCCTGCAACTGGGCGATCATCTGCTGGATCTCCGTGGTCGCCTGCTGGGTGCGCTGCGCCAGGGAGCGGACCTCGTCGGCCACCACGGCGAAACCGCGACCCTGCTCGCCGGCCCGGGCCGCCTCGATGGCGGCGTTGAGGGCCAGCAGATTGGTCTGTTCGGCGATGCCGCGGATCACGTCCACCACGCTGCCGATGCGGGCGCTGTCGGCCTCCAGATCATGGATGGCCTCGGCGTTGGCCTGGACCCGGCCGGCCAGCTCGCGGATGGCGCTGCCCACCTCGGTCACCACGCGACTGCCCTGGCCCGCCTGCTCGTCGGCCACGCGGGCCGCCTCGGCGGCATCGGCGGCGTTGCGCGCCACCTCCTGTACCGTGGCCAGCATCTGGTTCATGGCGGTCGCCACCTGCTCGGTCTCCGATTGCTGGGTCAGGATATCCCGGCTGGCCTGCTCACTGGTGCCCGACAGCTGCGCCGAGGCGGCGGCCAGCTGGCTGGCGGCACCGGCGATCTCCTGCAGCATACCCCCCAGCTGTGCCTGGATGGCGCCGGCACTGAGGGCCACCTGGCCGATCTCGTCGTGGCTCAGGCAGTGCACGGGCTGGGAGAAATCCCCGTCGGCCAGCCGCTTCAGGTCCTCCACCAGCTGCCGGCTGGGTTGCTGGATGGAATGGTGGATGAACCAGAGGAAGGCGGGAAAGGCGACCAGCACCGCCAGCAGCATGCCGCCCAGGCTGGCCAGGACGCCGCCGCGCTCCTCGTCGATGGCCGCCTGAAGCAGGCGCGCGGTGTCGCGGGTCGCGTCGCTGCCGGCCAGGCGGTCGGCCAGGGCCTGCAGGGACTGCATGCCGTGCCAGATCTCGCTGAAGCCATACAGGGCGGAGCCCACCACCAGCACCGTGCCGGTACCGGCGATCAGGAGAATCTTGTTGCGCAGACTGCGGGTAATCCATTTCATCGTGACGACACCTGTGGGGCGGTTGCAACCCGGTCGCCCGGGTTTCCTGATTCGGGTGGGCCGCATTGGCCCGGCCCACCCAGGACATCGGCGCGGCCGGGCCGATTCTTGAGCGTCGGCCGCGCCGGGTGCCTTATTTGCGTCACCATAACGGGGTACAATGGCGCTTCTCGACCCCGTATCAGGAACTGCGCAATGATCAATGGACGTTTCCGGGCCCGCGCCCGCGGCTTCACCCTCATCGAGGTGATGGTGGTGGTGGTGATCCTCGGCATCATGGCCGCCATCCTCGTGCCCCGCATCATGGACCGCCCCGAGCAGGCACAGATCATCAAGGCCAAGCAGGACATCCGGGTCATCGAGTCCCAGCTCAACCTGTACCGGCTGGACAACTTCAGCTACCCCACCACCGACCAGGGCCTGGAGGCGCTGGTGGAGCGCCCCACCCACGGCCCCGAGCCGCGCAACTACAAGCAGGGCGGCTACCTCGACCGCCTGCCCGTGGATCCCTGGGGCAATCCCTACCAGTACCTGAGCCCCGGTACGCAGGCCACCATCGACATCTATTCCCTGGGGCCGGACGGGGTTCCCAGCGACGATGACATCGGCAACTGGAATCTGCAGTAAGCCCGCCATCCCCCGTGCCAGCCGCGGCTTCACCCTCATGGAGCTGCTGGTGGTGTTGCTCATCATCGGCATCATGGTCACCTTCGCCGGGCTGTCCCTGCGCGGCGATCCCTGGGACGAGCGCCTGCGCGAGGAGACCCGCCGCCTGGCGGCCCTGCTGGAGCTGGCCGCCGAGGATGCCCTGCTGGAGACCCGCGAGCTGGCCGTGCGCTTCGAGCCGGACGGCTACCGTTTCCTGCGCCTGCAGCAGGGGCAGTGGGTCGGCGTTCCCGAGGGCGTGCTGCGCCCGCGCCAGTTGCCGCCGGGCCTGGAGCTGGAGCTGCGCCTGCAGGAGGACGCCCCGCGCCTGGACGACCGGGAAGAGGAACAGGGCGGCCCCCAGGTCTACCTGCTCTCCAGTGGCGAGATGACCCCCTTCACCCTGCGCCTGCAGACGCCGGAGCGCGACTACCGTTACGAACTGCGCGCCGACCTGCTCGGTCGCCTGGAGTGGGAGGGCCCCCTGTGAAGGGCCTCCCGCGGGGCTTCACCCTGGTGGAGATCCTGGTGGCCATGGCGGTGCTGGGCGTGGGCCTGCTGGCGACGCTCAGCGCCGCCAGCCAGCTCACGGTCACGGAGAGCTACCTGCGCGACCGCACCCTGGCCACCTGGCTGGCCCGCAACCAGCTGCTGGAGGTGCAGCTGGAGCGTGGCTGGCCGGAGCCGGGGCAGAGCAACGGCCGGGCGGAGTACGCCGGCCGCGAGTGGCAGTGGCGCCAGCGCATCACCCAGACCCCGGAGGCGGACATGCGCCGCGTCGACCTGGAGGTGTGGCTGCCCGACGGGGAGGAGGAGCCACTGGCGCGCCTGACCGGTTTCCTGGAGCGCCCCTGATGCGGGCCCGCGGCTTCACCCTGCTGGAACTGTTGGTGGCCCTGGCCATCTTCTCCGTGCTGGCCACTACCACCTACGGCGGCCTGGTGAGCATCCTGTCGCAGCGCGCCGCCGTGGAGCAGCAGGCCGAACGGCTGCAGGCCCTGCAGCGCACCTACCGCCTGCTGGGCCGGGAGCTGGCCCAGTTCGCCGCGCGCGGCATCCGCGATGAATACGGCGATCCCCGCCCGCCGCTGGAGCTGGGCGGCGAGCGGCCGGGCCTGGAGTTCACCCACGGCGGCTGGCTCAACCCGGTGGACCGGCCGCGCGGGGTCTTGCAGCGGGTGCGCTACCTGGTCGACCAGGATCGCCTGCTGCGCCAGTCCTGGCCGGTGCTGGACCGCGCCCAGGACAGCGAGCCGGTGGAGCAGGCGCTGCTGGAGCAGGTGCGCGAGCTGCGCGTGCGCCTGCTGGACGAGAACAACGAGTGGCACGAGCAGTGGCCGGCGGCGGTGCTGCTGCCCGGCCAGCCGGCGCCGGCCGCGCCCCGTGCCGCCGAGGTGACCCTGGAGCTGGACGACCTGGGAGAGCTGCGATGGCTGTTTCGCCTGGCCATCTGAGGCGCCGCCAGGGCGGCCTGGCGCTGATCACCGCCGTGCTGGTGGTGGCCATGGCGGCGGTCGCCGCCACCGCCATGGTGGTCGGCCAGCAGCGCAGCCTGCACCGCACCGGCGGCCTGTTGCACGGCATCCAGGTGGAGGACTACGTGGTGGGCGCCGAGGCCTGGGCGCGCGTGCTGCTGCGCCGCGCCGCGGAGGAGAACCCCTACGACGCCCTGGACCAGGCCTGGGCACAGCCGCTGCCGCCCATGCTGATCGAGGGCGGCGGCCTGCAGGGCCAGATCCGCGACGAGCAGGGCCGCTTCAACCTCAACAACCTGCTCGACGGTCCCACCGAGAACCCCAACGCCGTCATCCAGTTCCGCCGCCTGCTGCAGTTGCTGGAGCTGGACGAACGGCTGGTCAACGCCCTGCTGGACTGGCTCGACCCCGACATCAACGCGCGCTTCCCGGAGGGGGCCGAGGACGATCATTACCTGGGCCTCGCGCCGCCCTACCGCACCGCCAACGCACCCCTGATCCATGTCAGCGAGCTGCGCCTGGTGGCGGGGTACGAGGCGGAGGTGGTGGCGCGGCTGCGGCCCTACGTGACGGCGCTGCCGCAGGCCACCGCCCTCAACGTCAACACCGCCCCGGCCCTGTTGCTGGCCACCCTGGTGGAGGGCATGGGCCTGGTGGAGGCGGAGGGGCTGGTACAGGCCCGCGACGAGGAACCCTTCCCGGATCTGGAGCGGTTCCGGGCCCAGGCCATCTTTGCCGGCCGCGAGCTGCTGGACGTGCCGCTCACCCTGCGCAGCGACTATTTCCGCCTGCAGGGCCAGGTGGCGGTGGGCACGGCGGAGGTGTGGCTGAGCAGCCTGCTGCAGCGCGGCCCCGACCAGCGGGTGCGCCTGGTGGCGCGCCACCGCATCCTGCCCCTGTTGTAGGAGCGGCGCCAGCCGCGATTTGCCATGGGCCGGCAGGATCGCGGCTGGCGCCGCTCCTACAGGGGGCGCGGGGTTCCTTTCCGCCCCGGGGGATTTCCGCTACGATGACAGCGTTTTTTGTTGCCGGACGGCATGATGCGTAACACCCTGTTGATAGAGGCCTGCGATCCGGAGCTGCGCGACGTGCGCTGGCTGGCGCTGGACGCCGGCGGTGCCGCCCCCGAGGGGGTGCGCGCGGGCCGCCTGGAGGAGGCCGCCGCCGCGGCCGCCGGCCGCCGGGTGCTGCTGCTGGTGCCGGCCACGGAGCTGCTGCTGACCCAGGCGCGGGTGCCCAGCCGCAACCGCCAGCGGGTGCTGAAGGCGGTGCCCTTCGCCCTGGAGGAGCAGCTCGCCGGCGACCTCGAGGACCTGCACTTCGCCCTCGCCGCCCCCCGCGGCGAGGAACACCCCGTGGCCGTGGTGGCGCTGGCGCGCATGGACGCCTGGCTGGCGGCCTGCGCCGCGGCCGGCCTGCAGCCCGACGCCCTGCTGCCCGACCTGCTGGCCCTGCCCTGGGAGGAGGGCCAGTGGACGCTGTACCTGCGCGACGCGGTCGCCCTGGTGCGCAGCGGGCCCATGGCGGGCTTCGCCTGCGAGCGCGCCAACCTGCCCCTGCTGCTGCGCCTCTGGCAGGAGGAGGCCGTGCCCCCCCTGCAGGTCCTCGGCGCCCCGGCGCCGGAGCTGGTGGAGGCGGGTTTCGAGCTGCGCGCGGGCGCGGACCGCGACCCGCTGCTGCAGATGGCCGGGCAGCTGTCCGCGGTGCTGCCCCTCAACCTGCTGCAGGGGCGCTACAGCCGCTCCGAGCAACTCAGCCGCCTGTGGAAACCCTGGCGCGCCACCGCGGCCCTGCTGGTGGCGGGCCTGGTGCTGGGCAGCCTCTACCTGGGCTTCGACTACCATCGCCTGGGCCAGGAGCAGGCCCGGCTGGAGAGCGCCATCGCCGAGCTGTTCCGCCAGACCCTGCCCGACGCCACCCGCATGGTGAACCCGCGCGCCCAGCTGCAGCAGCGGCTGGCCGCCCTGGAGCGCGGCCCCGGCGGCGGCCAGGCGGACTTCCTCGCCCTGCTGGGGCAGGCCGGCCCGGTGCTGCGCGGCACCGGCGGGCTGGAACTGCAGGGCGCCAACTTCCGCGACGGCACCCTGGACCTCGAGCTGACGGTGGCCAACCTGCAGGTGCTGGACCAGCTCAAGCAGCAGCTGGCCCAGGCGGGCGGCCTGGTGGCCGAGATCCAGTCGGCCACCGCCGACGGTGACCAGCGGGTGAAGAGCCGCCTGCGCATCGCGGGGGCGGGCTCATGATCAAGGACTGGCTGGCCGGGCTGGAGCCCCGCGAACGGCAGCTGGTGCTGGCCGGCGCCCTGGTGCTGGGCTTGCTGCTGGTCTACGGCCTGCTGGTGGCGCCGCTGCTGTCCGCCTACCAGGCCCGCGCCGCGCGGGTGGAACAACAGCGCGCCGAACTGGTCTGGATGCAGCAGACGGCGGCGCGTATCCAGCAGCTGCAGGCCGGCGGCGGTGCCCGGGCCGGTGGCCTCGGCGACCGCTCCCTGCTGGCGGTGGTGGACGGCTCCGCGCGCGAGGCGGGGCTGGGCGGCGCCCTGCGCCGGGTGCGCCCCGAAGGCTCCGACGCGGTGCGCGTCTGGTTCGAGGGCGTGCCCTTCGATGGCCTGGTGGAATGGCTGGGACGGCTGGAACAGGAATTCCGCGTGCAGGTGAAGCTCATCACCCTGGAGCGCCAGCCGGAGGCGGGCCGGGTCCATGCCCAGCTGACCCTGGAGGCGGCCGGTTGAAGATCCGCGCGGGGTGGCTGCTGTACGGGGGGCTGGCCTACCTGGGCTGGCTGCTGGCGACCCTGCCCCTGGCGCCGCTGGTGCAGCTGGCGCGGGAGGCCGGCGCGCCGCTGCAGCTGCAGGGCGAGTCCGGCAGCCTGTGGCGCGGCGAGGCCCTGCAGCTGGCGGTGGCGGGTTTCGCCCTGGGCAACCCGCGCTGGGACTTCGCCCCGGCGGCCCTGCTGCGTGGCCGCCTGGCCTGGGACCTCTCCTTCCGTGATGCCGATGGCGCCGCCATCGGCCGCCTCGCCGTCGGCAGCGGCGGCCGGCTGGAGCTGCGCGCGCTGTCCGGCAGGCTGGCAGCGCGCCGCATCGGCCCGCTGCTGCCCATGCGCCCCGGCCTGGCCGGCGACCTGGTGTTCGACGGCGTCGACCTGCGCCTGCGCCAGGGGCGCCCGGTGGCCGCGGGTGGCCAGGTGCGCTGGCTCGAGGCCGCCCTCACCACGCCCATGCCCTTCGTGGTCGGCAGCGCCGAGCTGGAGCTGCAGACCCCGGAGGCGGACGCCGGCATCGCCGGCGTCTACCAGGCGACTGGGCCCGACCTGGAGGTGCGCGGCCAGCTGTCCGCCGGCGCCGCCGGCTACCGCACCGAGACCCTGCTCACCCCGCGCCAGGCGGAGCTGGGCAACTGGCTGCGGGCCATGGGGCTGCCGCGCGCCGGCAACAATGCCTTCCGGGTGGTGTACGAAGGGAACTGGTAAGCCGCCCGGCCCGGACTCCATGACCACCCGCCTCGTCCTCACCACGCCCGAGCAGCACGACTTCGTCGACCCCAGTGTCGAGCGCAACCCGCGCCGCCTGCAGCGCTGGCTCGATGAACTGCCGTTGCTCAACCCGCTGGAGTCGGTGCACCTGCTGGGCCAGGCCCTGGAACCCCTGAACGAACAGCGCGTCCCGCCGCTGGACCGCCTCGCCCTGCTGGACGCCTACCGGGTCACGGTACGCAAGCTGTTCATGGCCGCGGGCCCCGCCGCCCTGCGCCAGCTGGCGATCGGCAAGGACGAGCGGCTGCAGGCCGTCGCGGGCCTGGAGCGCCTGTGCCTGGCCCTGGCCGGCGGCTATAAGGTGGTGGTCAAGGCCCTGCAGGACGCCCCCGGCAAGCAGGCGGGCGCCCTGTTGCGCAGCCTGCAGGGGGCCATGGAACAGCTCGGCCTGGCCCTGGTGCACAACTACCGCTACCACCGTCCGGCGCCGCCCTTCGTGTTTCTCGAGCTGCATCAACTCTATCGCCTGGTGCGCGCGCGCGGCTGGCTGGACACGCCGGCGGACGCCAGCGGCGTCGACCTGTGCGGCCACTACCAGGCCGCGCTGCTGCTGGCGCTGTGCGATCCCTTTCACCTGCCCGAGGGGGTGGCGGACCTGTATCACCGCACCCTGCTGCGCCATGCCGGCCTGGCGCGCCTGCTGCCGGGCGGGGAGTGGCAGGGCAGCGGCGAGGGCCTGTGCCTGCTCGACCTGCAGAGCGACAGCCCGCCACGGCTGTGCGTGCGCCTGACGCCGCCGGTGGAGGCCGACGAGCCCTACCGCATGGACCTGCGGCCGGCGCTGGACGCCATGCACCGCCAGCTGCTGGCCCTGGCGCCGGAACAGCGCCGGCAGGCGCCCGAGGCGGCCCTGCTGCGCATCCTGCTGCCCGAGGTGGCGGCGGGTGACCCGCGGCGCGCCCCGCGGCGGGCCGATGGCCGCCGGCTGGCGGTGACCCCGGGCCTGGCGGCCGTCCATGCCCGGCTGCGGGGGGACGGGGCGGGGCGCGGGCCCCAGGCCGACGCTGAGGTGGTGGACAGCAGCGCGCAGGGCAAGCGCCTGCGCTTCCCGCAGGCCGCCGCCATCGAGGTGCAGGTGGGCGAGTTGCTGGGGGTGGAGGCCGATGAGGACGGCCTGCGCCTGGGCCTGGTGCGCTGGCTGCGCAGCGAGCGCGACGACGGCGGCACCGAGCTGGGCCTGGAACTGCTCGCGGGCCACGCCAGCGCCGTGCGTTGCCGGGATCCCGAGGTCCCCGCCGCGGACCCCTGGCCGGGCCTGTTCCTGCCCTCGGCCGCGCATGCCGGCGGCAGCGCCCTCCTGCTCGTCCCCGCGGGGGCCTGGGAGGAAGACCGCCAGCTGCTGCTCGAGGCGGGGCCGCGCGAGGTGCGGGTGCGTGCCGCGCGCCGGGTGATCGAGACGGCCTGCATCGAGGGTTTCGAGTTCGCCAGTGATGCGGAATGAAGGCGTGGTTCGCGGGCAGAGCCCGCTCCTACAGGAGCGTGCCGTACCACCTGTAGGAGCGGGCTCTGCCCGCGAACCCACGCCGGCCATGCGGCCCGGTTTGCCGGTATACTGTCGCAACCTTCGTTCAGAGCACCCCCGATGCCCAAGACCATCCCCATCCAGGCCATGACGCCGGAAACCAAGTGCGGGTTCTGCACCCGCTCCATCTGCTGCACCTACATCACCCAGCAGATCGACACGCCACGTTCCATGGAGGACTTCGACCACTTGCTCTGGCAGCTGGCCCACGCCAACATCCAGGCCTACAAGGACGACGAGGGCTGGTTCCTGCTCATCAACAACCGCTGCACCCACCTGCAGCCCGATGGCCGCTGTGGCATCTACGAGGACCGTCCCGCCGTGTGCCGGCGTTATACCAATGACTTCTGCGAATACGACCAGTCGGCGGAGGAGGGCTTCGAGCTGTTCTTCGACGGCTATGACGCCCTGCTGACGTATTGCCGGAAGCGCTTCAAGACCTGGGACCGGCGCGAGCGCTGAGGATGTCGGGCTGAAGCCCGACCTACGGGTGCCTTTGCCGCGGCGGTATCCCCTCTAGGTCGGGCTTCAGCCCGACAGGTTCGGGCCAAAGTCGTTCGCCCTCCATGCAGGCGTTATGGCGCCAGGCCGGCGAAGCTCTCCACGCTGGGGAATTCGTCCACCTCGCGCACGGGACCGCGGCTGTCGGGGCGGCGGATGGCGAGCAGGTGGCGGATGCCGAAGCCGGCGGCACTGCGCAGCACCGGCAGGCTGTCGTCGACGAACAGGGCGCGCTCCGGCGTGAAGGGCTCGCGGCTCACCAGCGCCGGCCAGAAGCGCGGATCCTCCTTGGGGAAGCCCAGGTCATGGGCGCATACCAGGCTGTCGAAGTGCTGTGCCAGCTGGGTGCATTCCATCTTCAGGGCCAGGCTCTTGGCGTGGGCATTGGTCACCAGCACCACGCGCTTGTCGGCGCGGCGCACCGCATCGAGGAACTCGATCACGTGCTCGTGCACCGCGATCAGGTGGCGGATCTCTCGCTTCAGGCCGGCGATGTCCAGGCCCAGCTCGCGGCTCCAGTGATCCACGCAGTACCAGGCCATGGTGCCCTCCGCGGCGCGGAACTTCGGGTACAACAGCGCCTTGGCCGCCTCCAGGCTGAGCCCCTGCCGGCGCGCATAGCTGTGCGGCACGTACTCGAGCCAGAAATGGTTGTCGAAGTGCAGGTCGAGCAGGGTGCCGTCCATGTCGAGCAGCACGTGGTCGATGTCTTGCCAGGCAATCATGGAAAAAGGTCGGTCCGCGCCATCGGGATGGGTATAATCCTACCAGTTATCAAAACCGGGGTCAGAGACCAATTTTCTCTAATATTAGAGAAAATTGGTCTCTG
>OBJA01000596.1_pt1 | contig 29931 bp, 27 predicted proteins | sample 1519751 | NCBI WGS metagenome assembly OBJA01 (sample SAMEA3881238, study PRJEB22517) | soil metagenome | biome: lake sediment; feature: soda lake sediment; material: sediment, water from around vicinity | place: India | collected 2013-12-23 | depth 3 m
ACCCATAATCTTTCGCATCTTGCTTGTTTTTTGACGCGTCAACTGCGTTGTGACCAACCCTGATTAACGATGGCCAGGCAGTGTTGGTCACGCCTTGTTGACCCGGCAAAATCCGGCGCAATTTTGCGACATTTTATAAGTTACAGGGTACTAGCAGGCTGGTTGAAAACCGTCTGTATTGTGTTGGAAGGAGAAAGCAGATGAAATGGCTGATAGCCTCATTAGCGTGGCTGTTGATGTCAATCCCCGGGGTTCTTGCTGCTGATGACGAACTGCAAACGGTTGTCGCCGCACTGGAATCCCCGTTCCGTGAAGCAACGGCGGCAGATCGGCAGATTCGTGATTTTTCTGCCGATTTTGTCCAGTTATCAACAATTGTTTCGATTGATCGTGTTCAGCGTGGCGAGGGTGAAGTCTGGTTCAGATTTCAGCCCCAGTCAGCACAGATGCCCATGTTTCGGTGGGACTACCGATTACCGAACGAGCAGCAGGTTATTTCTGATGGTTCAACCCTGTGGGTTTATGTGCCTGAAAACCGCCAGGTCATTGTCAGTGATGTAGGTCAGGTCGAAGCCGAATACGGTGATAATCCGGCGGCTTTTTTCACTGGACTGGGAGATCTGGCCCGTAATTTTTACATCGACTGGGCTCTAGAGCGCAGGGATGAGTCCGGTCATTATCGTCTGTTGTTGACCCCGCGCCGACCATCGCAGTTTTTTCAACAGATCGAAGTGATTGTTAACCATCAGGCGGTGTCGAACCATCAACAGCAGGGCGCGCTCGCTCATTTCCCGCTGATAGCAACCCAGGTCACAGACCCTCAGGGCAATTTGACGCGGATCAGTTTTGTCAATGTTCGCTGGAATCTTGCACCGGACGCCGGTGTCTTTGTTTTTGAGGTTCCACCCGGAGTAGAACAACTCTCTCCGGCGACGCACATGTCTTTTTAGCCGGGCGGGGTACATCCCTGTCTTTATGGTCAAGAACCGCTCCTGTGCTGTTTGCCGGTGAGCGGTTCTGTGTTATAAAGCCACAGTTTGGAATGAAACATCAACAGACGTACAGATAATATTGATGGCGTCGCAAAAACTCGTCAACTGCGGCGTTGCTGCAATCGTCTCACGGCTTCGACGTACATAAGTACGCCTCATTGCTCGACAATTGCACGCCTTGCAGTTGCCGTTTTTTGCTTAGCCATCACCAAAATGGCTTTCTTGCGAAAGCATCAATATTCAGGGAGGAGAAGGATGCCAAGTTTCGATATAGTCTCCAAGGTTGATCTGCAGGAGGTTGATAATGCCGTTAATCAGGCCATCAAGGAGATCAGCCAGCGTTATGACTTCAAAGGTACCGTCAATGAGCTGGAGTTGGAAAAGGATGCCTTGAAGATTCTTGCCGCCGATGATTACAAGCTTGAGGCCATCAAGGACATTCTTATCGGCAAGCTGGTGCGCCGCGGCTTATCCCCCAAGTGTTTTGACTATGGCAAGGCCGAACCGGCGTCCGGTGGAGCTGTGCGGGTACGGGTGACAATCGTCCAGGGGATCAGCAAGGAAAAGGGCAAGGAGATCGTCAAGCTGATCAAGGACACCAAAATGAAAGTCCAGGCCCAGATCATGGAGGATCAGGTGCGGGTCAGCGGCAAAAAAATTGATGATCTGCAGGAGGTCATCCAGTTTCTTAAAGAAAAAGATCTGGGGATTGAATTGCAGTTTGAAAATATGCGCTCCTAGAATACTCATTTCCTTAACCGTTTGTGGAACGATGCATGTCAGATAATAAACTCAACGTCAGTCTGGTCAGCCTTGGTTGCCCGAAAAATCTTGTTGATGCCGAGGTCATGCTCGGTCACCTGCCCGACGACCGCTTCCAGATTGTTGTTGAAGAGGCCCAGGCCGATATCATTATTGTCAACACCTGTGCTTTTATCAATGATGCCAAAGAGGAATCGGTCGATACCATTCTTGAAGTGGCCGAATACAAGCAACAGGGGCGCTGTCAGTTGCTGATCGTTGCCGGTTGCCTGCCCCAGCGCTATCAGCAGCAGTTGCAGGAGCAGCTGCCCGAGGTTGATCTGTTCATCGGCACCTCGGAGGGTGCGCGGATCGTCGAATTGATCGACAGGCAGTTACAGCAGGGCTCTCCCGGCCGTGAGATCGGTTTGCCCGACTATCTTTATGATCACACCACGCCGCGGGTTAATTCGTCACCGGCTTACAGTACTTACGTTAAAATTGCCGAAGGCTGTTCCAACCGCTGCTCCTATTGTGTTATTCCGCAACTGCGCGGCGATTTACGCTCGCGCACTATCGCCTCGGTGGTGGAAGAGGTGCGTTCATTGGTGGCGCGGGGGGTGACGGAAGTCAACCTGATCGCCCAGGATATTACTGCCTTCGGGCAGGATCGGGACGATGGTGCCACCCTGCCTGGTCTGCTGCGTGAACTGGTCAAGATCGAGGGTCTGGTGTGGTTACGTCTGCTTTACGCCTACCCGGAAGGGATCAGCGACGAGTTGCTGGACCTGATCGCTGCGGAAGATAAAATCTGTAATTATCTGGATCTGCCGCTGCAGCATATCGATGACCTTCTTTTGCAGCAGATGAATCGCCGTCTCGGAGAACAGGGGACCCGCGACTTGCTGGTACGGATGCGCGAGCGCGTGCCTGATTTGACCCTGCGTACCACCTTTATCGTCGGTTTTCCCGGTGAAACCCGTGAGCAATTTGACAAACTGCTGAAATTTGTTGCTGAGGGCCACTTTGAGCGTGTCGGCGTCTTTCGCTACTCGCGTGAGGAGGGCACGGTGGCCGCACAACTGCCGGAACAGGTTCCGGCCCAGACTAAAACCTCGCGTTACAAGCGCTTGATGAAGGCCCAGGCGCGGGTCTCCTTTCAAAAGAATCGGGCCCTGATCGACCAGATTGAAGAGGTGCTGGTTGAGGGCTACAGCGATGAAACCGATCTGCTCCTCAAAGGACGCAGTCGCCGCCAGGCTCCGGATATTGATGGTTTGTGCCTGATTACTGCCGGGCAGGCGAACATCGGAGATTATGTCAGATTGCGGATTACCGACTCATCCGATTACGATCTGATCGGAGAAATCATCGACGACCCGACTGACTGAGTCCGGGTCTGTTTCTGGTTAATGGGTCTACTGACCAAAAAGGATGCTTTCGCAAGAAAGCCATTTCAGGGATGACCATCAAAAAGGAGTTGGCAATGAAAGTTGTTCTGCCGGTTGCCGGAAAAGGTACACGCCTGCGTCCTCACACCCATACCAAAGCCAAGTCGCTGGTCAATGTTGCCGGCAAGACCGTGTTGCAACATATTATTGAGCGTTTGACCGCCCTTGACGTTGAGGAATTTATTTTTATTACCGACGAGAATGGCGAGCAGATAGAGGTCTTTATGGCCGAGCGTTTTCCGCAGCTGGCCTGCAGCTACCACGTGCAGCAGGAACGCCTGGGGCCGGCCCATGCCGTTGCTTTGGCCGCACCGGCAGTGAAGCCCGGCGATGACTTGCTGATAGTTTTCAACGATACCATCTTTGTTACCGACCTGACCCGAATCGACGATCTGTGCCGTGATGCTGACGGTCTGATTTACTCTCACGAAGTCGAAGATTATCAGCGCTTTGGTGTCAACGTCATGAACGGTGACTATATCCACGATATGGTTGAAAAGCCGGACACGCCGGTTTCGCGGCTGGCCCAGGTCGGACTTTATTACCTGAAGGATGGTGCCGGATTCATCGCCGCGATCAAGGACACTATTGCTGCCGGTGATACCGTCAAGGGCGAATACTACCTGCCTGCGGTTTTCATGCGCATGATTGCGGCGGGAAAAAAGTTCAAGGCCCCGCAAATCGACGCCTGGCTCGACTGTGGCAAGCCTGAGACCCTGTTGGAGACCAATCGTTATCTGCTTGAAGGGCGGCATCATATTCACGGGGATGTCAGTGATTGTGTGCTGATTGAGCCGGTCCACATTGAAAGAGGTGCGCGTATCCGTCATTCCATTGTCGGTCCTAATGTCTCAGTAGCGGCCGGCAGTGACATAGATTTCAGCACCATCAGTGATTCGATTATCAACGCCGATTGCAAGGTCAGCCATATGAACCTTCAGCAGTCCCTGCTTGGTGATGCTGTCACCCTGGTCGGGGCACCGAGGCGCATGAATATCGGTGACCATTCCCTGATTGTTATGGATCAGTAGCGGAGCACACAGACGCAGGCATGCTATCGACGTCTTATCTTCCCTACCTGATACCGCCGCTGCTGGGGGCGCTGATCGGCTATGTAACCAATTACATTGCCATTCGCATGCTGTTTCGACCATTGCGGCCCTGGTGCCTTTTTGGTCTTCGTGTGCCCCTTACTCCCGGCATTATCCCGGCCCGACGTTCTGAGCTGGCGCGGCGGATGGGTGAAATGGTCGGCGATCATCTGCTGACGGTTGACGATGTCGGTCGGGCTTTGGGAAAGGAATCGATCCGCCTGGAGCTGCGGATGACGGTAACCGATAAGCTTGGGCGTTTTCTTGACCGTCCCAGCGGCCCATTGGCAAACCTGGTACCGCAGCACTTCCGGACACGTTTTGATGAAATTGTACAACTGACCCAGGACAAAATCACCGGGCTGCTGGCGCATTACCTGTTCAGTGACCGCTTTGAAGAGCAGTTACGCACATTTCTCCACGATCAGGGCGAACAGTGGCTGACGCAGGACATGAACAACCTGCTGACACCGGAGCGTAACCGTGCCTTGCAGCTCCATCTTGATGAGCGCTATACCCGTTTTTTCCAATCGCCGACAACCTCGGCCCTGGTTGGCAATGCCGTCGACCGTAAAGTTGAACAGATCCTCTCAAGCCCACGCCCCTTGCGTGATCACCTGCCGGATGAACTGGTCGAGGTGCTGCTGGCACAACTGGAGAAAGAACTGCCACCGCTCATTGAACGGTTCGGGGACATGTTTGAGGATCCGGCCTTTCGCGCCCAACTGGTAAAAAATGGTAAAAAAGGCATTGATGGTTTTCTGGATTCCTTAAGCGGATTGGCTGGTTTACTTAGTGGCTTCGTCGATCTGAAAAAAATATACGCCAAGATTCCCGAGTTTCTTGATCGGGCCGGAGACGAGATTGCCGGATGGCTCCAGCGACCGACCACCCGCGAACAAATGGCGTCCCTATTGCGGCAGCGTGTTGATCATCTCCTCGATCGACCGGTGGCGAGTCTGACGGAAAACATCGATCCGGCAAAAATTGCCGGGGTTCAGTCCTTTCTTCGTGAACAGGTGGTCAGCCGCCTGCAGTCCCGTTCTACCATCGATACCGCTCTGGTCCTGACGGAAAGTGCCGTCGATCGGATCAAGGATCGGCCCTTTAACGAGTTGCTGGCGGCGGTACTGCCCGACCAGGGGCTTGAACGCGGCCTGGATCAGATCGTTGATCACCTCCTGGCGGCCCTGCGCTCGGAGCGAATGCAGCCGGTTCTCAAGCGCCTGATCAAAGAACAGACGGATACCTGGATCTACCAAAAACCCCTTGGGGTGATCTCGGCACATTTGCCGCCGGATCTGCGTCGAGAGATTGATATCTCCGTGTGCCATCTGGTTGAAGAGATGATCAAACAGGAGGCTCCACGCCTGATCGAAACCATCAATGTCCGGCGTATGGTCGAGGACAAGGTCAATGGCCTTGATCTGCTCCAGGTAGAAGATCTGCTCATGGGAGTCATGAAAGAGCAGTTCAAATACATTAATCTGTTTGGTGCCCTGCTCGGCTTTTTGATTGGCTGTGTCAATCTGCTGGTGTTGATGGCATTGTAATCAACAGAGCTGCGAGCTGCCAGGGCAATCGACGTTTAATTATTGAAATGGGCAAAATCATGAACAAGGCAACCTTTGCTGCAGGGTGCTTCTGGGGAGTTGAAGAAAAGTTTCGCCTCCTCGAGGGAGTAATAGATACGGCTGTCGGTTATATGGGCGGGAGCCTTGATCACCCTACCTACCAGTTGGTCTGTAGTGGTTGCAGCGGTCATGCCGAAGTGGTTGACCTTAAGTTCGATCCGGCGCGGATCAGCTACCGCCAATTACTGGAGCGTTTTTTTGCTATCCATAATCCGACCACCCTCAATCGCCAGGGGTGGGATATCGGTCCCCAGTATCGTTCCGCTGTTTTTTATCACGATGAGAGTCAGCGCCGGGAAGCAGAAGCGCAGAAAGCAGCGATTAACGCCTCCGGTCGTTTTGATGATCCCGTCGTCACTGAGATTGTACCAGCCATGCCTTTCTGGCGTGCAGAGGAATACCATCAACGCTATATACAGAAACAAAATATGCGATAAATCAATAGGTTAACCGTACAGACTATAACTAATAGATGAATCAGTTTATCCACTTTGCTCCAATTGTGCGGGGTGGAGGATTAAAGCCGATACGCCTGCCGGCAATCTGGATCCTGCGATTTCACGCAGGATGACGCAGGTACCGTCGCCCGGGAAAGAACCATGCTGTTATTCTGCGCGCAGCGCAGTTGCAGAATCTAATTCTCTTTTTCTTTTGATCTGGTCAAACGAATGATCTCACATGAACTATCACCAATTCCAAGCGCTTACAAGAAAGAGAGCTTGCATGAAAAAACTGTTTGTTTCCTTGTTTGTTTTGCCGTTGTTTTTATCCAGCGCCTGTGCACCTTTCTTTTCAGGATTTGAAACACCGACAGCATCCTTGACACGTTTGCGGGTATTGCCGGGAGACACTATTGTGCCGACTTTTGAGATCGGCCTGCTGATCAGCAATCCCAATCGTATACCCCTTAAACTCGAAGGCATGACCTATGCTGTATATTTGGAAGGAGAGCCGGTATTAAAAGGGGTGACAAGCCAGTTGCCGACGATTGCCGCTTATGGCGAGGGGGAGATATTGCTGCAGGTGCGTCCCGATGTCTTCAGTACCATCAGCCTCTTTACCCGCTGGATGAATCAGCCCCGTGACATGTTTCGATATTCATTTGAAGCTCAGCTCGATGTCGGGCGCTTTGTGCCGAAAATCAACATTATCCGTTCCGGTGATCTTTCTCTGGCTACCAGGTAGCGCACCTGTGGTGTTTTCGGATAAAATCAGAGGGGCGAATTTTATACCATGTATGTCGAGTGGGGCTTTGTCCAGGCAGTCGTTCTTGTGGGTTAGCTGTAGGATAATGCTGTTATGGATAAACATTGAAATGTAGAGGCGCGGTTTCCCCGCCCTGGGCTCGGAAGCCGCACCTCTACACCGCCCTGTTGTTCGGTGTACTGGCCGGCACCTGAAGGATTCATTCCTCATGATCTATCTTGATTTGTTGATCAACTTAAGTCTGTTGGTGTCCCTGACCATTGTTTCGGGTTTTATCAATAAACGCTGGCCCCAGGAGAACAAGGCTGGAGTCTTTTTGCAGGGGCTGCTGTTCGGCACTGTTGCCGTTGTCGCCATGCTGCGACCTCTGGATCTGGGGCAGGGTGTGATCATTGATGGCCGTTCAGTGGTATTAAGCCTCTGTTCCCTGTTTTTTGGTCCGGTGGCGGCATTTATCTCTGCAGTGATGGGGATTATCTGTCGCATCTTTATCGGTGGCGCCGGCACCATGACGGGTATTCTGTCGGTACTGGTTTCTGTTGCCATCGGTCTGGCTGCCCGTTCTTTTTATCCGGTTTCACAACGCCCCCCCTCGTTTCGGTTTCTCTATCTGTTTGGTGTGATCGTCCATATCGGTATTCTGACGGCCCTGATGACATTGCCGGAAGGAAGGGGACCGGAAGTTGTTGCCAATGTCGGCGTCTCCATGTTGTTCCTGTATCCCCTTGCCACCCTTCTGGCCGGTAAAATACTTGCTGACCAGCTGCTGACTTTTCAACATGTTACGGCATTGCAGAAAAGTGAACAGGCATTGGAGCAGTCAGTGGAGAGCAAGCAGGTTTTGCTTGACAACATTCGGACCCAGGTTTTTTACCTGACGGGTGAACATCGCTATGGAGCAGTTAATCAGGCTCACGCTGATTTCTTCGGCGTCAGTAAAGAAGATCTGCATGACAAGGACATGTACGATTTCATGCCTGCAGAGGTCGTGGATGTGTGCCGGGTCAGTAATCGCGAGGTATTTACCACCGGACGCAGGGTCTGTTCCGAAGAGTGGGCAACCAACAGTAGCGGCGAAAGGCGGCTGCTGTCGCTGCAGAAAACACCCAAATTGGGGCCGGACGGCCAGGTTGAATACGTGGTCTGCAGCGCCGAGGATATTACAGAGGGTAAAGCTGCAGAGGAGGCCTTGCAGCGAAAAAATCAGGAAATGGAGCGCTTTGTCTATGCCATTTCTCACGATCTGAAAAGCCCGTTGGTGACCATCATAACCTTTCTTGGTATGCTCGAGCAGGACATCAAGGCAGAAAACACTCAACGGGTTGGAGAAGACATTGCCTATATGCATGGTGCTGCGAACAAGATGGAGCAGCTTCTTGAAGCGCTGCTCCATCTGTCGCGTGTCGGGCGTACGGACACTATGTTTCAGACCGTTACTGTGGCGGAACTGATCGCGCAGAGCCTGGTAAGTCTTGGTGGAGTAATTAAACAACAGGGAATCGAGGTGAAGGTTGAACCCCTGACATTGACCCTGTATGGCGACAAGTTGCGCCTGGGGCAGATCTGGCAGAATCTCATTGAAAACGCTATCAAGTATCGCGGCCGGCAATCGCAGCCTTGCATTGAGGTCGGGAGCGAAGAGGGGCAGGGCGAAACGGTATTTTTTGTGCGCGACAACGGCAAGGGAATCAATCCTGAACACCATGAACGGATTTTTGATCTGTTTTGCCGTCTCGATTCACAAAGCGAGGGAAGTGGTTTCGGGCTGGCGCTGGTAAAAAAGATAGTCGATTTCTATGGCGGGCGTATCTGGGTCGAATCGGCAGGGCTTGGTCACGGAAGCTGTTTCAAGTTCACGCTGCCGAAGGCGCAGAGAGCTTCCATCGAAACTCCGATAAAACAAAAAGAGATATAAGGCTCTATTATCTGCTACCAAGGGGTATTAGTATGCTCAGAGGTGTGCTTTGTTTTTTACTCTTGTTCCTTGTTCTGATCCTTTCCGCTTGTGCTCCGCGTCACCCTTTGAATATCGACGACAAAGACTGGCAGGCACTTTCTCCGCAACAGCGTCTGCAGGCACTGGAACAACAGGCACAGCTCGATCTGGCACGGGAGCAGCGTCGCAGCGCCGAAGCCCAACAGCACGAGGCACAGGCACGGCAGCGGGAAGCCGAAGCCGCGCGGCAACAGGCGGAGCTGGAAAAACTACGCTGCCAGGCGCGTTATGGCGACCGGGTTCACTGTGTTCTGGAGCATGCCGAACGTTATCGCTCCCGTCGTTGGGAGCCGATTGAGCCGCTGGCCTTTGATCTGATTCGCCATATCGAGCTGACGGCGGCAATGATCGAACAGCGCCAGAGCCATCAGCGTATCCAGGGAACAGTTTATGCTGTTTTTGATGGGCAGACCGTGAGTTTGTGCGACCGACAGAGCGCCGACAGTGGACGGCGTCAGTGCCTGAAACTGGTCGGAGTATTCGAGGATTACCGTCGCGGTATCAGGCAGCAGCTGGTCGCCCCTGATTTTTTACGTGGCGAGTTGCGCTGCTCCCTGGCACCGGCTGAAGGTATGCCGCTGCAACTGATGATCAACAGATAGACGGCACAGTGATCCGGATGTCGAAATCTTTCAGTCAGTAAGACTTGCGAAAGAGGGTCTTGTGGCACTTGGGACAGGGTGGAATCCGGGCGGTGCGTTTCATCTGCAACTCCTCCTGACAGTTTTTGCATGTCAGGGTACCGGGGCTGGTAATTTCGCCGGTTTTAAACTCAAGCTGACTCTCCGCTTTCTGGGCCCATTCATTGAGATGTTCCGAGGTCGCGGTCAGAATTCTGGCAAAGAAGCTCTGGGCCCCGGCAGCGAGGCGTTGAGGTGCAACAGCCTCTTTGATCGTTTCCGTCGTTCTGTTCAGGTGCTCGACGGCATGACCCAGATCGCGTTTCACGTAGCCGGTAATGCGTTCCGACTGCTCACGGGTGAACTCCCCAGCCGCACTTAACTCCTCACTGGCTTTTTTCAGCGCTTCATCGAGATTTTTACGTCCACTTTCCATCAACTCTTCTGTTCGTGAGACAATCCTGTTGTACAGACCGATTTCTTCCTGATGTTGCTGTTGCGATCCGTTTTCAGTCATGGCAAGCCTCCAGACAAGGATGGACAGGGATTAATTCAGCAGTACAGATGCATAGAGTATAGCAGATTTGATATCGGAGTGTATTTTTGCTTGATGCCGACCACTCAAGAAAAAAGCTGTGCTTTACTTCCCTCGTCCATCCATCGCTCCTTGCCGCACTTCTGCCTCCAGGGGCGGTTGAAAACGCCGCAGTCGCAGGGCGTTACTGAGAACACAAATGCTCGATGCTGCCATGGCACCGGCAGCAAACACGGGTGATAACAGAATTCCGAAAAAAGGATAGAGGATTCCGGCAGCAATCGGTATTAACGCAACATTGTAGGCGAAGGCCCAGAAGAGATTCTGTTTGATGTTGTTAAGTGTCGCCCTCGAAAGGGTGATGGCGTTTGGGACATTACGCAGGTCGCCGGACATGAGGACGACATCGGCCGATTCCATGGCGATGTCGGTCCCTGTTCCGATGGCGATACCAACATCGGCCTGCGCCAGGGCCGGAGCATCGTTGATTCCGTCCCCGACGAATACAAGCTTGCGGCCACCCTGCTGCAGTTTTTTGACGGCCTCCACCTTACCGTCGGGAAGGACTTCGGCGATAACCTCGTCGATTTTCAGGAGGCGGGCGATGGCTTCTGCAGTGCGTCTGTTGTCCCCTGTAATCATGGCAATGCGCAGTCCCTCGGCGTGCAGTGCCTTGATGGCCGTCGGGGTTGACTCCTTGATCGGATCGGCAACAGCGATAATGGCAGCGACCCGACCGTCAATGGCAGCGTAGAGGGGGGTTTTCCCTTCGTCGCCGAGGCGTTTCGCCGCCTCAGAGAAAGATTCCAGGTTGAGGCCGAGGTTACGCATGTAGCGATCGGCACCAACATCGATACGTTTTTCAGCGACCCGGGCGGTGACGCCGAAGCCGGGCTTGGCGTCGAACTCTGTCGCTTCAACAAGGGTGAGGCCGCGCCCTTTCGCACCAGCGACCAGGGCTTCGGCAATGGGGTGTTCCGAGAGCCTCTCGGCTGCAGCAACCAGGCTCAGGACCTCATTCTCATCGAAACCCGCAGCAGTCACAAAGTCAGTGAGTTCCGGTCGGCCCCGGGTCAGGGTTCCGGTCTTGTCAAGTGCGATCACCGTCGCGGCACGCATCGTCTGCAGAGCCTCCCCCTTGCGGAAGAGGATTCCCATTTCGGCTCCTTTGCCGGTGCCGACCATGATTGAGGTCGGCGTGGCCAGCCCCATAGCGCAGGGACAGGCGATGATCAATACGGCGACAGCGTTCACCAGGGCGAAGGTCAAGGCCGGGGTCGGGCCGATACTGTACCAGATGCCGAAAGTCACCAGAGCCACTCCCATCACCGTAGGTACAAAGTAATTTGTTACCCGGTCAACCAGAGCCTGAATGGGAAGCTTTGATCCCTGCGCCTGCTCGACCATACGGACGATCTGAGCCAGCAGGGTATCTGCACCGATTCTTGTGGCCCGAAAGGTAAAGCTTCCGGTTTTGTTGATTGTGCCGCCGACCACCTCATCTCCTCTCTCTTTGGCTGCAGGGACCGGCTCGCCGGTAATCATCGACTCATCCACAAACGACCCTCCGTCCAGCACCTCGCCATCCACAGGGATTTTTTCACCGGGGCGCACCCGTACCCTGTCCCCCACCCGTACCTCTTCAATGCTGATCTCAACCTCCTGTCCGTCACGCACTATCCTGGCGGTTTTGGCCTGCAGGCTCATGAGGCGCTTGATCGCTTCACTCGTTCTTCCCTTGGCGATCGCTTCAAAATAGCGGCCAAGGAGAATCAGAGTGATGATAACAGCCGATGCCTCGAAATAAACATGAACAGTTCCAGCCGGGAGGATACCAGGGAGAAAGGTTGCTACTACGGAATAACCCCAGGCCGCAGATGTGCCGAGCATGACGAGGGAATTCATATCCGGTGCTCCGCGAACAAGGGCCGGCCACCCCTTGCGGTAGAAACGCAGCCCCGGACCGAACTGAATGATGGTGGCGAGAAGGAAATAGAAATAATAAAGGTTCCGGCTGCCGACATTTTCCTGCAGCCAATGGTGAAGAGGAGAAATAACGTGTGAACCCATGTCCAGCAGGAAGATGGGCAAGGTGAGGGAGGCCGCGAAGATCACCGCCTTTTTGAGGGAAGCAATCTCCTGCTTGCGGGCCTCAGTTTCCCGGTCGGAACGATCCGGGCTCTTGTTCATTTCCTCGGCCCTGTAACCGGCACTCTTAACTGCTGCGATGAGAGCTTCGGGGAATGCGTCACCGGAGACAACATGGATCGTTGCCTTGTTGGTGGCGAGATTGACAGCGACGTCGATGACGCCCGAAACGGACCCGAGTGCCCTCTCAATACGCCCAACGCAGGAGGCGCAGTTCATCCCCTCAATCCCCAATTCCAGCACCTGGACGGCGGGCTGGAATCCGGCATCACGGATCGCCCGCACGACAGATGTTCGGTCGGCACCCCCTTCGGCAAAGTGGACCCGGGCACGTTCGGTGGCCAGATTGACGGCAACATCGAGAACACCGGGTACCTTCCTGATGGATTTTTCGACGCGTCCTACGCAGGAGGCACAGCTCATCCCGGTAATGCCGATGTCCCAGGTTGAGACCTGTCTCTGTCCTGTCAGGTTTTGAGGTGGTGCCGGTGGGTGGGACATATATGAATCTCCTTTGGGCAGCAAGGTATGGTTCTAGGATAAACCTCCCTCCTATAGGAAGGTCAAGTATTGAAACGCCACAACCCCAACGGAGCGTCAAGCAAACGGCAAAAGACCCGAGAACATGGATAATAGTGAAAGATCGATGACGGGAGACAGGCTGAAGCTGTTGCGATATAGAGATTCAGAAACAAAAGCCGGACAGGATGACCAAACTCATTGTGATACAGGTTGCTGTGTTTGTCGTAGTTCATGAATCAGACAGTTCATGAATTCATCCTTCGTGGCCCCTTCGAGGGCCATGAAATGAACAGCAAACCCGCCGTCAAAGGTCCTTACAACGGTCGCAGAAACCTCAAAAGCCAGGGTTACTGCCGCTTCATTTTTAAGGGGCAGCTTGATGCGTACCGTCGTTCCTTGAGGCAACGGTTCTGCGTCCGTCATGATGGCACAACCACTGGCAGAAACATCAACGGCCTTACCATTGAAAACCGCGGTATCGGTATGTATGGCAATCCAGGTGTTGAGCAGATCAAAACGCAGGCCTGATCTGCGCTGGGCTTGATTGAGCAGCTCTTCCGCTTCAGCGACGGAATCGACATAAATCGGTTTATAGCTGCGCAGCCGCGTGGCCAGGTTGACAAGCTGTTTGAAGACCGTGCTTTTTCTGTCAATAACACGAATAACTTCGCGGGCACCCTTGCTGACCAGATAGTGCATGACAGTGCGTAAGGTTGGTAGCGCCGCAAGCTGAAAGAGATGGCAATGGCTCATATCCTCAATCACATCGAATCCGGGCTCAAGCTCGGGGACCAGACGTTGGATGTCGGTTAACAGTTCGTCAAGCTCCTGTGTCGTGCTTTTTTCCGAGAAGGTACAGTACAGCCGGTTGCTGTTAACATCGATGCGGACTTTTGATGAAAGGCTCATTGGCTACCTGCATGTTGGCGCCGTGGGGAATCCTCCCCCCGGCAGAACCGGGGGAAGGTGGAAGAACTTCGATCAGTATTTGCCGAATTCGTCGTCATCAAGCTTGATGGCATTGTTGAGCGGACCATTATTGCGCGAAGCCTTGCCGGTATCTGCCAACTGTGACCAGCCGCTACCGGCCTTTAACGCCGGTTGAGCTGCTGCTTTCTTCGTCGCTACCTGCCGTGGTGGCGCTGAAAAACAGGATGTTGCGTTTGCCAGGGTAAAGCGGCTGAGCATATGACGCAGGTGCGCCGCCTGGCTTGACAGCTCCTCAGCAGCAGCAGCAGATTCTTCCGCAGTTGCCGTACTTTGCTGTACCGCCTGGTCAATCTGACCCAGACCAAGGTTGATCTGGGAAATACCCTGGGCCTGTTCGCTACCGGCGGCAGCAATTTCTGCAATCAGATCGTTGACCTTGACGACGGAGGAAACGATCTCTTCCAGTGCTGATGCCGTACTTTCAGCAATCTGGGTACCGTTGGCCGCTTTTGCTACTGACCCTTCGATCAGTTCAGCCGTTTCTCGAGCCGCCTTGGCACTGCGGGCGGCCAGATTACGTACCTCTTCAGCAACAACGGCGAAACCCTTGCCATGCTGCCCTGCCCGCGCCGCCTCAACCGCCGCGTTAAGAGCCAGCAGGTTGGTCTGGAAGGCGATTTCGTCAATAACCTTGATAATTTTGTTAATACTTTCACCGGCGGCATTGATTTCGCCCATGGCTGTAATCATTTCCGCCATGCGCTCACTGCCGATCTGGGCAGACGATTGGGCGCTTCTGGCCAATTCACTGGCCTGGTTGGCGTTGGCGGCACTTTGTTGTGACTGGCTGGTGATTTCGTTCATCGAGCTGCTGACTTCTTCCAGTGAAGCAGCTGATTCGGTCGCCCCCTGAGAAAGTTGTTGCGCCGTGTCTGACACCTGATGGCTACCATCGTCAATTTGACCGGCGGCAGTCTGTACTTCAGCCAGGACCTCGTTGAGCTGGGCCACCATGGTGCGCAAGGCGATACCAAGACCATCCTTGTCAGATAGCGGCACAACGTTGCGGGTCAGATCCCCTTCGGCGATGGCGAGGGCAACCTCCTCACGTTCACGCATGCCATCAACAAGCTGATTGATACCAACCCGCAAACGCTGGATTTCATTGTTGGACGTCTGTTCTTTCTTAAGATCTGTAATCTGAAATTTCGCACTGGTATCCCCTTGGGCGACCCTGGCAGTAATATTGACGGCTTCGAGAATAGGCCGGGTTACGCGACGGGTGATCAGGAATACAATCACGCTTATCAGGATCAGTAAAAAGATACTGAACAGGCCAACATCCATGCGTACGTCAGCCAGGGTGGCATCACCGGCGGCGATGGTGTCGGTCAGAGCCTTCTGCCATTCGCTTATTTCCAGCGCCATGACGAAAACACCGACTGCCGTGCCGGAAAAGTCCCTCAGAGGAAAGGCTGCCAGATAATAGTTGTCTTTCTGGGCGAAAACGGTGTCACGAAAACCGCCCCGGAGCAGATCCAGATCGACCAGCGGATTGGTGATTGCCGTGTCGGTTGCTGTAACAAAGACAAACTCGCCACCAATTTGGGGAAATTGGGTCGTGTCGGTCATTCTTGTTGCTGTTCTTAGTTGCTGATGATCCATGTAGACGCTGAAGAACTGGCTTTCAGCAGTGCGCGAAACGGACATCAGGCGCGCCAGGGGGAACTGGACTTCGACGGATCCCAGATGGCTACCGTCAGGAGCGGTAACCGGCACCAGGCCACGGATATCAAACCCGGCGCGTCCGACTTCAAGGCCAGTCAGGGGTTTGCGTTCGCGATTGACCTGCATAACGGTGGCGCGAAAACTACTGATATCATCAGATACGTCAAGAGGGCGCCCGTCGCGGCGAATTTGAAAATCTTGTTGATAGACGCGCGAGAGACTGCGGCCATTGGGCAGATGGTAGTGGATAATGAAATGGGGACTGCCGGTAGCGGCCTGGTAGCCGGCAAAGGCCGGACGCATGAGCGTACGCAGCTGATCACGCGCCTGTTGGCTCTGCGGCGAGTTTTCATCGTTGATGTTGCCGCTGTGGGCCAGCTCGTAGGCACTGATCACTTCCGGCAATTGGGAGAATGGGGCAACCTGTTGCAGGGCTGCCTGGCCGATTCGATCCAGGTTGTTGTTGATTTCATCGATTTTGTTGCGCGCTGTTGTTTCCATGGATGTTTCCATGAATGAGGTAAAGCGCGTGGCTTGATCAGTTACCAGCGATTTGAGTACCCAGTTGATGCCGGCAAAACCAATGGTTAAAACCACCACCAGGGTAAGGATAATGGGGATAAGAAACTGCCCGCGAATCTTCATGATCATCTCCAGTCATCTTGAGTTGAGAGAGGTCCCCCCCCCAAACCACAAGAAAAATTAACTATGCCTAATAGTATCTTGAACGGCAGGAAAATACAACACAATCTTTGCTTGGAAAAGAAATTTTCAGACGATTGATGACCAGGGTAAAGGCCAGGTTCAGGGCCGCGAGACAGGGTCTTAAGCGCGTGACAGTTCTACTGCTTTTTGAGCATCTTTTTGATGGTTTTCAGCAGCTCGACAGGTTCAACGGGTTTGAGTAGACAGGTGCTGTCAAGATCGGTAGCAATACGCTGACGCAGGGAATCAGGAGCGTAGCCGCTCAGGAAAAGAATGGGCATATCGGGACACTGACGACGAATCTGATCGGCGGCTTCCTTGCCGTTCAGGTTGGGCATCATGATATCGAACAGCAAAAGATGAATCTGCTGTTGATATGATTCAAAAAGCCGCACGGCGTCGACACCATCAGCAGCACTGATAACATGGTATCCAGCGGTTTCGAGGATTTCCGTCATGACAGCCCTGACATTTACTTCATCTTCAGCCAGTAGAATGGTGGCGTTGCCGCGAAGATCGCTGTCATTCACGCTCTGCTGCGTTTCGACGCAGACGACGTCCTCAGTTATCGGCAGGTAAATAAAGAAACAGGTGCCTGTACCGGGAGTGCTCTCAACGCGAATGAACCCTTTGTGTTGCTGAACAATGCCATAAGCAACGGCCAGGCCCAGGCCCGTTCCCTTGCCAACCTCCTTGGTGGTGAAAAATGGATGGAAGATATTCTGCAGGGTTTCGCTGTCAATGCCGGTTCCCTCATCACTGATGGTCAGCAGGGCATATGACCCCGGCGGAATAGCGGTTCGATAGGAGGCCAGGGGTTCTTTGAGTTCGATCAGTCGGCTGGTCAGGTGCAGGGTTCCCCCCTGGGACATGGCATCGCGGGCATTGATGGCCAGATTGATGATCACCTGCTGCAGTTGCTGACTGTCGGCGCGGATCGGCAGGGGTGAAGGCGCAGGTTCAATCAGCAGTTTGATTTCCGTATCAAGAGTGCGCAGTAAAAAGCTTCGGGTTTTTTCCAGTACGGCATTGAGATCAATGGAGCAGAACTCACCCGGTTGCTTGCGGCTGAAGAGCAGTAGTTCCCGGGTCAGGGCGGTGGCCCGCTCCGAGGCATCAACGATATGATCAATGTGCTTGCGTAGCGGGTCGTCAGGTGACATTTTGTGCAGCACCAGATGAGAAAAACCACTGATAGCGGAAAGAATATTGTTGAAGTCGTGGGCAATGCCGCCGGCCAGAATGCCCACCGATTCCATTTTTTGCGCCTGCAGATACTGGGCTTCCAGCTGCTTACGTTCACTGATATCGTCGAAGACAACTACCGCCCCAACTTCACCAGGGCCGATATCGACGGGAACGGCACCCACGTCGACGGGAAATTCCGTACCGTCTTTGCGTTTGAACAGTTCTTCGGCACGATACTTGATGCCGGCAATGGAGACTTTTGCGATGGGGCAATCGGCGAATGTCCCCGTGTGGACATGGAACAGCTCGTGAGCAGGAGCGCCAAGCAGTTCGACCGGAGAGTAGCCCAGAAGTTCCCCTGAACGTTGATTGGTGTAGATGATATTACCTTCATTATTGACAACATAGAGACCGCCGTGGACCGATTCGGTGATGGCGGCAATCTGGTGTCGCTGGGTTTGCACCCGGGCCATGCGGTTAAAAATCAACATCAGCGTCAAGGCAAGCAAGGCTGATAAGGTCAGGGCGATACCGATATCGATATACAGATGGCGATACATTTTGGCGACCTGGTCAGAGGTCTGGAAGGACAAAAGGGTTGCCGCGAGATTGTTATGAATATCAAATATCGGGGTGGTGGTAACCAGATGATAACGAGAAGGGCTTTTAACTACGAACGACGCGGCAGTGCCATTGTTCAATGTCGTAGAAAAGCCGGGAACATCCTGAAGTTGAGGCAGGATGGCAGAGGTCTCACCGCTAAGGGGTCTGGTCGTGTCGTGGAGGGCCCCCCTGGGATCTTCAATAAGCCAGTTGCGATCAATAACTGAAGGGCTGTACAGGGCGCGCAGCTCCTCAAACAGTTTTTCCTCTTCTGTGTATCGGATGAGCAGGACAAACTCGGTATCCAGGTAAAGGCGATCAATGTTGTTGCGCAGAACCTCCAGGGCCTGGCTCATTTCAAAACTGCCCAGATGACGTTCTTTGTCAATGATGGGAAATACATTGCGAAAACCGGCGATGGCCCGGCCACCTTCAAAACCGAAGGAGGGGGTCAATGTGCGGTTGGTTTCAACAACGGTGGGGCGAACCTCCTTGAGGGAGTCACCAAAGCGGTGGGGATAGTGCAGGCGGAGAAAGGAGATGCTGTCCGGGGTATGGAACTGCATTTGCCTGACGCCTGAACGGTGCAGCTTGCTGTAAGGCTCATGAAGCAGCCGTAAAAGATCCACCCGTGCGATAGCGGCATCCCTTTCATCGCCGTCCAGGGCCAGGCGCAGAAGGCTTAGCACCGGTTCCTGCATGACGATACTATTGAAATAGGCTTCCATGCCGTTGTTGTAGCCCTGTAGTACGGCATCCCAGACGCGTTGTTGTTCGGTGATGTGGTTTTCCAGAGTGACGGCGATGAGGTCTTGATGATGCCGATACAGGTATACAGCTACCGAGCCGGACAACAGGGCCAACAGGACAAGTCCCAGCAGTGTCTGGGACAGTAACGGTCGCTTGATGAACAGATTAGCGATCATGGTGGATATCCATGAACAGGTTACCGAACTCAGGGGTCATCATGGTGTCAATATCGCCATAATCGAGTTGGTCGGCGGAAGAGAAACCGTAATTACCCACACCCCAGGATTGATAGTCTACTGCTTCGGCATCCAACAGGGCCGCGCGCATCCGATCAATTTCCACCTCAGAAAAGCTGTTACGGTTGGCGACCAGAACAAAACCGGGCAGCAGGGAGGTGCTGTCAAGGACCTTCAGTAACAGGCCCTGATATCTTTTGGCAATGATATCCATGACGCCACCGACAGGATAATGGCCGAGGATCACCCCCAGGGCAACCTGTTCATGGCTGCCAAGAAAGGTGTAGTCCAGCGCCTCAATATCGAGACCATAATGGGAAAGAATGAAGGCCATTGACAGATAGCCACAGGTTGACATGGGGCTGGTCAGGGCCACAGGACCACCAACATCGTCAGCGCTGTCGGGACCATCATGGGCGCTGACCAATACGCAGCGGTACAGCGGCTTGCCGGATTCTTCATTCACGGCAGCAAGAACTGCAAGATCAGGATATTGTCGAGAAATGATCAGATAGGGAAGGGGGCCTAGATAGGCGACATCAATCCTGTTGTTGATGAAATTGTCCACCAGGGTGTGGTTGTTGTCATGGACGAGGATTCGAACATCCCTGTTTATGGCAGCGGAAACGGTGGTAACGATACCGGCATGGGCAGCAATGGTTGCTTCATGGTCACGAATAGCAACAGCGGAATAAGCGAGGGGGCGAACGTCGGCCTGAACGTCGACAGTACCGGCAAATAATATCATGAAGGTCAGAAAAAGACCCAGTTTCCAGCACCGGAAAAGTCGGGAGAATGTTCGGTCGACCAGGAACATGTTGCGACCCTTTGTCTGGGCAAGCGCATTAAGGCATATCAATGTAGCATAGAGTCAGGGCAAAAGAAAAGGTCATAAGAGTAGCGGAGTCTTTCTTTGCGACAAGACGTCGTATCTCCTATGACCTTGTGAGAAGAATATCATCAGGGCGGGGCTGCTTTAGCCCTCAGACCTTATTCCGCCAGGGTGAATTTGCCGTCCCGAACCTGAACAATGACCATCGAATCGACATCCAGGCCGTTATGATCTTCGGCGGTGAGGTTGTAGGTTCCCGAGATACCGACATAGTTCGTGGTACTTTCAATGGCTGCCCGCAGTTTGTGGGGATCAGTGCCGACGGCTCGAAGCGCTTCGGCGATGATCATGATCGCATCCCAGGCGTAACCGGAATGGGTGTTGATGGGGAACTGACGGTCGTAGCCTTTTTCCTGATAGAGACGGATGAACTCCTGAATGACAGCTTTCTGGGGATCATCATCGGCGAGCTCATCAGCGACCATCAACTTGGTCGAAGGCATACGGTCCCCCTCACTGGCCGGTCCGGCCAGTTCGATATATTTGGGATCAGGCAAACCATGGCACTGGAACAGGGGGATATCGATGCCGAGTTGGGCGCGATTCTTGGCGACAATAGAGCCTGCCGGTCCTATGGTCCAGGTCAGAATCGCCTGGGGATTGCTGTTGCGCAAGCGGGTGAGTTGAGCGGTCATATCGGTATCCCTGGTGCCGAAGGATTCCTTGGCAATGATTTCGATACCGTATGCCGGTGCCAGTTCTTCCATCCAGCGTTCGCCGTCCTTGCCGAAGCCGTCCGCTGCTGCCAGGACCGCGACCCGGGTCAGTCCCTTTTCCTTGAGGTAGATAAATAACCTTTCTACGGCGGTGCTGGAACGCTGGGGCGATTTGAACACCCAGTCAAAGGAGCCGAATTGGCCACCCATGATGACCGGGTCACCACCGACGGTCATGATGATCGGAATCTGGCCGCGCTCGATGTGGGGTTTGACCGCCATGCCGACATCGGTCAGGGTCGGACCGATGATGGCGACCACCTTGTCACGATGAATGAAGCGGCGCACCAGAGATACCGCCTTGGCCGGATCGGCTTCGGTGTCGGCAATCACCAGTTCCAGTTTCTTGCCGTTGATGCCCCCTTCGGCGTTGATTTTATCGACGACCAGTTCAGCCACCAGTTTGGTCGGGGTGCCGATGAAAGCGGCACGACTGGACAGATCGAAGATGGCACCGATTTTAATGGTGTCAGCCGTGGCGGTTCCGACCGACACCAACAGACAGAAAAACAGTATGATCAATTGTTTCATGGGCCTCTCCTTGGGAATAAGGTTTCAATGCAGGGTTCGGCAATAACCTTGTTTGATTTGAAAGAATTCTGAATATTACGGAAAAATAAAAGAAAATCAACGAATTTGCCGATCCGGAGCATTTTCTGGTTGTGGCGATCGTAAAAGTTTCGGCAATTTTGCAGGTGCGGTTGCATGTGCTGAATCAGGTGGAGACGGAACCGGCCTATCAATGGTAGATTAATGCTTCAGGGGAAATATGGGACACGCCGTCAGTCGAGGGAAACAGGCAGATGAAATCACTTATTGTTGTTAAAGCAGGCTCAACCTTCAGCCAAACCCGGCAGAATTTCGGCGATTTTGATGAATGGACCTGCGCCGGTCTGGGGACGGGGACGTTGCCCCGCCTGGTGATAGATGGCCGTGACCAGAGCCCTCTGCCGTCCGTTGCCGCTTGTGCCGGGGTAGTGATCACCGGTTCCCATGCCATGGTGACCGACAAGGAGCCCTGGAGTGTGCGATTGGAAGAGTGGATCCGGGAACTGATCGCCGGGCAGGTACCCTTTTTCGGCATCTGTTACGGGCATCAGTTGCTGGCCGCGGCCTGCGGCGGTCAGGTGGCCTATCATCCCGCAGGCAAAGAAATTGGAACGGTGTCGATAGAGCGGCTTCCTGCAGCAGATGCGGATCCGCTGTTTGCCGAATTGCCCGCCGATTTTGTTGCTCACGTCACCCACGCCCAGACCGTTGTCACCTTGCCGCCGGGTTCGGTTCGCCTGGCCGCCAACGCATTTGAACCGAATCATGCTTTTCGCCTGGGGCCATGTGCCTGGGGGGTCCAGTTTCATCCCGAATATACACCCGCAATTATGCGTCATTACATAGATGAACAGGCACAGGAACTGGCTGCCGCCGGCCAGGATGTGACCCGGTTGCGCAAACAGGTTGCGGCAACCCCGGTCGCCGCAGAAATATTCCGCCGATTCGGGCACTTCTGCGAGAAGAGGTAAGCCGGATCAGGGAGTTGTGATGGCGGCGGTCAGGACCGCCGCAAAAACAAAGATCGGCTTGTTGGCCGGGATTATTATGAAATCGCTGTTGTGACCGACGTTTCCCAGGCGGTGGTCGGTCTGCCGATAAGTTGGCTCAGTTGTTTTCCCTCATCGAACAGGGCACCTGTTGCTGCGCCGCTATCGGAATTGGCCAGAAGTTCGGCGAGTAATTCCGGCAGGCCTGCTGCAATCAGGGCTTTTTTATACTCCCCTTCGGGAATATCGACGTAGTTGATGGTATGACCGCTGTGACGCGATATTTCAGCGGCAAATTCCCTCAGGGAATAGGAGGTGTCGCCGGCAAGCTCGTAAATTTTGCCGGCCTGATCATCCTCGGTCAGCGCAACTGCGGCCGCTTCGGCGTAATCGATACGGGCGGCGGAAGAGATGCGTCCGTCCCCGGCGCAGCCATACACCGCGCCCAGCGCCAGGGCTGTGGGAATACCGATGGTGTAGTTCTCGGTGTACCAGCCGTTACGCAGTAAGACTGACGGCAGGCCGGAAGCATGAATTGCTGCCTCTGTCTGGCGATGTTCTTCGGCAAGCCCGAGCACCGAGGTGTCTGCATGCAGGACGCTGGTGTACGCCAACAGCTTTACCCCCACACGCCCGGCAGCGTCAATGACGGCCTGGTGCTGCCGGGCACGTTGACCGATCTCGCTGGACGAAATCAGCAGAACCTTGTCCGCACCCTGCAAAGCGCCATCCCAATCGGCAGGTACATTGTAGTCTGCCTGCCGAATCTGAACATCCAGCGCAGCCAGATCCCCAGCCTTTTCCACATTACGCACTGCCGCGACAAGTTCAGTCGCAGGAACTTTCTTCAGCAACGACGCGATGACGAGACGTCCCAACTGCCCGGTAGCTCCGGTAATGACGATCATGATGATTCTCCTTTATTGAAAGGTTGATTTGAGTAAGAATACGATATCAGCGACAGTAACTTTTTGTAAGTACGCACTGAAAGGTTAGTATCATGACGAACCCAACCAGCGGCAAGCTTGCCCAGATCATGCGCCGTGGACAAGTGTTGGCCAAAGAATGTCCTTCACGGCAGATACTCAGACATGTGACCAGCCAGTGGGGTGTTCTGGTGCTGTTGGCGTTGTTGGAAGGTACACATCGCTTCAGCGCTCTGCGCCGCAAGATTGGCGGGATCAGTGAAAAAATGCTGGCGCAGACCCTGCAGCAGCTGGAGCAGGATGGATTTGTCAAACGAGTATCGTATCCCGTGGTGCCACCCCACGTGGACTATACCCTGACTCCTCTGGGCACAGGCATTGGCCGTCAGGTTGCGACACTGACGGACTGGATCGAGACCAACCTGCCGACAATCATCAAGGCTCAGCAGGAGCGGGCTGCGTGTCTCGGAGATGGAGAAATAAAGGAGTAAGGCCAAGGGTGAGGGGGAGTTTTCGACCTTTTTAAGGCTTGCTCCTCCGGCTTTTTTGCCACCTTCTCTCCCAGGAGAAGGGCATCGGCAGAAGATCAGTGCTGATCAGATCTATAGATATCCTTATTCTTGGGCACGTCAACTCAAAGCGCGATCAAATCCGAAAATCTCTTTGCAGCTCGGCCCAGTGTCTTTTGAGCGCTTCCTTGTGCTTGTCGTTCATGGGCAGATTGTTCAGTGCATTTGGCCACAGGGTGCGTGCTCTCTCCATGGTGTCATCCAGATGCGGTCTGATGGCGCGCCATGGGATCTCTGCGCGTCTGGCCCATTCCCCAAAGTGCCCATAGGTGACCTTGTGCCACTCCCTGGTCTTGGCGAGATTGAGGGCGTATTGTCTTTCGTTGTCGATATATACCTTGGTGGTAACGATGTCGTAGGCCGGGGAAAGGCGCGGTGTGATGCGGTCGCTGTAGAGCAAGCTCCAGTTTTTCAGGTGAGCATCACCGTTGGCCAGCAGAATATTCACCAGCAGACGCCGGGCGAACTGTTGGGCGTCAGCCAATCCATCCTCGGAGAATTGATACAGAATTTTGCCGATCTGTTCGTAACTTGCTGAAAGGTATTTTTCGTGAGGGTATTTCACCAGGACCTGGGCAAAGTCCTCCATGTGGATGCGCTGATTGCCGTCGCGATCAAAACGCTTTATCGCAAAAGCCGGATTTTCAGCAGGTAAATTGACAGGCGGCAAGTTGTCGAGGGTGCCAATATCCACCAGCTTCATTTCAGGCACATCAATACCTGCCAGCGCTGCCAGTGTCATGGCGGTAAATTCATTGAGGGGCACATCCTTGTGTCTAGTCGACGGGGTCTTGATAATCCAGTCTCCCAGCACATCCCCCCGGGCCAGGGCGTAGCGGCCATCCCGATGTTTCATGGAAAATTTCATCTGGATGCCGGCAAGGGAAAATTTGTTTTCCGGGGGAGCCTTATCGAGAGTTACCACCTCGGTTCGTTCCCGGGCAGACAAGAGATAGAGCGGCACTTCGTCCGGAGCCAAAGGTTTCGCTATCAACGCGCCGGGCAGGTCTTCACCCAGATACGCGAACAGGTGAAATTCGTTATCGATGTGGATTTTGAGGCCTTGAGCGATCAATTCCCGCAATGCCCCCTCGGGCAGCAGATTGGATAATGTGGGATGCAGTTTATGGCGACGTTGCCAGGACTCCTGCAGCAGCTTGTCTGAATGTGGAAAGCGCGGGTGGGTAATCAAGCTGAAGGTCGGTCGCTGCGGATCCGACTTAAACTCATCGGCAAAGGCTATAACATTGCGGCCATCCAGATAGCCGAGGAGATAGCCGACCAATCTTCCATGCAAGGTCAGTTTAAGAACATTGACCTTATCCGTTTCCTGTCCGTTCATGGCTCATCCCCCAGCAGATTCTGCCAGGGATCGTCAGATAGTTTTTTCTGCTTTTGGGCAACGATCTCTTTTTCAACCTCGTCGAGCACCGCGACGACGGCACTGAGCTTTTCTTTCGGAATCAGCATCAGTTCGCTGTTCAAGCCCGTGGCAATCAACTCCAGGGTATCAAGGCGCGGATTGCCTCTGGCTTCCAGACGCTGATACTGCTGTCGGGAGACGCCGACGCGCAGCATCATGTCGCTTTGCTTGAGCCCCAGTGCTTTACGTCTTTTTTTGAGTTGTTGGAGCAGGGAAGTCGTCATTGTCGTCTCCTGTGTTGCTTTTGATGGCACAGGAGTCATGTTAGTTGCTTGATTGTGGAATTGTCAACGGATATGTTGCTATTTTGTGTTCGAATCGGAAACTGCATCCTGACCAACCGGAGGGGTCATTGAGGGTTATCATTGAGACCTGACCACTTTGTGTAAGCTCTTATCTTGGTCCGTGTCCCCACCGACACTAAGAGTTACCCGCCAACCTTGTTGTAAGCCATCTCGATGTATGGCTTGACCATCTCGAAGGTCTGTTCCGACGAAATAGTGAATTCGGTATCGCCCGTGCCATAATGCCCGATTTCCGTAACATCACGATAGAACTTCGGTGGTGACTCAACATCGGCAGCACGGAGTTTTACGAACAGTTTGATGTTTCGAGTCAGCGGTTCCATGCAAACAATATTTTGAGAAATTTTGTAAGCTACGTAGAATTTCTTTGGGACTTCCTCGATAGCCGGATCGAGCCCGACAATGAACTCCCGAATACTGTGCATGAGTGACTGGATGTGCGCAGGCTTACCCTCAAGGTGTTCATCGAATTCATAAGTAGCCGTAGCACGTATTTGAGCGGCCTTTTTCCCGGCCTCAACCATGACCGGATTTTTTCCACAAACGACAGAAGAAGGTGGTGCGGTGATCTTTGTTGCCTGGAACACCTCCTCAAGATAAATCGAACCATTCTTAAACAGGCGGTACCTCCACAATTCTATGTTTGCCCCCATCACTTGGACCGCATGCAGGTCGTATTTCTTGTAGTTCGGCGCAATGCAGATAACCCGAACATCGGACCAGTCAACTTCGACTCCGTTTCCGAGTGCTCGCTGAACGGCTATTTCGAAATCACCCCTGTGATCTTGAATCCAGTGCAGGTAAAAAAGGCTTTGGTTTATCAACTCGGAAGATTCCACCTTTTTGTATTCGATGATTACGGGATTATTGTCCTCGGACAGTGCCAGGCTGTCGATGCGCCCGGCATGTAATGCGCCCGTTGAAAACTCTGAGGCAACAAAGCGGCAGTTAAACACCGTTGCCAGATTCCCCTCAATAAGGGACTGAAGTTCCTTCTCCAGAGCGAAGTTTGTTTGCTCCACAGGAACAAGGTTTTCCCCGGACAGCTCAAATAGTGGCATTATGAACCATTCTCCTGTTCATTCTTAATTTTCTAATGCATCGCTAATGTGCGCTGCTTGCAACGTCACCATTTAGCGGTTTTTTAGCAGCTTCAGCTCGCAAACGTTCAACCAGCCAGACCTTTATGATCGACTGTCGGGTAACACCAATACGAGCCGCCTCACGGTCCAACGACTCTACTACCCAAGCAGGAAAGTCGACATTTATTCGCTTCTGTTCCTGATTGGCACGACGCGCTGTGGATAAATCAAGATCATCAATAATGTCTTTTTTGTTCTGGTCAAATTTCTTATCAAAATCTTCAGCTTTCATACAGCTCTACCTCCCTTTTGCGCGAACGTCTCACAGAAATGAGTCGAATTGTTCCATTTCTATAGGTGATGACTGCAGACCAGTGTTTTTGACCTATAATACCGATGACCAGAAACCGAGGCTCATCATCTGATTTCGCCTGGATTTCCAGCAAGTCAGGGTCTTTCCATAGAGCCTGAGCATCTAGAAAGTTGATTCCGTGCTTATCCAGATTAACTTGCCTCTTCTCGTCATCATACTCGAAACAGTTCATGAGTATAAATTACTCCTTTTCTACTCATTTGACAAGAAAGGTGAAAATGGGGGTGGCCTTTGAGCCGTGCCCGAAGGGCATAGGTCTCCAGAGGCTGGTTCGTCCGCTTGCGGACGGACTAGTGGAGTTCCGAGTCCCCGGAACTCCATGAGGTGTCCCCGGAGCTCGGCATGAGAAAATGACGTGGCTGAATGGAGTGCCAATGGTAGTGACGGTTTTTGCCCTTGACGGACAGCCTTTTAATGGGTGACCCCTTTGCGTGACAACCCTTAAGGAGATAGTTTGTCGCCGGGAATATCTGGCTTAAATACGGCAGTGTCAGGTAAGGCGTCCCCCAAATTCCAAGAAGTTTCCATAAATGCTTTCAATCCGGGTTACCCCTCAATGTGACCCTGCCACGGATCACCCGGCAAGCGGGCAAGCAATGTCTCCATAATGAAATTGAAGGCCTGCTCAAAGTTCCAGTGAATAGCAGATGTCAGCAGCGGTTCGATATCGGCACAGAATTTCTCATCCAGCCGTTTTTCAGACATATTTTGTTCAAATAACGCCCTGCTGATCGAAAATTCACCATACTCCATGTATTTCAAAAAGCTCTCGACGACTCGCTCAACGTCTGTTACCGGCACCTCTCTGGTCAAAGCAAACCAGAGATCAAAAAGATCACGCCCTTTTTTACGCTGATAAAGTGCCCGCGTCTTGGTACCGAGCAATTCATCAAGTTCATATGTCAAAATGTCTGTCGCCCCCGAGAACCAGCGTGATTCTATTTTCAGCGGGATTTTTTGGTAGTCGTAAACAGAAAAATGCTCCCGCGTATTGATCTCAATCTTTAAGGTAAGTGGCAGACCATCCTCCGAGAGGAATTGATAGCGGAAGGTCACCCGTTCATGGGTCTGCTTCCACTTTGGCGTTCCCAGCCAGGGATTGATGACTTCACGAATTCCATCCATTAACTCCCCGATGGGCCCGGCAGTAACCTGAACAAGATCAATATCTTCAGAATAACGAACTGCGGGCATGTGCAACTTAAACAGCGCCATACCGCCGCGAAATGCAAGGTTTTTCCCCAGCACGGGGTGATTAAATATGTCGACGAGTGCCCGGCAAATAACCAGGTCCTGCTCGACCTGATAGCTCTGCGTCCAAGGGGCAATCTGACCCCATTCGGTGATTAAGTCATGCGGTATCAAATTTCGGACTCCACTTCGCCATTAATCATGACCAGCCACCGTTCATCTTTTTTAACCCCCTTAAAGGGTTTGGATGTGATCAGGGGGGTTGGTACCGGTTTCATCTTGTCGACCAGGTTGGCAAGTTCAACGCTTGTCGCTTCTGCCTCGACAACATCCAGCAGATACCCCAGCCGCTGCGCCCAGGCAATCGGTGAAAATTTTGCTACTTCTGCCAGCTTTTTCCCGTCTAGTTTTTCCGCTAATTCCGACAGAATGGTGGCAACATTGTCCAACCCGACAGCCCGATCGGGGTAACCAACCAGATCGAACGCGGTTGCTTCCGGGATGGAAAGTTTCAGGTAACCACGTGGGGTCTTGAATAATTCAGTTGGGATGTCAGCCGTATTTTTGCGGGCGATAAACCTGACCCGCACTTTGCCACAGGTAATGGCGGGGCGATTTTTGGCGACAACAACCTGAAAAACCTGGGGTCGATGGTGCGCTGCACCGTGGTAGGCTGCGGCACTGAGGAGGCCGGCATAATAGGGTTCGCCCAAATGTTCCATTAGTTGGGGGATAAATTGTTCGGGGGGCAGACAACCAATGCTTCTATACTCGGGTGGCACGATAACCCAGAAGCCTCGATATGGCATCGCGATTTCACCCTTCTTCCCCAGACGTCGCAAGGCCGCACGGGTTGCCACCATGGACTGACCCAGCGCCTCTGCTGCCTGAGCGACGGTAAAGGTGTAACGACCTTTTGCCATCAAACTCGAAACAAAATTTACTGCTAACATGACGCAAACTCCACATGAATCGATTGCGTAAAGTAACGTTTTTAGTTACTTTTGTCGAGCAATTCATGCATCCGATCAACTTATAAACACAATGCTGATTTTGAAGATTTTTCCATCGAGGGGTTCGAGATCCAGCAACATTGAGCGCGACAGAAGAGAAGTCAAATTCAAATAGTTGAATGTGTCAAATGTTGAGATCAGATTCCTTTACATATGACGGCTTATCGGTCTCTGTTGCATGTACGGGATGTGCAGAGAGCCGAACGCCAAGAGCGCGTGCAACTTTAACGATGGTGTCAAATCTTGGCTTGGCACCTGGGGCCAGCGCTTTGTACAGGCTTTCACGACCAAGTCCGGAATCTTTGGCGACTTGTGCCATACCTCGCGCGCGAGCCACATCGCCAAGTGCGAGCAAAAGCAGGTCGGAGTCGTCAGTTTCGAGCACAGCAGTCATGTATTCGGCAATGGCTTCCTCGTCTTTAAGGTAGCGTGCGGCATCGAAGGGGATGAGTGTGGTTGCTGCATTTGTTTTGCTCATGGTTTGATCTCCACCCCATTCATTCCGACCGCAGGTCGGGATGAACGTTTAGCGTAACCGGCTGGCTTTGGAGCGTCAGAGGAGGGAACCAAAAGCAGCGTGCTTTTGGTGTCCGGTTGACCGACCGGTTATGTGCGTTCCATCTTAGTCCGAATCATTGTCAGAGACTTCAGCAGCACTTTCCAGTCTTCGTTCTGCCAACCACTCAAGCCGTTTGGCCTGTGTGTGTAGAACTCTTCTCAACCCCTTTGGTACTTTACGTTCACTAATGACCTGCGCAAGTCGTGAAATGGTCTTGACGTTACCCCTAAAAACTGAGCCATTGCAAAATTAGTGATTTCGGTCTATT
>OBJA01000597.1_pt1 | contig 29917 bp, 20 predicted proteins | sample 1519751 | NCBI WGS metagenome assembly OBJA01 (sample SAMEA3881238, study PRJEB22517) | soil metagenome | biome: lake sediment; feature: soda lake sediment; material: sediment, water from around vicinity | place: India | collected 2013-12-23 | depth 3 m
CTCATAATTTGAAATTTCGGGTAGCGTATCCCGATGGAATCGGGAGGGTCGGGAGATCCGAAAATTATAATCTGCTTTTTACAGATTACAAATTTTCGAGATTCCTCAACATTGAAAAAAACTCCTGCAGATTATCTATTATCTCTAAGATTTTTTATCTATATATACATATATTGAAATAATTACTGGAGTTTTTGCAATGTTGGGATTCGAATCTATCCACCCCGACAAGTCTTTAAATAATGGCGCTTAAATGTCAAGATTATTTAATATGCCGAACTAAACTATTATTAAACCCTACTATAATAATAATCAAGATATTAAGTTATTATAATAAAGACTTCAATATGAAAAAAGTATTAGTAATAATTATAATTATTTTCACTTCTTTTATTATTAGAGCCCAAGAAAACTTTCAAAGCAGATTGGCAGATTCTTGTATCAACTTAATTGACAAAAGCATTATTTACGATCCTACCTATGTTAAAATTAAGTATCCAAACGGAGATGTTGATAAAAAACGGGGAGTATGTACAGATGTGATTATTCGCGCCTATCGTATGTTTGATATAGATCTGCAAAGAGAGGTACATGAAGATATGAAGGCCAACTTCTCAAAATATCCACCAAACTGGGGTCTTAACAAGCCTGATAAAAATATCGATCACCGTAGAGTCCCGAATTTGATGATGTATTTCTCCAGATACGGAAAAGAACTGACAATAACTGACAATCCAGATGATTATAAGCCGGGACATATCGTATGCTGGGATTTGGGAAATGGCATTCTGCATATTGGAATTGTTTTGAAACAAAAAAAAACAAATAATAATAATAGGCTGGTATTACACAATATTGGAAGAGGTCAGATAGCAGAGGATATACTGTTTAAATATAGAATTATTGGCCATTACATTTACCCTAAAGAATAAAAAAGCAAACTTCTTTACATTTTTTTCTTCATAAAAAAATGAAATCTGTTACACTTTAGCTTTTTTTTGAGTATATTTGCTTAGCGCTAACCTGAAAACCAAACAATTATGAAACAATTATTTTTATGTTTTTTATTCTTGTTCATAATAAACTGTGTATTCCCCCAAGAGTTTTTAAATCGCATAGGACAAACTCCAGGTGGAGCTGCACATCATGTAAACTGGATTGAAGACCAGCAAAAACTAATAGTTGGCTGCGGTGCAAGTTTATGGGTTTATGATATGAGTAATCTGGAAAATTCACAAGTAATTGCTAAAAAGGCATTTACTAGTCTTATTTTAGAGACAGACTTGTTCGGGGATGTGCTTTTTGCTGCTTCAGAGAATGGAGGATTATATGCTCTTGACTTTAATTGTGATAGTTTGTCGGTCATTGATATATATAGACCAATGCTATTCAATGCCCCTAGTACCCTGCAAGATGTTTTTGACTTTGCAAGAAGAAATGACACATTATTTATCCCTGTCAAGTTTGACAATTATGCATCTCTAAGAATTATTAAGTTTAATGAGAATAACTCATTCGAACAAATTGGTGTTAAAAAACTAGGACTTGGGTTTCCTCATCCTGCAAGGAATGGAGCAAGATTTATAGCTGTTAATGACAAACATATAGTAATTGGCAGACAAGCATCTCCCGGAGAATTAATAATGTTAGATAGGCAAACTCTAGAAGAGTTAGATAGCTGGGAAGACAGTCTTATTAATAATATTCAAAAAATAAGATTCGCTGATTTAAGAGAGGATATAATATATGTTTGTGGAGGATCAGCCAATGCAGGTATTACATCACATTTCCTAGCTTGTCACCTATTTGAAGATCAAATTCATGTTGTAGATACTTTCTCATCTGTTCAATATGTGGCAGGAATACCAGCGATAGGAATACCTGGTGTAAATGCCCATCATTTTAAGAACATGGATTCCCGAAATGACACAATATTTTTGGCTACTACAGCATGGGCAGATGTAAATAACCTCAATCTGCCGGATGAACCGTTTTCATTTATTCCTGTAATTGATGCCTCAGGTTTGCCTGATACGACAATGAAATACATTTCATTCACTTACGGAGGCTTGTGGCATTTTGATGTTGCTTTGATGCATGGAACACCATATCTTGCTGTAGCTTCGGAATGGGCGGGATTATTGGTCTCTGATGTAAGCTCTTGCGTAGATTTTGTGGACAATCAGCCATTAGATACTCTGTTCATAAAAAACACCGGTGGATGGGCGCAAAAGTTACATATAACCGGAGATACTCTTTGGGTTGCACATGAAGGCTGGGGACTGGTAGCCTACAAGACAGATAGCCTGTTACATTCCGTTTATGGATATCATACTAATCCAATAATCCTTCAACTGTATCAACTTTTAGATGAAGGACCGGCAGACAGACACTATTTTGTCTCTGATTTTGAGTTTATAGATGACACTCTGCTGTATTTAACAAGCGGACATATATTTAATTTACAAAACTGGTTTTCGGGTGGTACTCCGGAACTAATAAAACAAGATAGTTTAAGTCCCTATAATTTTTATATGTCGAAAATAGATTCTGACAATGGGAGCAGGTTAGTTATTGGCAGTGGTGTTTGGCCAATTTTCGGACCTTTAAAACTATATGTTTATAATCCATACACCGAGGAGTTTTTGCATGAAAAAGTACTAAACGGCGAATCTGCGGCAATACATGTGGATGACGATATTTTGTTTTACTCATATAGAACAACACCATATCTAAGTGCAGGAGGACAAGTCTATCTAGTGGCTGCAAAAATTGTTGACAACGAATTGATAATTATTGAAGAAATCCTTATTAGTGATATTCCTGTCATTATTCCAAACACTCAACAAATTAATACAATAGCTTATGAAAATGGAACAATAGCATTTGGTGTTGGAAAAGAATTCAGATGGTACGAATGGACAGGGACTGAATTCTCATACATAAACAGTATATATAGCGATCCTTTAGATATGCTTGGGCAAATTTCTTCAGGGGCAACTATTAAAAACAATCTTCTTTATGCAGTCTATAAAAAATACGGACTAAAAATTATTGACCTAAGCGATGGGACAGAAGTAGCTAATTATGAAGGAGCAGGTGGTCATGATGGAATAGATGGTTTTAATGTTGTAGAAATTGGAAATGACGGAAAAATTTACTTGTCAGATTTCTATCAGGGAGTATATGTAATTGAAGCTTACGACCTTACTCTAGTAAATATTGAAGAGCCCGCAAATCTTAAGATTAATAATGAACTATTTTCACTTTACCCCAATCCCGCCAAAGACTATTTTCAAATTGAATTTACGGATAATCTTAACAATAAATCTCTAAAAATATATGACTTAACAGGAAGAGAATTGTACTACGAAAATATCAACAACAGAAACTCAATCACTATTAACTCCAAAAACTGGCGTGCAGGATTGTATTTTGTGAGTATAGTTGATGGGAATAGGATTGTTAAGTCGGAGAGAATTATTATTAACTAAAAAAAAAATAGCAATGAAATCAATTACAAAAAATCAACTTATTGTTTTTATTATATTCATACTTATTAGTTTTAATATAAGTTCACAAACAACATGGACGTATTATTCAGAAGAGCCAGTATTGTCAATGAACCCTGAAACATTTGTATGGGGAGCGTATGGACAGCCAAGCGTATTAGTTCATAATGATACAATAAAAATGTGGTATGCTGTTGCTGAGACAACACCTACCGATCCGGTTGTTCGCGGAAGAATTCATTACGCATGGTCAATTGATGGATTCAGTTGGACAAAATATCTACATAATCCCGTTTTAGATGTTGGTGAAGCAGGTGATTGGGATAAAGAATGGTTAGATACACCCGGAATATTGTGGGATGGTTCAGAGTTTAAATTATATTATTATGGGGACTCAACATACGCTCAAGGGCTGGACAATACAGCAATTGGATTAGCAACATCACCCGATGGAATTAATTGGTCTAAACAAGGTATTGTTCTTGAGATGGGAGAGCCTGAAAGCTGGGAAGGGCATCATATTGAACTGCCTGCTGTTCATTATGTCGAAAGTAGTGAATTATATGCAATGCTCTATTCTGGTATGGATAGGACGAATTATCCACTTTCGGGCTATATTCAAATCGGTCTTGCCTTATCATTAGATGGATATGATTGGTTTAAGTGGCCTGATAACCCTGTAATAGAACATGGGACATATCCCGCATGGAACGATATTGGTGTTGGTGGTGCTGCTTTTATTGAAACAGAAGGAATATTTGAAATGTGGTACACCGGAATTCAAATGGTTGATGAGCCATACAGCTCTTGGGACTCTCTTAAAGTGGGATATGCTGTAACACTAAATGGTACAAGTTGGATTCAATATCCGGGAAATCCTGTACTAACAGCTAACTCCGGAGATAGCACCGTTTTTTGGGCCTTTGATGTAATATTTGATGATAATGATGAACTTTATAAAATGTATTTTGAGAGTCATCACTGGCATTATCAAGACCCGATTAATCCTGATACCACACATGCAATAAATGCAATTTTCTATGCAACAGCACCCCGTACTGTAATGTTTTCTCCTGATTGTGACATTAACATAAGTGAAAATACTACAATAAATCCGGGAGAAAATGTCCAGTTACTGGCAAGCGGTGGAGATTTTTATCAATGGGAACCTCCTGATGGATTAAACAACACCAATACTGCCAACCCTATTGCATCGCCTGAAGAAACTACAACTTATACTGTTTTAATTGTAAGCGAAACATGTATCTCAAAAGCAGAAGTGACAGTGATTGTTGATGATGCCTCACTTATTTATAATATGCCTGAAAAGAAATTAAGTATATATCCAAATCCTATAAAAAACTCAAATGTCCTTACAATTAACAAAATATTTAATGATGCAAGCATTACGATTACAAATTCAATAGGTCAAATCGTTTTTAATAAAGAGGATTTTTTCGGAAATGAAATTATTTTAAATGAAGCCCTGAAATCAGGAGTTTATCTAATTGAAATTAGAAGTAAGAATGAAATCTTTCATATAAAACTGATTGTTAAATAATTAAATCGTATATTATGAATCAAAAAATCATTATTACACTATTTTACATTTTATTAACACAATACGCTTTTCCCTCCACTTATTATGTATCCAACACCGGAAATGACGAGAACACAGGATTGTCTGAGTTTGAAGCTTGGTATAGTCTTGACAAAGTAAACTCGTACAATTTCAATCCCGGTGATTCGGTTTTATTTAAGAGAGGCGATCTTTGGAGAGGGCAACTAATTCCCAAAAGCGGAGATGATACAGGACATATTTACTATGGAGCTTACGGAGAAGGGGAAAAACCATTGTTTTTAGGTTCTGTAAATGTGTCAGCAGAATCTCATTGGATAAATATCGAAGATAATATTTGGTCAACGCAAAGTTTAACTACAAGTGACATCGAAATTATGCCTAATCCTTCGTTTGATACCGATGAAAACCACTGGAACTTTTATACTCATAACAATGTGGAAGTAACCGGTGAAAGAGTTATTGATGAATATGTTTCTCCTCCGGCATCATATAATATCTCTTGCATTTCTAGCGGAGAACAATCATGGCAAATACAGTTAGCAACTCATAATCTTTCAATTGAATACGGGAAAACATATAGGCTTTCTTTCTATGCAAAATGCTCCGAACCATTTGGATTTCACTCAGTGATGCTTATGCAGTCGGTTGATCCTTATGACTTATACTTTTCAAACAGTCTAAACTATTTGGAAATCGAAACCGACTGGAATCTATACAATGTCTATTTCACGGCTAATACTACAGCAGATGATGCAATGATAACTTTTCTTTTAGGAGGAGTTTTGCCCGATAATTCAGAATTCTATATTGACGATATAAGTTTACAGGAAGTAATCTTTGAAATACCAATTACAACTGATGTGGGGAATATTATCTTTAATGATGCCCAAGAGTTCGGAATTAAGAAGTGGAACTATTCTGATTTACAGCAACTAGGTGATTATTGGTTTAATCTGGATAACCTAACAGTAAATCTATACAGCGAAACCAATCCGGCAATTTATTACAACAATATAGAATGTGCCTTGTCCCACAATATTGTTAATCAGCAAAACACTTCTTACGTAGTTTACGAAAATCTTGCATTAAAATACGGCTCTGCTCATGGGTTTGGTGGAGGTAACACCGATAACATCATTATTAGAGCATGCGATATATCATATATTGGTGGGGGCGGCTTATACTTCGCAGATTATGATCTGTATAGCCGTTATGGCAATGGTATAGAATTTTGGGGAAATGCAAGTAATAATCTGGTGGAAAAATGTAGAATATGGGAAATTTATGACGCAGCAATTACTAATCAAAACACAGGGAGTTCCGTTGTTCAAAGCAATATTATCTATCGAAATAATCTAATCAGCAATGCAGAATGGTCGTTTGAATATTGGAACAGACCCGAAACCTCTGTAACAGAGGACATATATTTTATAAATAACACATGCTTATATGCCGGAGTAACCTGGGCTCAGGATCAAAGAGATTTTAACCCGACAATCAGAGGTGCACATGTTCTGTTTTTTGAAACTAATGCTGAGACGAATAACTTCATCATTTATAATAATATTTTTTATGAATCTGCATCAACTGGGCTTTATGCACTGAGAGGCGAAGATCTTGCTCAGTTTGATTTCAATTATAATAATTGGTATCAAACATTTACTGATACTCTGATTAAAGTTTATTATGACGAGGATGTTGCCCCATATTTGAATATAATGTTTACAACTGAACAATATGAGGTGTATCAAAATACTTATAACCAAGATAATAACTCAATCTATGTAAATCCTATGTTGTTGGATGAAACAAATCAGGACTACAGATTATCTCCGTCAAGCCCATGTATTGATGCAGGATATCCTAACTCATATGAGCTCCCTGTTGGTGAGTTTGATTTTGCCGGAAATAACAGAATTATGTCGGGATATGGAATGCCTCCTGCTATGATTGATATTGGCTGTTTTGAGTATGATTGGAATTGGACTGATGCTAAAATAATTAACACAAACGATTTTATAATCTACCCCAATCCCACCAAGGACTATTTTCAAATTGAATCTACGGATAATCTTAACAATAAATCTCTAAAAATTTTTGATTTAACAGGCAAAGAACTATTCCACGAAAACATCAACAACAGAAACTCAATTACAGTTAACTCCGAAAACTGGAGACCCGGATTGTATTTTGTGAGTATAGTTGATGGGGATAGGATTGTTAAGTCGGAGAGAATTATAATTAACTAAATCTAAACAGATGAAGAAGAAACATGTTATAATCGGGGTTCTGCTATTCTCAATATTTTCTGCAAATGCCCAGCATGAGTCAAAAACCGTACAAGCTCGTTTTGGGTTAGGAGCTGGTTTGTATGTAACAGAAAAAATATCAACATTAACCATAGGGTCGGTTTCATTTCACGATAAAGACTCTTCTGTTACCCTTACAAATATTATCCCACTTGAACTTATGCTTGGACTGAGTAATAATTTCGCACTAGGTTTGCATTATACCCACGGCCTTTATATCGAAGACAGTTTACAGGCTGAAGCAAGAGAAAATATTATTAACACATTTGGTGTAGCCGCTGACTTTTACATTGTAAACCGACAGAAATTCAATATGTATTTTAGCGCTGTTGTAAGTCATTCATTCTTGAATTTGCTTAATCGTACTCCAATTTTAACTCATGAGTATAAATACAATGGTTTTGGAATGAGTTTCGGGATTGCCTCTAATATTCACATTTTTCCATTTCTTTGTTTAAATACAAAGATTGGATATGATGGAAAACAATTACATATGTATGAATGGAAAATCAATGGAAATATTCAAAATATTTCCAATCTAGAAGTAAATATTAATAAGAGGGGTGTTCATGCAATAATTGGTTTGAATATAATTTTCTAGATAAATACTAACATCCAGATTATTTTTCTATTAATATGATTACAAAACTCTTTTAAAAAATAATCCAATGAAATTTTATTTTTTGTATTTTCGCATTACAAAAATTAAATAAGAATATATTATATCTGATGAAAATAATTACTGCTTTAATATTATTGTTTGCTATGTCCGCAGGAATTTTAGCACAGGACGCTGAAGTAAAGCATGTAGCAGCCGCAGAATTCCAGAAACTTATAGATGAAAAGCCAGGAATTTTACTAGATGTTCGAACAATAAGAGAATATAATAACGCACACATAGCTAATTCTCAGCAACTAAATTTTTATGCCCCTGATTTTCGAGAAAAAATTCTTGACTTACCCAAAGATAAACCTTTATACATTTATTGCAATATTGGCAACCGAAGTGCTGTAGCTGCAAACTTTCTGATAACAAAAGGATACAATAATGTTTACAATCTCCATAGGGGTATTTTGGAATGGCATCAAGCAGGACTTCCTCTTACAGCAAATACAAACGTTCCTGCCGACACTGAAGGTGCAATGAGCGTTCAAGAATTTAAAAATATTATTAATACTGAAAAAATTGTATTTTTTGACTTTTATGCTCCTTGGTGTGCTCCATGCAGAATGATGATGCCAATGATAGACAGCTTAACAACTGAATATCAGGGCAAAATTCAAATCATTAAAATAAATACAGATACCAGCAGACCTCTAATGCAAGAACTGAATGTGCGAAGTATACCATTTCTTGTATTATTCAAAAATGGAAATCCAGTATTTAATCAAACCGGAATGATATCCAGAAAAGATTTGGAAAAAGTATTCCAAGAGCATCTTGATTAATTGTTATACAAAATTCTAAATAAACATAATATACACAATAAATATAAACTTTTTCAGTTATTTTTGTATACAAAACTATATTTAATTCTATATTATGAAAAATTCAGTTTTAATAATTTTAGTCTTGATGATTTCATCTCTTTGTTTTTCCCAAACCGAAGAGATAGAAGACATTAACTTCACCATCGCCGCTGAAAGGTTTAATATTCTTTACAGAGGATTAGATAATCCTGTCAGTATTTCTGTAGAAGGTATTTCTAGTGAAAACCTAATTGTAACAGTCAATAATGGGGCTAGTATTAAGAGAAGCAGCAAAAATTACATCGTTAATGTTAAACCTGACTCCCCTCCTATTGTTGATATTTCAGTATCCACACGAATTGACGAAGAAATTATGCTAATTGGCACAAAACAATTCAGGGTTAAGAGCATTCCTCCTCCACAACTTACTGTTGGCGGAGCATTTAAAGATGGAGCAGAAGTGCCCAAAGCTGCAATATTGTTAAATCCTTATTTAAGTGCAAGGCTTGATGAAAACTTTGAGTTTGATGGAATATATTTCAATGTTACAAGTTTTGAATTATATTACCAAAAAGAAGGTGTTACTAATTATGTAACATGTAAGGGGTCAAGATTTTCAGAAGAAATAAAGAGTATAATAAGCTCAATGGAATCGGGTTCTGATTTATCTTTTTCCAGAATAATGGTAGCAGGACCAGAAGGGGCACATCAAGTACCGGGCATTAGTTTAAAAATAAAATAGGTTCTGACTATTAGAAGGGCCAGAAGTTATTGTCATACCAAATTTTCTCTGTCAGTTCTTTGTTAAGTTCTGATAATATATTTAGATGATCATTCTCCCAATTTGCTAAGCTTTCATACAATTTCTTTTCGCTTTCATCAGTTGCGCTCAAAGCTCTATTTTTATATACTTCAATTGCCTTCTTCTCCATGTCAATCGCTGCTGAAATTGCTGCTGCTTCAAATCCTGCCGAGGACAATCTTTCCTTAATCTCTGCCGATAAAACTTTTGATGCAATACTGTCATCTACTTTTGAAAGGCTTGTTTTCATAGGATCAAATTTCTGATTTTTATTATAAAAAGCATATTGCTCAGAAAGATAATCAATATGTAATTGCTCTTCTGCAGCCATAATTTGAAAAATCTCTTTAAGTTCCTCATTTTCTGTCTGGTCTGCAACTTTATGATAAAAAGATTTCCCCCTGTGCTCTAGCAATAGAGCCATTTTCAAAATTTCAATACTTTTTGATTCTGACATAATAATTAATAGATTTAGTTAATAATGCAATTATATTTATTAAAACAATTATTAAGCTGTTTTGTTCCAAAAAGAAATAAAACAACTTAGGATTATTTCACTTTAAGAAAAGTAATTGTTTCCGAAGCTAGACTAAATGGATTTTGAACAATTTCTAATTTTATTTCCTTTTTCGAAATTTCCTTTAATACATAGGAAAAACCATTACACTCGCTGATAAAAACAGAATCATTGATTACCGAATAAGTGCAAATAAGAATAAGATCTTCAATATCATTGTATAAGTATGTAGCCTTAATACTTAAATCTGGTTTAAATTCAAAAATCAACTCATATGTTCCTAAAACATCAATTTTATGATTTTCGCAGTACCACTCACCAATTATCAATTCTTCATTTGTTTTAGTACATGAGGCGACTAAAATAATAGAGAGACTCAATAAAAATACAATTTTCTTCATTTTTCTTTTTTTTACAAATATAAAAAAACTATATAAATTCTTTTTATGAAATAGCTTTAGAGAACCAAAAAATTGTTGACAGAGTCTTGAAAATTGTTATTTTTGCGGATTAAAATAGAAAACATCATGAGGGATTTGATTACAAAATATTCTGTGCCGTCGTTTTTATTTCTTTACTTACTGAGTTTTACTCTTGCAGGATGCAATCATAGCAACAACAATTCTGTACTCAGTGATACCATTGAAGAACCTATTGACTCTATGCTTTACATAAGTATGATTTTCGCAGGAGATGTAATGGGGCACGGGCGACAATTGAGAGCTTCTTACAATAGTGAAACTAATGAATACGATTTTTCAGATAATTACCTATATATTTCAGGCTTACTAAAGTCTTTTGATCTTGCATTTGCCAACCTCGAAGTTCCTTTAGGTAAAAAAGGTCCGTACAAAGGCTATCCTCTTTTCAACTCTCCTCCAGCCAAACTTATAGCTATGGCAAACGGAGGCTTTAATGTAATGCTTACAGCTAACAACCACTCCAATGATGCAGGCAAAGATGCTTTTATAAATACAATTGATTTTATCGAAGAACAAGATTTATATCAAACCGGAACTTTCAGAAATAGACTCGAAAGGGACAGTTTATACCCACTAATTATTAGTAGAAATGGATTTAAAATTGCAGTCTTAAATTATTCCTACGGAACCAACGGAATTCCTGATAATTATCCATGCATTACAAATACGATTGATACTGCTCAAATTCGTAAAGACATTAATAAAGCACACGAATCAAAGCCTGATATAATAATAAGTTGTATGCATTGGGGAGTCGAATATCAACTTATCGAAAATTCATCTCAAAGAAGACTAGCACAGTTTTTAGCAGATGCAGGAGTTGATTTAATAATTGGTTCACATCCTCATGTTATTCAGCCGATAAGATGGATTCAGCGTAACGATGGCGATTCAATTCTTTGTGTTTATTCTCTGGGAAATTTTATTTCGAACCAGCGATTCCCAAATACAGACGGAGGTCTATTATTTGATATTAAATTTTCGAAAAACAAATTTACAAACGAAATAAATATTGAGGAGTTTTATCATCATATAATATGGGTTTTATTAACAGATAAAACAACCAATAAACCTCATGGACAGTACTATGTAATTCCAGTACTAGAATTCGAAAACGACAGTTTTCCTGATCTAAAACCTGATGCGAAATACATGAAAGAGATGAATAATTTCGTGAAAAATATGCGAGCTCATCTTTCTAAAAATGCTGTAAGTACCGAAAGAATGTCACTAGAATCAGATTAGGTTTATCTTATTCAACAATAATCTCGTAAATCTCTCCTACATAATCTTCAGCAGGGAATGGAATATTCTCCTGCATATATTGTGAACCTGGCCACCAGTTTGTATTATGAAACTCTTGGGTAACAATCAGTAACATTTGATTGTCAGGAATCATAGAAATCGTATTGTCGACATACCCAACAATATATAACTGGTCTTTTTCGGGACCAATTCTCCAAATAATTTTATCCGGCTGCCAGTCAATCTGAAAATAATAATAGTCTCCACCAAACAATTCTTTATCGGGAGCCATATATTTTGTTGTTACAGCCCTGTAAACATCCTCCCATCTGTGTGCTAGAAAAGTCTGCCCTTCATGTTTTACCTCATGACAACCGGAAGAAAAATTTTCAGGTTGCCAACAAGCCATATCCCAGTTTGTACAGCAAACAGCAATTTTTTCATCATATTTTAAAACGTCCGGCGGGAAACTTGTATTCCAAGCTCTAATTCTAGTCATATCGGGTCGCCAGTTTTCATACACCGGAGGATATTTATTTGATGGGCAATAATTTACGGTTTTAAGAATTTCGAAATCAATTTCAGAATAAGCAACCCTTTCTACACGATCATCTTCTCTTCCACCCCAATAGGTTTTCATATAACCTTTTTTTGTACATGGTCTGCGTAAATTCCATCCGGTTTCGTGAGTACCTCTTCCTCCCTGATAAATCAGCCAAATTGCATTAGTAATTCCGTTCCAAACATTATCGTCATTCAACAAACGAGTAAGATTAGCTTTTACAGTATATTTCCCGTATGTAAAACCATGTCGAGTAATCATGCCTGCATTTTGCTTTCTCCATTCCCCATACTTTGTCTTTGGATTTTTGATAATTATTTTTTTATCTAAACTATCACTAATTGTAGATAAACATGGATAATCTGCTGTTGCAGGGAGCATGCCTATTCTTTCTGACTTAGTATAAAATGCTCTGCCCCAATTATAATCATACTTAGTGAATGGCTCATTGAAGATATCTTTAATAACAGGAATATTATAAAGTTTAGCTGATTTATCAACATAATGAATAAATTGTGCTACTGTAGCATTATTGTACATCTCTTCACAATTACCACAATTTTCATTAAAATATTCTGATATATCATCTCTGTTTATTCCATTAAATTCAAACGCATTAATAAAAACGCCTTTGCCTAAATCAGGTGCGGCGATTACTTTTATAAAGTTTTCCTTAATTGCAGTACTTACAATACCTAAATCCTTTCCTTCCCCATGTAGAAAATAAAAATATGGGGTAATAAAATTCTCACCTGATTTTTTATGTAGATATTTTATTTCATCAGGAATAAGACTTAAAGAGTGGTCATCTACTATTACTATTAATAAACTGTAGTCGCCCACACGAGGATTTCTTTTCCATCTATCGTTTTCTCCATTGTAAAAATACTGCTCTTCATTTCTTGGATTGCCAACTATTCGAAAATTATCCTTTATAATAATGGATTCTCCCGCATCGATAAGTCCAATTTCCTTAAAACCAATATTTGTGTCCTCCCAACTTCCATAAAAATTCTCGTGGGCATACTTATGCTGTTTATTTTTGTTATGAGGATCAAAAGCATTGAATTTGTATGACTCATTTCTATAAAATACTTTATAAAAAAGTTTACGCTCTATGCTATCAGTATTTTGAAGCTTGAAACTAAAATCAAATTTTCCGTTAAGAGTTTGATTATTTGAAGGAATTGTAAAACCGGCAATAGCACCATCGTAATCCAAATACAATACAGATTCCGAAAAATTTGTTGGGATTTTTAAATCGCTGATGATAAACTGTTGATTCCTGTCAATATCTTGTTCATTATTACCATTACATGATTCTAGAATAATTATCAAAACGGATAAAAATAATACTATGAATGTACGCATAATTGTATTAGTTTTTCTTTAGGGTATATAATTCTGTTTTTTGAAAAAATCCTTCAGTCTTTCTAACATTATCTTGAAATACTATCAGGTCAGTTTTATTTTTGTCAAGAAAATTACCGGTAATAATCCTTCTTCTTTCATAAAACTTTGGATTTTGTGGGGAGTCAAAGCCTAAAAAATCACCTTCGAAAAGTATATTATATCCAAGTTTATTAAATTCAGTAACTTTCATATTGAACCTTCTAGACAAGTCGAGCATCAATAATTCATCGCGATTTTTTCCTCTAAACTTTCCTACATGATACTCATTAAAAAAATTCAGTTCATCATAAGATTGAATTGACGTATTCGCATGATTATCAGATAATTCCCAAATTAAATCGTTTATATTAAAAGTATAAAAGCGGTATCTGTGTTGTTCTTTTTCTATTGAAATTATGAGTAAGTGTTTGTCCGAACTTTCAATAAAATTGCCAACAAATGCTTTCATATTTCCCTGATTAGGATTTGTAAGTTGTTGTTGTTTCACAATAACATATTCTTTATCCTGCTGTTTCAGGAGCACATGAGACCCATCGCCAAAAAACAAACTTAAATAATCTGCATAGGGTTTTACTACCAGTTTTAAGTCCTCAAGTTTCAGTTCTTCAGAAATTGCATTTAGTTTAAATTTATTGTTTTTATGTAAACGATAAGATGAAAGTTGCTTTTTACCTGAATCAAAGCAGAAGAATAAATTATCATCAGAGAAAACAGAATAAACATCATCGAGTTCCGGCTCAAAATATGCAGGAAATTCCTTAATCATATATTCATCAAAATATAGAATAAACTTATCCTTTTTATTAAGCACCAACAATTGATCAGTTTTATATTTGGCATCAAAACTACCACTTACGAACCTATTAGCAGGGACTAAAAAATGTTTATTTAGTTGTTGTTCATTACCAAATTTGTGTCGTTCAAAATATTTAATTCTATAAGGAGGATGGTTTGTTAATGGAACAAAATCGGGATTTATAGTTAAGTCGCAGATCGCCATGTCATCAGGATCTATATAACCTTTGTCTTTAACAACAACATAAATATCATCAAGATATATAGTGTTGTTTTTTCTATTCCATAGATAAAATTTAATTGTATTCTCCCCTGAAATAATATCTTCCGGTATAAATGCTTCGCCATTATACATTTCCCACTCTCCTTTTCTTAACTGATCAGATTTAACATGAGTTCCTTGCCAGAAAAGTTCATTATTATCAGAATCAGAAACCGCACAAACAAAAACAGCGTCCGCATCTCCACTTTCTGACAAGATGTAAAACCTATACCTTATGCTCATTATACTTTCTGTTTCCATATCCGAGAAAGGAATTAATAAGCTTGCAGTGAATGAATCCTCTCCCTTTGCAAAAGTACTGTAAAAGCCTTGCCTAGAATATTTTGAACTTATTTGATTACTAATTACATCTTCAAAATCGAAATGAAATGTTCTAGATTTTTCATTTTTTAAGTTATCATTAAAAGAGATTGACACATCATCCAAATAAACCGAATATTCGTTATAATTATGGCTCCACAGATAAACTCTAATATTGTTTCTTGTATCAACGTAAATTCCGGGTATTTCAAACTTAAAATTGTGTGCAATCCAAATGTCTGGATCAAGGTCATCCATTACAATTTTATATGAATCCCAATGCAATTGATTTTCCTGGGAGTCGAATATTGAAAATACAATACTTGCATTGATATTTGGGCTTACGGAATTAAGCCATAAGCGAATATTTACTTCGGTTAATTCAGTGCTATCACTTGTTGGGATAGGCACAACTATTGGTGCACTAAATCCTGTTTCAGTCGACATTCCTGAACTGTATTTGCCAGACAATGACCTTGTGTTAGTAATATCCTTAGTGTAGAGTAAAAATGCAGCGGATTCAAAATCTATAAGATAATTCCAGTTATCTGTCTCAAAAGTCACTTCCTCATCAGGAAAAATTATTGTATTGGCAGAAAAGTATTTTCCTAAAAAATAAACAGCTGCTGCCAAAACTAAAAATAATAAAATAAAAACGATGAAAAACTTATTCTTCTTCTGACTCATCCTCTGCATCATCTGTATTCGTTTCGTTAATAATATACAATGGTCGCTTTTTTATGTTAGCCCCTATCCTACTAATATACTCACCAATAATTCCAATACAGATAAGTTGAATCCCACCGATAAATAGTATGCTCAAAATAAGAGATGTCCATCCTTCCACATACTCCTTAACTACCAAGCGTTGATATAAAGCCCAGAGCATTAAAATAAAAGCAATAAAACTTACTACAAATCCTGAAAAACTAGCAAATCGTAATGGAAAATCGGAAAATGAAGTAATGCCGTCTAAAGCAAAACGAATCATTTTCTTCATTGAGTAGTTTGTTTTACCACTACGCCTCTTTGGTCGGTCAAATTCAATAAATGTTTGTTTAAATCCAATCCATGCAATTTGACCTCTCAGGAACTTTTCTTGCTCCTTCATTTTGCATAGAACATTCACAACTTTTCTGCTTATTATCCTGAAATCTCCGGCATCTAGAGGTATATTTATTTTGGTAATTGTTCTAAGTAATCGGTAAAACAATTTTGCAGTAATTTTTTTCAACATTGACTCCCCTTTTCGTCTGCGTCGCTTTGCAAACACAACGTCATAGCCTTCTTTTGCTTTTGCAAGTAAATCTGGAATAAGTGAAGGAGGATCTTGAAAATCTGAATCCATAAGAACCACATATTTGCCTCTTGATTTTTCTATTCCTGCTGTTGTGGCAATCTGATGTCCGAAATTACGACTGAGGTCAATATAAAAAGCCTTAACATCAACAGAACATATTTTTTTTATTATTTCAAACGAATTATCTGTACTCCCATCATTAACAAAAATAATTTCTGACGAAACTATCTGAGATGAAGAAATAGAAGCATTTATTTCTTCATATAACTCAAAGAGATGTTTCTCTTCATTATAAACGGGTAATACTATTGATAACTCAACCAAAACAATAATTTAAAAGTTTTTACAAATATACATTATTTTTCCAACTCGAGAATACATTTTTTTTTTGGTTTATCGAAAATTTGAAGGATACGAATTTGTTCATTTATTCATGCTGCTCGGAAGTTATATTTTTTAGCATGCGAAATTTAAAAAATGAAAATACTTCTGATAATTTGAATAATCCGGTTATAAAAGACAAGAATAAGCCAAATGCAGAAGCGATTAAAAATGCATAAATCCAGTTATCAATGTATTCTTTCGCAAAATAGACAGATGCAGAATATAAGATTATAAACAATAGGAAAAGACTAATAAGTTTGTAATTAATCCTGATATTAAAAACATATTTGGCTATAATTATCTGACTTGAAGCAGTTAAAATCTGAGTAATCATCGATGCTACCGCCGAACCGCTTACCTCAAACTTTTTAATTAATATAAAGTTTAATAAAATATTTAATATCATTCCAAGTGTTGCCATAATATTAAGTTGCCTCATATTCCCGTTAGAAGTAAGCAGTGTCCCAAAAATATATGTCATTGAAATACCAATAAATCCTGTCATAAGAAAACTAAGAACGCCTGAACTACTTTCTACATGTTCGATGTACATTAGATTCATTAGCTCCTCATTAAAGAACCAGCAATTCACACACAAAATAATTGATGGTACAAGAATTAGCAATGCGGCAAGTTTAAGAAGTTCTTCGATTGATTCTTTACGTTTTAGCATTCTTGCAAACATTGGAAGGAGCAAAACTGAAAAAAGATACGCAAACATTGAGGCTGCTTCAAGTATTCGGAATGCCTGTGCATATATACCTGCCTGTTCCTTTCCATTTGGGAGAAGTCTTTCTAACATTACAGAATCTATTCTATTATAGAAAGACATCAACAAAATAAGTAGTGCATAAGGAAAACTTTGCCTTAAAAACACCATATTAAACTTCATGTTAAATGTAATTCTAAAAAAAGAAGTCTTTCTGATTACAATTATCAATGCAATAAAAGCAGTTAGTGCATACGCCAATGTCTGAGCAAAAATAAACCACTCAATTTTTATACTCTCTTCAAAAACATTTCCCCATATCAAAACACTGCAAAAAATAATCATCAACAAACGGTCGAGGACTGAAATAAAACTATCGGTTTTAAAAAAATGTAGTCCGCTAATATTTGATCGTAAATACAAAATAAAAGAAAGCAAAAACTGATTAAGAATTAGAACAGAAAGCATTGAAATTTGCCTTGTACTATATCCTACAAGCAATGCAGCCGACATTGTTACAACTGCATAAAATGCAGCTAATAGGAACTTTAATGATACAATATTTGAAAAATGTTTACTCAGAATAGAACTATTCTGTGCAATATTTCTATTATTGAAATTTGTAATCCCAACATCGAGAATAATATTAAGTAATAACGAGAAATTTAAAAGAGAAAAGTAAAATCCAAATTCTTCTGCTCCAACAATATTCTGAACAGTTCTTTCCACTCCGAATATCCAAAATGGTTTAACCAACACATTAAGAAATAGCAGAAATGCAAGATTTATAATAAAACTTCTTTTCAAAAAAACTAAGGTTTTGTTAATCGCAAATATAATTCAATTTTTCGTTTAACAGTTTCAAGAATTTAGTAATTATCTTCTTAGGATTTAATATATTATTGAGCAGTGAAACAAATATTCAATTTAATGTTTGAACTTATTGAAAAATTATTATTTTTGCAGACCAATTAAAAAACTTATAATTATTTGATTTTAAAACAAATTATAAACATAATTCAATGTAATTTAATATGAAAACTTATCAAAGCTCTGACATTAAAAACCTTGCTTTACTGGGTAATTCGGGAAGCGGGAAAACGACATTAACTGAAAGCATGCTTTTTATCGGAGGCATTATCAATCGCAAAGGAGACGTAAATAATAAAAATACTGTATCTGACTACAGAACAATTGAGCACGAAATAGGTAATTCGATTTCTACTACAATTGCATATACAGAAATAGCAAATAAAAAAATAAATATCCTTGATAATCCTGGTATGGATGATTTTTGCGGAAATGTAGTTAGTGCAATTCATACTGCAGATATTGGTCTAATGATTATAAATGCTCAAAATGGTGTTGAAGTTGGTACTGAAATTCAAAACAGACATTTTGACAAAGCTGAAAAACCACTAATCATTGCTATTAGTCATCTTGATCATGAGAAAACAAATTTTGAAAAATCTTTCGAAATGATTAAGGAAACCTTCGGAGGCAATGCCGTTCTTGCACAGTTTCCCGTAAATGCAGGTGTTGGTTTTGATTCAATCATAGATGTTATCACAAATAAGATGTACACAATTAAAGGGGATAAAGTTGAAATTAGCGATATCCCTGCTGCGCATACAGATCAAGCTGAAGAAATTAAAACTCAACTTATTGAAAAAGCTGCTGAGGTCGACGAAAGTTTAATGGAATCATTTTTTGAAAATGATACACTTACAGAGGATGAGATGATGAAAGGAATCGCTGCAGGACTACCATTAAGAGGCATTTTTCCCGTTTTTTGCATTAATCCTCGAAATGATCTTGGTGTGAAAAGACTTATGGAATTTATTGCAAATGTAGCTCCATCACCAGACCAACTTCCGGGTTATACTAACAACGAGGGTACAGAAGTAAAATGCGACTCTGCAGGCAAACCCGCTCTTTATATTTTTAAAACTTCAATTGAAGAGCATATTGGAGAAATAAATTATTTTAGAGTTCTTTCTGGAACTCTTACAGAAAGTATTGACTTGTATAATTCGAAAAGGAACAGCAAAGAAAGACTTTCACAACTATTTGTCTGCGCAGGAAAAAATAGAAATAAAGTAGAAAAATTATTTGCAGGCGATATTGGAGCCACTGTGAAATTAAAAGGTTCTAAAACAGGACATACACTAATTGCCAGTGGCGAAGACTGGAGTATGCCTGAGATTACAATGCCTGAGCCTAAATTCAGAACAGCAATTAAAGCAAAAAATGAAGCCGACGATGAAAAACTTGGTGAAGCTTTAAACAGACTTCACGATGAAGATCATTCATTAAAAGTTGAATATTCAAAAGAGCTAAAACAACTATTAGTCTCAGGACAAGGAGAATATCACTTAAATATTATGAAGTGGTATCTCGACAACCAATTCAAAATTGAAACTGAATTTTTAAAACCAAGAATCCCTTATCGCGAAACTATAACTAAAAAAGCACAAGCTGATTATCGTCATAAAAAACAATCTGGCGGTGCAGGACAGTTCGGCGAGGTACATATTGTTATTGAACCATATATTGAAGGTATGCCTGAACCATCAATGTACAAAATTGATGGCAAAGAAATTAAAACAACAGTAAGAGGAAAAGACGAGATTAAGCTTGAGTGGGGAGGTTTGCTACAGTATTACAACTGTATTGTTGGAGGATCAATAGATACTAGATTTCTTCCAGCAATTTTAAAAGGGATAATGGAAAAAATGGAGGAAGGCCCTCTTACAGGCTCTTATGCTAGAGACATCAGAGTTTGTGTTTATGACGGCAAAATGCATCCTGTTGATTCAAATGAGATTTCATTCCGTTTAGCAGGTCGTAATGCATTTAGCAATGCTTTCAAAAATGCGGGTCCAAAAATTATGGAACCTGTATATAATCTTGAGGTACTTGTGCCGGGCGACAGAATGGGAGACGTAATGAGCGACCTACAGGGCAGAAGAGCAATCGTACAAGGAATGAGCAGCGAAAAAGGATTCGAGAAAATTTCTGCAAGAGTTCCTCTAGCAGAAATGGCTAACTATTCTACTGCGCTCAGATCCATTACAGGAGGAAGAGCAATGTTCTCAATGAAATTCTTCGAATATCAACAAGTTCCACCAGATGTTCAGGAACAATTACTTAAAGAATACGAAGCTTCTCAAGAAGAAGATTAGAGGTGAAAAGACGGTAAAAATACCGTCTTTTTTTTTGCTCATTACAATCCTTAATTATTATTCAGTCTATAGTGCTTTACTATTAAGTGTTGTTATCAAATAGTGCTTTTAGCTTATCGAATATTAATCTTATTTGCTATTTTTTAAACTCACTTTTCTAAATCAGACAATCCTGCATCCCTTATGCAACAGCACTTAACATAAACCATTGCCATTATTTACAAGTATTTTAATACAAGTATTTCTATTTATAAACAGAATAAAAAATCGAGACTTATAATTTTCTGATTTTAGGTCATATCGCTTGATAACAAGTTTAATATTAATCGAGCTATATAATATATTTCTATTATATAAAAACAATTTTTAAATTATACAAAAACTATCTATTAACCTTTGATAAACAGGTATTTAAAGTCTTTGATTCGAGACCTAATCAGTGTATTTTTAACGTAACATTTATTTAAAATAATACATATGAATTATTATAGACAAATATCCATTGGGAGTAGTGCAAAAAAGATTACAAAATTTATGTTGATCATAGCTGTCTTATTGATTGCTAATAACACAATAAAGGCACAGGACTGTATTATTGCAGCTGGTGGCTTTGGAGACAATGGAAATGATTTATTAAGCTATTCCGTTGGACAGGTTTTTTACTCAACCAATACATATTCAGATTTTTCAGTTATCGAGGGAGTTCATCAACCTTATGATATTTCAACAATATTTACGAGTAATGATCTATTGAAAACTGAAATAATTATTAATGCGTATCCAAATCCAACTTCGGACGAGTTAAACATTTACATTGCAAATTATGAAAATAACAAAATGACTCTTCAGTTTTTTGATGCCTTAGGGAAACTTATTGAAACAAGGAGTATTTTAAGTGATAAAACAAGTATTAACATGAGAGATTTGCCGGCATCAAGTTATTTTGTTCGAATTTTCGAAAATAATAAAGAATTAAAGGTTTTTAGAGTAATTAAACTTATGTAAACCAATAGAGTGTATAAATATTAAAACTATATATTATGAAACAAAAAATTATAGCACTACTTCTTTTCGTTATTTCATGTCAATTGATTTGTAATAATCTAAAAGCTCAGACACCTGATAAAATGAGTTATCAAGCAGTCATAAGAAATCTTGAGAATGAGTTGGTTACAAATTCTACCGTTGGAATAAAAATCAGCATTATCAAGTCAACGATTAACGGACAAATTGTTTATGCAGAAGAACATAGCACAATTACCAATTCTTACGGTCTGATAAATCTTGAAGTGGGAACAGGATATCCATTAACAGGAAATTTTTCGGGAATAAACTGGTGGGATGATAACTACTTTATTAGAACTGATACCGATCCTTACGGTGGCTCATACTATGTTTTACACGGCGTTAGTCAGCTGTTAAGTGTTCCGTATGCAATGCATGCGCGTACTGCCGAAAGTATCAGTGGGAATATTGTTGAAACTGATCCTTTGTTTTCAGGAAGTCCCGCAGCATTGCTAACTGAAATCGACTTAATCAAACTTAGCAATCTTACAGGAGTAAACACAGGTGATCAGGATTTGAGCGGACTGGTTACCATCACTAGTCTCACCGATTCTTTATCAATACTTAGATCAGAAATACCAATTATTAATGGCTATTTAATTGAAGAGGTTGACCCTTTGTTTTCGGGAAGTCCTGCCGCAATGATAAGCGAATTAGATATTATAAATCTATCGAATCTTTCGGGAATTAATACTGGAGATCAGGATTTAAGCCATTTGGTTACTATAAATAGTTTATCAGATTCATTATCAATTCTGCGTTCAGAAATACCAATTATTAATAACTATTTAATCGAAGAATTAGATCCTTTGTTTTTGGGAAGTCCGGCAGCATTAATTAGCGATGAAGATATCATAAATTTATCGAATCTTTCGGGAGAAAATACAGGAGACCAGGATTTAAGTCATTTAGTTACAAAAAATGAATTTGAAGACTCTTTAAACATTATCAGGTCGGAAATTCCGGATGTCGGCAGTTTTATTATTGATGAAATAGACCCATATTTTTCGAGTTCTCCGGCTTCGGCGATAACAGAAGCAGATATTTTGAACTGGAATAATAAGCAAGATGCTATAGTTGCAGGCAACGGAATTATTATATCCGGCAATGTGATTAGCACTGAATTTCAGCAAGAAAACTACAGTAGTAACTCAGAACCAGAGTTTACACATTATATCGGAGAACTATATGGAGGGGGAGTAATTTTTCATCTGTGGAAAGACGAAAATGGTAATGAGAAAGGACTAATTGTATCTTTAAATCACATTAGTACTTCGAGTGGATTCAGTAATGTAACCACTGACTTTATCGGCTCTAGCTCTCGCAGTCTGTGGGATGGCAATACAAACACTAATGCGATAATAAATCAACAGGGGCATACAGCCAGCGCTGCCCAGTTGGCACGAGAATATACTGGAGGAGGTTATACAGATTGGTATCTACCAGCCTTAGATGAGCTAAATCTTTTATACAATAATAGGTATAATGTAAACAGAACACTAGCATCAACACCCGGAGCGACTCAAATTGGACATAACAGATATTGGGCTTCGGTGGAGCATTCAGAAAACTGTGCTTGGGCTTTTTACTTCTATAACGGATTTACGTATTATGACTTTAAAACAAAACTCTATTTTGTGTGTGCAATTAGAAGTTTCTGAATAAGATAAAACCAATAAAAAACTGTTTATAATAAGTAAATATACCTATAAGAATAAAGCTATTTATATACACTTTTGAGCCAATTCACTCTAAAAAGTAGTCTTACAATTTTGTAAATTTACTGTACAGACTCTAAATTACTATTGTTGAATTTAAATCATGCTTATGAGTGAAAATATACATAGAGATTATTACAAAGAGCATTTTAATTCATTGGTGCATTTAAACAAATACTTTGATAATGAGAGTAAGATTCCCAAAGTCTCATTTAATCAAAGAACTCCTTTCAGGGAGATAATCACACAAAATGCAATTTCAAAGGCTGAAAAAGGCTTCAGAATATTCATATCTCCTTGTATGGTTGACTCTAAGGCGCCAAACCATTATATTTATGATGATAAAAAAACTTTTTTGTCTATCAGAAAAAGAATTGATTTAGACCTTGATTGGGGTGGAAAAATACAGTATCTTGACTGTAATAATGATAAAGAAATTAGTAATGAGACACAAAACCACATAATCAGGACTATAGTTGAATCAATGGAGAGAGGACCCATTACCGGTGCTTATATTCAAAATATTAGATTATTCCTATTAAATTTTTCTAAAAAAAATGAATTGCAATCCTCATCTAAAATTAAAAGACTTATAAAAGAGACATTCTTCGACACAATTAAGGCAGCGGGCTTAAGAATAGCCGAACCTATATACAGACTTGAGATTACAACACCATTCTCTAAGGCAAAAGAATTAGCAATTATTTTAAGATTAAAAAGGGCATATTTGCTTGGAATTAAAAAATCAGAATCAAACGTTACAATTTCAGCAAATATTCCAATTATTGAGTTAAAAGATTTTCGTTCTTCATTAAGCCAGTTTACAGCAAATCAAGCAATGTTTTCTCTCAAATTTTTAAAATACCAGAAAATACCTAAATGTGTTCAGGATAGATTTATTGGATAAAAAAATAAAAATAAGGCTTTCCAAAAATGTATAAACATACAAATATCTAGGTTATTTAACTTGCAAATTCAAACTAGAAACAGACCTTTTAACCTAGTACAATTAAGTAAAATCACTCTTTGTCAGGATTTATAATAGCAGTATTTTAGTACTAACAAAAACAAATAAATATACAAATAAAAATGATAAAACTAAATTCTCTGAAAATCTTCTATGCCGCTTAATCTAGAACAAGAGGACGACAACTCATCTCCTCAAGCCTTAACAAAAAAACAACAGCCGACGCCCGTCGGCTGTTGTTTTTTTGTATGTAGAATAATTTATATTAGTTTACTCTCAATTGCTAAACCAATCATACTAGCAGTATTCTTCACTCCCATTTTGCTGAGGAGATTATTTCTATGTCCGCCAACTGTTCGAGGACTAATAAAAAGTCTTTCCCCAATTTCATTATTAGAATATCCTTTAGCAATAAGACGTAGAACTTCAATTTCTCTTGGACTTAAATTATAGTTATTTTCTCCTATTCCCTCATTCTGTCCAACTGTTCTCGTATTAGCAGATAGAGATTTTAGTAAATTTGGTGCATAATACTGAGCATCATTTCTGAAAACATTATTTATAACTTTTATCAGCACCTCTTTTTCTACATCTTTTAGTAAATATCCAGAAGCTCCTGCATCAATCATGTCTCGAAGGTATTCAGAATTCTCGAACATTGATAATGCAATAATTTTTAGATCCGGATAAATCTTTAATGCTTTTCTTGTTGCCTCCATACCATTCATTTCTGGTAGTTTAATGTCCATTAAAATGATGTCTGGTTTCATTTCATGCAATATTTTCAAAAACTCAAAACCATTTTCTGCTTCAGAGATTACTTCCATATCTTCTTGGTCTTCAAAAATCGCTTTTAAGCCATTTCGAAAAATAGAATGATCATCAACTATTACTATCCTTATTTTTTTCATATTATTTGAATTTTAATTATTCCTTTAATTCCTGATTTATTTTTAACTTTAATATTTCCTATTTCAAAAATACCGCCAATGGATTGTACTCTATTTGAAATTATTGAAAGTCCCATTCCAAATTTAACTTTTCCAGCAAAACCTATGCCGTTATCCTTATAAGTTACAGTGATTATTTTATTTGAATAATTCAATTCAATAATAATTCCTGTTGCAGATGAATGTTTGATGCTATTTGTAACAAGCTCAACAATAGCTCGATAAAGCACAATTTCTATTGTAAAATTGAATTTTGCCTTTCGACTTTTATCAACAATGGAAATTGACAACTGGTTAAGTACTGATATTTTTTCACAATAGTCTTTTACTGCTGGAACCAAACCGTGACTATTCAAGATTCCCGGACTTAAAGAATTTGATATAGTTCTGGTATTTCTAATTGCTTCATTTAACAATTCTTTGATTATCTGAACAGTTTTCTCATTATCCGTTTTTGTTTTATTAACATAATCAACGCTGCCAAAAAATGCTTTAATACCGGATAATAGAGGACCAAGACTATCATGAATTTCTTCCGCTATTCTTCGCCTTTCCCGTTCTTCGGTATCTATTACTGACTTTAACATTTTTTCATTGCTTTCATTCAATTTTTTTTCTAATTCTTTACGCTGAGTAATATCTCTTGCAACACCAAACATTATATTTTCATCCTTATACGGATATGAGTTCCACGACAACCACCTATATGTTCCATCTTTACAAATATATCTATTTTCAAATTGATAGACCTCCTGCCCATCAATAATAGTGGAACCAATATTTGCAGTATCTTCCTTATCTTCGGGAAGAACATAATGTAACCATGGTTGAGACAATAATTCCTCATCGCTCCAGCCAAGAACTCTCGACCATGAAGGATTTAATATTTTAAAATAACCATCGAAACCAGCAATACACAACATGTCGAGGGCGTGATTAAAGATTCTGTAACTATCTTTTAATTTATCCTCTGCAATTTTTCGATCCGTAACATCCCATACTGTTGAAAGAAATAAATTATCATCATTAAGTCTAGTTCCTGTTGCAGTAATGTAAGTCGTTTCTTGTCCTGCACGTTCTATTGGAATTTCTTGCCATATCAAGCTCTCATTTTTTGCAGTCAACATATCTTTAAGAACTCTTCGTTTTATTTTCTCCCTGATTTTTTTATTTTCATATACTGCAGTCCAAAAAGTGTCTAAATTCTTTATAGATTCCCTATTTGTTCTGTAGAATTTTAAAAAATTATCATTCATATATTCAAATTCAACACCGGGAATAATAGTGTTTACAGAAACTCCTATTGGTAAACGATCTAAAACTAATTTCAAAAAGTCTTTGCTCTGTTTAAGTTCTAATTCGAACTGCTTGCGTTCAGTAATATCACGGGTTATTCCTTGAAAACCGGTAATCTCTCCTACTACATTTCTTAAGGCTGTGATATGCATAGAAGTCCATATTATGCTCCCATCAACTTTATAATACTGAACTTCAATTTCTCTACTCCTATTTTTCTCAGACTGTGAGTTTTTTTCTTTCTCCATTTCTTCCTGAAAAATATTTAATAGAGTTTTTAAAGCTTCCGGAGGATATTTGTCCTCCATGCTTCTGTTCATATGCTCATCAGCAGATTCTCCAGATAATTTTTCTATAGATGGACTTACATAAATTGCATTTAGTGCTGGGTCAGTTATCCAAACTACATCTGAAATATTATTAGTGATTTGTTTGTATTTTTCCTCGCTTTGCCTTAATGATTCTTCCGCTTTCTTTTTTTTAATGATGGAGGAAACTTGCTGAATAAATGATTCAATTAGGTTAGGGTTGAAGGGTTTAGTTCTTTTATTGGTAATGATAGTGATATTGCCAATAATCTGTTTGTCTTGTTCATAAGCAATGCAATAAATTTTTTCGACAGCGAACATTTTTTTAACAGCATTGCCGATGGCTACTGATAGTGTGTTGTTGAACAGTCCCGGGAAGTCATATTCAAGTTCAATTATTTTGTGTTGGGTAATTTGTTCAAAATATTTTTTGGAGAGGTCTCCCTCCATGTTGTAAATGTCAAACCCGAGAAGCTTGGAAAGATCAGCTGTTTTTTCTCCAAAACCTTTTATATTCTGCATTTTCCAGCGGTTTTCATTCAGATTAAATTCTACTAAGGCAATTATCGCATTGTTTTCAAATAATTCGTATAGTTTCTGAACAGCATATTTATAGATTTCCTGAATGGATTTAAGTTCAACCAGTTCGAACGCAGTTTGAGCAAGGAAAGCATACTGTTTTTCGCTTTCTTTCAGCGCTTCCTCACTTTGCTTTCTGATTTCAATTTCAGCATGCAGGTCTTCCAGCAAATTGAGTGCTGCGATGTTTGCGGTCTTTAGTTCATCCGTCCGTTTTTGCACTAGTTCTTCGAGTTGTAATCTTTGATCTCTCTTATAAGTAGCTGCTTCTTTTATTTTTAGCATGGCAAAAACCTGCGCTTTTAGTTCGGTTGCGTCAATGGGCTTGGCTAAAAAAGCTTCTCCTCCGGCTTCAAGCGCCAAAATGCGGCTTTGTTTATCACCCTTTAATGCTGTTAGAAAGATTACAGGAATTTCCGACAGTTGTTTATCTGCCTTGAGTTTTTTGCATACTTCGTAACCATCCATCCTTGGCATTACTATGTCGAGAAATATCACATCGGGTTCGTTTTTTCTTGCTGATTCTATGCCACCTTGCCCGCTCAATTCCAGATATACGATCGATTGTGGAATTACTTCGGATAGTAATGCTTTAAGAGAAATAAGATTATCTCTGTTGTCGTCGATGGCAAGGATTTTTATCATTTTATTTTCCATAAAGTGTCTCGTTTATGATGTTGAAAAATATGCTATCGTCAATTGGTTTTGCAATAAATGCGTTAAATCCATGCGCTAAGATCAGCTCACGGTCTTCTTTCAGTGCACTTGCTGTTAATGCTATTACGGGCGTATGTTGCAGTCGTCCATCGCATCTGATGGCTTTAAATGCCTGAATTCCGTCCATCTCGGGTAATGCTATATCCATTAGTATTAAATCAGGAAAATGTTTTTTAGCCATTTCAACAACTTCTCTTCCGTTTATGGCTTCAATCACAGTATATTCATCTGCCAGCAGTGCCTTTACAGTAATCATATTGTCGGGATTGTCTTCAACTACCAGTACAATGGGCTTTCCGGCTATGGGTTTCTTTTCTTTAACCGGTTTCACAACTTTTGCAGTTTTGCCAACTATCATTTCTCCTACTACTTTAACCAATTCGTTGCGTTTTATATCTCCCTTTTGGATAAGCTGATAAATATTATTCTTCTTTAAAAATTGAAGGTCTTCTTTCGTAATATATTTGGCGGTAAGTATCAATACGGGTATTTGTGCAGTGATGTCGGCATTACGAACAGACTGAAGCACCTTAAAACCATCGATTCCGGGCATCATTAAATCCAGAATAATAGCATCGGGAATTACGGTGTTGAATAATTCCAACGCTTCAGCACCATCTTTTCCAACCACTACTTTGTATCCGTTCTCTTCTAAAAAGTCTTTTATCTGAATAACTGCGGGTTCACTGTCTTCGATAAGCATGATTGTTTTAGTACCACCCGGCACTGCACTAATTACGGGTTTACTGATGATTTTGGTTAAGCTGCCATCATCCGAAATATTTTTGGATATCTGCATATTCTCATCGTAAACTATGGGAAGGGTAAGTGTAAATTCAGAACCTTCGCCCTGCACACTCTTAACCATAATAGACCCGCCCAGCAGACTTGCATATTTTTTTGCTATTGCCAAACCAAGCCCCGTTCCTCCAAAGCGTCGCGACACCCCGGAATCAACTTGTCTAAATTCATCAAAAATATGTGGAAGGTGTTCTGCACTGATACCGATGCCGGTATCGGCAACTACAATGGCGACTTTATCGTTGAGTTCTTTAACCGAAATTGTGACACCTCCTTTTTCAGTAAACTTAACCGCATTGCCAATAAGATTTTGCATTATATGCCTAAACTTGTTGGCATCGGTGACCATTTGTATTTTACAGTCGCACGTAGAATGTTCAAGATAGAGATTTTTTTCGGTAGCCAGTGGCTGTATCATATACACTAAATCGTTGGTAACTGGGCAAAGTTCAAACTGCGTGGGTTCTACTTCCTCCATTCCCGATTCAATTCTTGAAATATCCAATACATCATTTATCAATGATAACAGATTTTTACCGTTTCGTTCAATCACTTCCAGGTAACTGTGTTCTTCGTCGGGAATCTGCTTTGCAAGTCTGCGGCTGAGCACTCCTGAAAGGGCTATAACTGAGTTTAGAGGAGTACGCAGCTCGTGGCTCATATTCG
>OBJA01000598.1_pt1 | contig 29883 bp, 26 predicted proteins | sample 1519751 | NCBI WGS metagenome assembly OBJA01 (sample SAMEA3881238, study PRJEB22517) | soil metagenome | biome: lake sediment; feature: soda lake sediment; material: sediment, water from around vicinity | place: India | collected 2013-12-23 | depth 3 m
CCGCCGGTTAAAACCCTGAGAGGAGAGCATCATGAAGGTATCAAGAAGAAAATTTCTGGCCGGCTCTCTGGCCGGACTGGGTGCCCTGGGGGCCGGAGCCAGCGGCCTGCGCTACGTCAGCCGGGCCCAGGCCCGCGGCGGCGGCGACCAGGTTCGCTACGTCAACTCCAGTTGCGCCATCTGCACCAGCAAGTGCGTTTTTCGCGGCCAGGTGGTCAACGGGGTGGTCAAACGGCTGGAGCCGGAGCCCGATTTTCCCAAGTCCCGAGGGATGATGTGCGCCCGGGGCAATGCCGGCGCCTGGACCCCCTACGACCCCGATCGCCTCAAGTATCCCATGATTCGCACCGGTAAACGGGGCGAAGGTAAATGGCGCAAGGTCAGCTGGGATGAGGCATACCGCTATATCGCCGACAAAACCAACCAACTGGTTGAAGAAGAGGGCGGCCACCGCTCCTGCATCAGCTTCGCCTCATCGGAAGGAACCTACCAGGAAACCTACTGGAATCAGTTTCGCGAGGTCTTTGGCTCCCCCAACTCCCTGCGCCATCCCACCCTTTGCCTCAGTTCGGTGATTCGCGGTTTTCAGTCGGTCTTCGGAACCTACCCGGTCACCGATCTCAAAAATGCCCGCTATGTGATCATGGCCGGGGCCAACCGGGCCGAAGCCATTTTCACCCCGGACACCATGGATATTTTCAGTCGCCCCAAAGGCAGCTACAAGCTGGTCTATCTCGACCCCCGCTTTACCAAAACCGCCGCCAAGGCCGATGAATGGCTGCCCATCAAGCCGGGGACCGACATGGCCTTTGCCCTGGCCCTGATGCATGTGATCATCGGCGAAGGGCTGCAAGACCGGGAGTTTGTTGAAAAATTCTGCGTCGGCTTCGCGGAACTGGCCGAGCATGTCAAACAGTACAGCCCTGAGTGGGCGGAAGGCGAAACCGGAATCGCCGCCGACGATATCCGCCGGATTGCCCGGGAGCTGGCCACCACCCCCCACTCGGTCTTTTACCCCGGCCGTCGCTCCTCCTGGCAGGGGGAAGAGGTCCAGACCCGGCGGGCCATTGCCATGGTCAACGCCCTGATCGGGGCCTTCGACCGCCCCGGCGGGCTGCTGCCGGCCACCAACGTTCCCCTGCGCTCCTACTTTTACGAGCCGGCCTGGTACAGCCGGACCCGACCCCGACTGGAGCAGGATGACGTTATCTTCCTCAACCCCCGGGACGGCTCCTGGGTGGCCTGGCGGGAGCGGGCGCTCAAGGCTGACCCCTACCGGATTCGCGGCATGTATATCTACAAGCAGAACGTGCTGGAGGCGGTGCCGGATCGCGACCGCACCATGAAGCTTTTCGACCAGCTGGATCTCATCGTCTGCATCGACACCGTCATGAGCGATACCGCCTGGCACGCCGACGTGGTACTGCCGGAAAGCAACTACCTGGAACGGCTGGACCCGCCCAACGCTTACGGGATGGGAGGTATCGAACCAACCGTGGTCATCCGTCAGCCGCTGATCAAGCCCCTGTACGACACCAAACCCTGCTTCGATATCGTCCGCGAGTTGGGCGACTACTTTGAAGACGACGACGGCGAACCGCTGAGTTCCTACTTTGAAGGAACGATAGAGGAACATACGGCCAACATGATGGCCGACCATCCCGGTGCCGTGGAACAACTGCGGGAAAAGGCCTTTTTTGCCATTCCCATGGTGGAGTTCGGAGCCTATCGCCGCGGCGGCAGGGCCTTTAACACCCCCACTCGCAAAGTCGAGCTTTACAGTGAAGACTTTGCCGGTCGGGATCTGGACCCGCTGCCGGTTTTTCGCCGCTGCGATGAGCCGGGGCCGGACCAGTTCCGCTTTTTGGTGGGCCGCCACGCCATCCACACCAACTCCATGACCGCCGCTTTCCCCGAACTCAACTGGCATCAGCCGGAAAATGCGGTCTGGCTCAACCCTGAACCGGCCCGCCGGCTGGGAATCAAGGATGGCGACACGGTACAAATGCGCAATCGCAGCGGCGGCCAGGTGACCGTCAAGGCCAAGGTCACCGCAGGCATCCGGCCCGACTGCGTTTATTACGCGCCGGGCTACGGTTCGATCTCACCGGGCAAACCCCTGGTTTACCGGCGGGGGGCCTCCCAGGCCGCCATTCTGGAGTCTCATTTCGAGCCGATCTCCGGCAACGCCCTGATGCATGAAACCATTGTTGAAATCAGGAGGGTCTAAACCATGTCAGCCAATAAAAATCCACGCTGGGTCATGGTGGTCGATCCCAGCAAATGCATAGACTGCAAGGCCTGTGATGTGGCCTGCAAACGGGAGAACAAGGTCGAAGCCGACGGGCGGCGCTACGTTTACCGCAACTGGATCACCTCCAAGGGGGTGGAAGGCACCTACCCCAACCTCAAGCAACGATTTGAGCCCAGTCAGTGTCAGCACTGCCAGAACGCGCCCTGCGTCAAAGTCTGCCCAACCAGCGCCTCTTACTACACCAAGGACGGGCTGGTGGCCATCGACTATAAACGTTGCATCGTCTGTGCCTCCTGCATCCTGGCCTGCCCCTACGATGCCCGCTACAAGTCGCCCCAGACCAAGGTGATCGACAAATGCACCTTTTGCCATCACCGGATCACCGAGGGCAAGCTGCCGGCCTGCGTCGACACCTGCCCCACCAAAGTCCGGGTATTCGGCGATCTCAACGATCCCGACAGCGAAGTTTCCCGGCTGCTGGCCCGGCACCACTATTACGTGCTCAAGCCGGAAAAGGGCACCCAACCCAGTCTTTTCTATCTTTCCTAAAATAGGGGGTCGGCATGAATACCACGACTGTGAACGACAAACTGATCAACACCAGGGGAGACATGATCTGGCTGCTTTCCGCCGGCGTGTTCTGTCTGGTGGGTCTTTTCGGCCTGGCCAGTTACCTGATCCAGGGCCATGACGCCTATAACATCTACCGCCAGGTGCCCTGGGGCATCCTGATCTCTACCTATGTTTTTTTCGCCGTCTGCTGCACCGGGCTCTGCCTGGTCTCATCCCTGGGCCACGTTTTTGGCTTCAAGCCCTTTGCCCGGGTGGGTAAACGGGCCATTGCCATGGCTATAATCGCCCTGCTTTCCGGCTTTGTGGTCATCGGCCTGGAATTGGGCAATCCCTTCGCCCTGATTTACAACATGCTCAGCCCCAACCCCAGCGCTCCCATCTGGTGGATGGGCACTCTTTACAGCATTTACCTGGGTGTGCTGCTGGTGGAATTCTACCTGATGAACAAAGGCATTCATCAATACGTGGGTTATGCCAGCCTGGCCGGCTTCATCGGCGGGGTGGCGGCCAACTCCAACCTGGGCTCGGTCTTCGGCCTGTTGGATGCCCGCGCCTGGTGGCATGGCCCCTATCTGCCCATCTCCATTATTCTCACCGCCGCCATCAGCGGCTGCGCAATCATGATTTTGCTCTTTGCCCATCGTTACGCTCGGGAGAAGATGCCGGATGATATCGCCCAAGCGGTGGCCGTCACCACCAGGATATTCACCTTCCTGCTGGGCCTGCTGCTTTTCTTCCAGTTCTGGCACGTGCTGACCTCGATTTACGGCCAGGTACCCGCCAAACGTGACGCCATGATGGCTCTGCTCAACGGACCGCTGTCCGTCAGCTTCTGGGGGCTTGAAATCATTCTCGGCATTCTGCTGCCCTTTACCCTGCTGTTGCTGAGCAAAGGAAAAAGCCTCCCGCTGGCGGTGACGGCGGCCGTCAGCACCTTGATCGGCCTTTTCTTCCTGCGCTACAACTCGGTGGTGGCCGGCCAGTTGGTGCCCCTGCGGCCCGAGGTAGAGGCGGTGGCCGCCGACGGCTTGCTGCGCTACAGCCCGTCGCTCACCGAAACAGCCATTGTAATCGGCGGCTTCGGTCTTTGCCTGGCCCTATACTTTGCCGCCAACCGGTTTTTTGACCTGGACGACCACGGCCACCACTGAGAACCGCAGCGCCGCCGGCACCGCGTCGGCGCTGCAAACCATAGCCTAACGGGGGCGGAACATCGCCTGAGGATGAGAGGAGCAGGTTCCGTTTCCCCTTGAGCCTGGCCACGGTGGGCATTCCGCCCCCTGGTCGCATGTCCAAAAAACATAGAAGGAGGCAAACCATGCTGAAACGTCATTTGCGAACCGGCGCCTTCGGGGCCCTGGCCGCACTGGTCCTGCTCGTTGGAGCGGGCTGCACGACCACCGGCACCACGACGGCCCAAACGGTGGCGCCATCGGCCGCCGGCCATACCCAGCCGGTGGAACAGGATCCCAAAATCAGGATTACCACCAAGGAAGTGATGGAACTTTTCGCCAAGGAATTCGGCGATGATCCCCTGATTGAAGAAACCCTCAACAGGAATCAGAGCTTTATCCTGGTGGATACCCGGCCGGCCACCCGCTTCAACTCTGACACCGTACCCGGCTCCATCCACATTCCCACTCCGATGTTCGAGCGGGATATTCCCAAACTGCCCAAAGACAAAACCATTATCTTTTACTGTGGGGGGTTGGCCTGACCCTTCACCGGAGAGGCGGCGGTCGTCGCCCAAAAGCACGGTTACACCAACATCAAGGCCTGGTACGAAGGCGAGCCCGGCTGGAGCAAGGCCGGCAACTACACCATCATCGCAACCTCCGAATTGAAAAAACTGGTGGACGCCAGCGACAAGGGCGGTTTCGCCCTGATCGACTCCCGGCCCCACCCGGTTTACCAGAAAGAGTTCATCCCCGGCGCCGTCTCCATTCCCTGGGCGCTCTGGGAACAGAAAAAGGGGCTGTTGCCCGCCGACAAAGACACCCTGCTGATCTTCTATTGCGGCGGCCATCACTGTGACCTGAGCCATAATTCGGCCCGGGAAGCCCTGAAGATGGGCTACACCAAGGTTCGGGTGTACTCCGAAGGGATTCCGGCCTGGAAGAAAGCCGGCCATGGCACCTGGGGCAACGAGTCCAGCGGAATCGTCGAGGCCCCCAAAGGCCCGGCCGAGACCATCAGTGAGGCCGACCTGCGCAAGGGTATTGCCGATAACGCCCTGTTCATTGTCGACGTTCGCAGCGAGCGGGAGTTCAACGCCGGTCACATGCCCGGTGCCATCAATATCCCCGACGGCGAGTTCTACAACAACATCGAGGGTGTGATCGCCAAGCTGCCCACCGACAAGAAGGTGGTCATCGTCTGCGCCACCGGCGCCCGTTCCTCCGGCGCTTTTTTCGCCCTTGACGATGAAATCGCCGACGGCAACTACAAAAACGAAAAGGGCGTGCTCTACCTGCCCAACACCGTCGTCTACAAGGAGGACGGGAGCTTCGAAGTCAAGTAAGTCCGGCAAGCCGGAATAACCTTGCCCACCCCGGGCCACGGACCGGGTCGCTTCCTCCTCTCAGCGGCTCGGACCCCGTGGCCTTTTTTTTGGCCTGCTCGCCGCCTCCGGCGGGGGAGCCCATGGTTGACTTTGGCCGGCGGATTTGGTAAACGGGGCAGGCAATTTACGGAGGGGCCCGGAGAACAGACCGGGCACCGTTTCAGTCAGCACCATAACCGTTAGAAGTTGGGGAACCATGATGAAAAATCTGATCGCCAAAGTCAAAGAATTCGTTCGAACCAGACCCAAGTTGAGCATTGTTCTGCTCATCGCGTTCATCGCCGTCTTCACCTTTGCCAACGTGGAGATGATGCACATCACCAGCGAGCCGGGCTTCTGCGAGATGTGCCATCCCGGCACCGATACCGGGGCACTGAGCGAGGTCCATACCTGGCGCCAGAATATCCATGCCGAAGCCGGGGTCAAATGTCTGGACTGCCACGGCGAGCCCGGATTCTTCGGCTACAAGAAGGCCAAAATCGGCGGCCTTTACGATACCTACGTGGAAATTTTCAAATCGGAAGAGTACAAGCTGGAGGTTCTCAATCGCTCGGTTAACGATCCCGCCTATGCCGGCCAGCTGGTACCTCCCACCACCTGTCTTTTCTGCCACACCGACAGCGTTAACCAGCGGATCAGAAGCGAGCGACTGATGTCGGTGGGCCTCAAGTTCCGCAAGCTTGATGGAGTCAGGAACCCCGAGTTTCGCCGGGAGCGCGGAATGCGCGACATCTTCGCCGATGAGTTGAAAAGCGATATCGACCCCAACCACCAGCGCCACATCGAAGCCGGGCTGACCTGCGCCGACTGCCACCATCGCTTTGTCCACGGCGGCGAGTACCGAGCGGCGGTGGACCTGGACAACTGCGCTCGTTGCCACAGTGAGCGGCGCAGCGAAATCAGCATGAGCCCCATTGTTTTCGGGGAGGGTGACAGCGCCGTAAGCTTCAGCCACGATTTCCACGGCATGATCTTCAGCTGCAACCAATGCCACACCGAGTTGTTCCCGATGAAGGCCGGCAGCAGCAAAATCACCTTTGAAGACCACACCAGCGGCACCAGCTGCTACTCCTGCCACAACGGCCAGGCCGCCTCCTACGACTGCGCCAAGTGCCACGGCCAGGTACCCATGCCCCAGGAGCCGATCACCTACACCATGGAGGGATTCGCCCCGGTTAATTTCAACCACAGCTTCCACGGTATGGCCTTCAGTTGCGACCGCTGCCATGACCAGCCCTGGAAGATGGCGGCCCACGCCACCCCGATGACCATGAACCAGATGTACCAGGGTCAGTTCTGCGGCTCCTGCCACAACGGCCAGATGGCCTTTGCCGCCACCAACTGCGCCCAGTGTCATAAGTAAATAACGGCGCGGCTCAGCATAAAAACCCGGCTCGGGTAGCGGGCTGGCTGACAACACCAAAGCAAAAACCCGTTTCGGTCACCACCGAAACGGGTTTTTTGCTTTGGGCCGCCAGCTAGCGAGCGGGAACAGACAGCAACGGAAAACAGGACAACCTAACTGATCACCCGCACCTGCACGGTTTCCACAAAGTCGCCGCCGGCCAGGATATCGGAAAGCACGATCAGCCGATCACCGGCCACCACCAGGCGACGGCGGCGGAGCTGGTCGATGGCCCGCTGAATCGAGACCTCAGGATCGCTGGAGAGTTTGACCACGAAAGCGTGTACCCCCCAGTAGATGCCCAGGCGGCGGCGCACATGGGTGGTGTTGGTGAAGGCGAAGATCGGAGCCATGGGCCGGCAACGGGCCAGCAGGGCGGCCATCAGCCCCCGGCGGGTAATCACCAGGGTGCCCACCGCCCCTAAATTATTGCCCAGGATCGCCGCACTGCGGGAAATTTCCACCTTGGAGCGCAGCCGGGCGGCCCGCTGATCGGCCACCGCTCCCGCCTCTTGCGCCCCGCCATGGTTGCTCCTGCCCGCCGTGGTCGGCAACGCCGGTGCTACCGCCGGCGCCGGGTCGGCGGCGGCGGCCGGCGCCATAAGCAGCTCGGCATCGCCGCCGAGTCGGCAGGGGCAGGTGGTTTCGCGCCCGCCCTGGGCGGTCTGGTGGCGCTCGATCCGGCGAGCCACCGTATCCATTACCTCCAAGGCCTTGAAGGGGTGGCGGCCGGTGGCGGTTTCCCCGGAAAGCATCACCGCGTCGGTGCCCAGCCGCACCGCCTGACTGATATCGCTCACCTCGGCCCTGGTGGGGGTGGGGTTGACGATCATCGATTCCAGCATGTGGGTGGCGACGATCACCGGTTTGCCGGCCCGGCGGCATTTTTCGATGATCCGCTCCTGCAACAGCGGCACATCCTCGTAAGGCAGCTCGGCCCCGAGATCGCCCCGGGCGATCATCACCCCGTCGGCGACGGCGATAATCCGCTCAAGCTCCGGGATCGCCGCCGCGCTCTCGATCTTGGCCAGCACCTCCATGGCCACCCCGCTGGTCTCCAGGTGGTGGCGCAGCTCGACAATGGGCTCCGGGCCACGCACAAAGGAGAGGGCCACGAAATCAATCCGCTGGGCGATCCCGAATTCGATATCGGCCCAATCCTGCTCGGTGATCGCCGGCAGAGCCGCGCTCTTGCCCCGCACATTGAGGTGGCGGCGGGAGCCCAGCACCCCGTCATCCAGCGATTCGCAAAGCACATCGGTGCGGGTCAGGCTTGTTACCCGCAGCCGCAACATGCCGCCGTCCACCAGGATAATGTCGCCCACCGCCACCTCGCCGACAAAGCCGTCGTGGCTGACCTCCACGCAGTAAGGCTCCAGTTCGGCCTGGCGGCGCACGGTGAGGGTAAGGGTGTCGCCGACCTTAAGGGGCAGGTCCCGCTTGAGATCACCGCTGCGGATTTCCGCCCCCCTGGTGTCCAGCAGCACCGCCAACGAGCCGGCATATTTTTTGTTGTAACGCTTGATATGGTTGATCACCTCGTGGTGCCAGGCCCGGCTGCCGTGGGACATATTGAGCCGAGCCACGTTCATCCCCATCTCGGCCAGCCGCCTGATGGCCTCAAAGGAGGCGGTGGACGGGCCGATGGTGCAGACAATCTTGGTCTTGCGCAGCGCCGCCGCCTCGGCCGCCGCCCCCTGCGGCACCCCGGCCGCCTGCGGCTTTGCCGCCAGGGACTTGGCCGCCGGCAAGTCCGCCGCCTGTGAGCCTGTCTCCTGTAAGCCCGCCACTTTCACCCGATCTTCTCCCTCGACATTGGTCATAACCATCCTCGACATCCGCAAAATTTTCGACGCCGCAAAAAGCCGAGCCGACAACGGGCCACGTTTCGCAACTTGTTGTTTACACCTTCCCACCCGCCCTGCCTTGTGGGTTTTTTTACGAGATTATCAAAATTGAAAGGTGGGTAATGGCTCAAGTGTAAAGACCTCACCCGCTTTTTACAACATCTCTCCGAATAATTGTTTGGCAAAAAGAATGGCGCCAGTGGTATTTTGGAGCATAACCGCTTGTCCAAAGCTCGATATCGTAACCGGTTACGTTAGGGGTTCCGGCAAGTCAGGATTAATTTTTCCTAAAAAGAGGGGACATCATGAAAAAAATATCGGTTTTGTTCGTTGCCGCTTGCGTCGGGCTGGGTGTGGCGTTTGGCTTTGCCCCGCCGCTACACGCCCAGATGAAGGGCGCACCGGTTCCGTTTTCTGCTGATTGGGCCAATTATGAACAGGGCCAGCGCCAGGAAAGCGGGAAATATTACGCGTCGGGCGAAGGCCTGCGCCTGGAGGGGGTGGCCGGGGGTGAGTCTTTCGCGGTGATCTACAACTTCGAGCGCCGGGTGGCCTGGAACCTGATTGAGTCGGAGCGGATGTATATTGAAACCTCCCTTGATTCCGATGAGTTGGGAATGGACGATCTCGGCCAGTTCGGCACCCCCTGCCCGCCGGAGGCCGAAGCGACCCGGATCGGCAGCGAAACCTGGCAGGGCCGCAGAACCGAGAAATGGACCTGCCTCGCCCCCGGTGAACCCGTCACCACCATCTGGTTCGACACCAAATTGCAGGCGGTGATCCGCAGCGAAAACGAAGACGGCCGCTTTGAGTTGACCAACATCAGGGAAGGCCGCCAGCCGGCCAGCCTGTTTGCCCCCCCGGCGGGCTACACCAAGATGGAAATCCCCATTTACGGCATGCCCCCCTCCGGCGCCCCCTCCTCCCGGGGCCAGCAACCAGGCGCCATGTCCATGGAAGAAATGATGCGGAGCCTGATGCAGGAGCAGCAAGAGAAACCGGAAACGGGTCGCCCGCAACCGAAAGCCGATGACGACACCCCCGGCCTGCGGGAAGGCCTGCGCGGCCTCTTCGGCCGCTAACCGACGGCCTTAAAAACCAAGAAGGGGAAACCAAGCCTAAAAGCTTGATTTCCCCTTATTTTTTCGTGGTGAGCGGGGCGGGATTCGAACCCACGACCTTTAGCTCCGGAGGCTAACGCTCTATCCAGCTGAGCTACCCGCCCACGTATCGGCGTAGCCGCCCTCATGGGCGACACGCCCGCTTCATTACCACGGATCGGCCCGGGCGTAAAGATTTTTGTCAGCTTGTTTGCCGCTCGCGCCCGCCCCGGCGGCTGCGGCTGCCGGGAGCGCCTCTGAGGAAACGGAGGCGGAGGCCATCCTTGCGTACCGTCACCCCGGCGGCCAGGTGGGCGATCACCCCGGTGCCGGGGCGGGCGGCGCCGTGCATTAGCTGCTGGATCTGGCGGCCGGCCGGCTGCAACCCCAAAGCCAACAGGGCCTGCTCCAACAGCCGACGGCGCAGGGCTGCCGGCTGGGCCTGGAAGCGGGGCAGGTCCAGCACCAGCTCGGCCGCCTCCCCGGCATCCTGCGCAACCTCCTCCACCACCTGCCGGTAGGCCGCCGCCGCCGCCTCCGCCAGCAATTCCTCCTCGTCGGCCAGCACCCTGGCGGTATGGCATAAGGTTTCCCGGATATTGGGGTTGAAGCGCTCGACCAGTTGCGGCAACAACTCCAGCCGCACCCGGTTGCGAAGAAAGCGCCGATCCCGGTTGGAACTGTCCTCGGCATAGGCGATGGCCCGGTCGGCCAGATAGGCCAGCACCTCCGCCTTGCTCACCGCCAGCAAGGGGCGAATCAGCCGCGCCCCGCCTGCGGCCCCCATTGCCTGCCCGCCGCCCAGCTGCCGCCAGCGGGCCATGCCGCTCAACCCTTTGCGGGCCGTGCCCCGAATCAGCCGCAGCAACAGCTCTTCGGCCTGATCGTCGGCGGTATGGGCCACGGCCAGGCAGGTGGCGGCCAGTTCGGCGGCAGTTTCGGCCAAAAACCGGTAGCGCAGTTCACGGGCCGCATGTTCCAACGACAGCCCCCGCTCAACGGCCAGCTCGCGCACCGCCACCCGGCCGCAGCGCCAGGGGATCGCCAAACGCCGGGCGGCGGCAGCCACCAACTCCAGCTCCCGTCCGGTTTCCGCCGGGCGCAGGCCGTGATCGACGTAGGCCGCCGCCAGGCTGAAGGCCGGCAGGCCGGGCGCCCCCCGCAAAGCCGCCAGGGCGTGGAGCAGGGCCATGGAGTCCGGCCCGGCGGAAACCGCCACCAGTACGCCCGTTCCCGGCCCGATCAGCTCCCCGGCCGCCACCGCCTGCCGGACTTTTTTTTCCAAAGGGTGCATAATTTGTTATAGTCCTGCCATGGTCTTGCGACCACCCTTGACCGCCGGAGAACCCGGCCATAAAATATGGCGTCCACCCGCGCCCTTCGGTGGCAACCGTTATCGTTACTCCGGGGCCATCGTCAAAGCAGCGTCAAAGCAAGCCCCAACCGCTTTTTGAAGGAGGAATCATGATCACCAAAGTCCGCAAAGCCGTTATTCCCGTTGCCGGACTCGGCACCCGTTTTCTGCCGGCCAGCAAGGCGATCCCCAAGGAGATGCTGACCATCGTCGATCGCCCCACCATCCAGTATATCGTGGAAGAGGTGGTGGCCTCCGGCATTGAAGTGATTATCTTCGTCACCAGCGAAGGCAAATCGGCCATCGAAAATCATTTCGACTACGACTTCGAGCTGGACACCCTGCTCAAGCAGAAGAACAAAATGGACCTCTGCGAGGAGGTCTGCCATATCTCCAACCTAATCGATATTATTGCCGTCCGCCAGAAAAAGCCCCTGGGGCTGGGACATGCCATCTGGAGCGCCCGCAACGTGGTGGGCGACGAACCCTTCCTGGTGCTGCTGGGCGACGACCTGGTGCTCTCCGACGAGCTGCCCTGCTGTCAGCAGATGCTCAACCTCTACAACGAGGTGGGGGAATCCATCGTGGCCATCCAGAAGGTGGCTCCCGAGGAGGTCAACCAGTACGGCATTGTCGAGGGCAAGCCGGTCCGGGAGCGGGTTTATCAGGTGGAACGAATGGTGGAAAAGCCCACCCCCGGCACCACCGACTCCGACCTGGCCATCATCGGCCGCTACCTGCTGCAACCCGATATTTTCTCGCTGCTGGAAAAAACCAGCCCCGGCCACGGCGGCGAAATTCAGCTTACCGACGCCCTGCTGGCCCTGGCCAAGAAGCGGCCGATGTACGCCTACGAGTTTGAGGGCACCCGTTTTGACGCCGGCGACAAGCTGGGCTACCTCAAGGCCATCGTCGCCTTCGCCCTGCGTCATCCCGTCCTGGCCAAGGATTTTAGCAAGCATCTCAAGGAGGTCTGCGCCGGGATCTGACCGGCGCCGCTCCGACGCCGCCCGGCCCCGCCAACTCCGCCATGACCAAGCAACCAGCAGCAGACCCCGGTTTTTACCTGGAAGTGGCGGTGGCGGCCCCCATCGACCATCCCCTGACCTACGCCCCGCCGCAGGGGCTGGCGGCTCCCCTGCCCCCCGGCCACCGCCTGCTGGTGCCCCTGGGTCGGCGCCAGGTGACCGGATACCTGCTGGCCTGCCCCCGCCAACCGCCCGCCATGAAGGTCAGGGCGGCCCTGGCGGTGCTGGACCCCGAGCCCATCTTCCCCGCCGCCATGATTCCCTTCTTGCGCTGGCTGGCCGACTACTACCACCATCCCCTGGGTGAAGTTATCCAGAATGCCCTGCCCGGCGGCCTTAACCGGCGGAGCGTCCCGGTAGTTCAAATAACCCCGGAGGGCCGGCAGCAACTCAAGGGCCTGCTTGCCGGGCCGGCGGAGAACCCGGCCGGGAATGGCGGCGAAGAGCCCCCGGAGTGGCTGGCGGAACTGCTGACCAACGGCGAGTTGAGTCCGGCCCTGAGCGCCCGGCTCAGCCGGCAGCGCGGCGGCCCCTGCCAGCGCTGGCGTCGGCGGGGCTGGCTGAGCCTGGAACACCGGCTGCCGGCGGCCAAGGTGCGGCCCAAGACCGAAGTGGTGGCGGAATATCTCGGCCCCGGGCAGCCCGGCACCCCGCCCGTCCTTAAACCCTCGGAACAAAAGACCCTCGACTTGCTGCGGCAACTGGCTTGCGCCCTCCCCCCGTCGGCCCGGCAGGCGGCCGGCCCCGACCAATTAATATCGCCGGGAGTGCCCCGGCGGGTTTTGAACGGCCACTATCCGGGGGCGGGGCGGGCTCTCCCGGGGTTGGTTAAGCACGGCCTGGTCCGTCTGCGGGAGCAGCGTCTCTTCCGCGACCCCTTCGGCGAGCCGCCGCCCTTTTTCCCCCGGCCCGCCCGGTTGAGTGCCGAACAGCAACAGGTAATGGCCGTCATCAACCCGGCCATCGCCCAAAAAAGTTATGCCCCTTTTTTGCTCCACGGAGTCACCGGCAGCGGCAAGACCGAAGTTTACCTGCAGGCGGCCCAGGCCGCTCTGGAACAGGGCCGGCAGGTGCTGGTGCTGGTTCCCGAAATCGCCCTGGCCACCCAGCTTGAGGGGCATTTCTGTTCCCGCTTCGGCGAGATCGTGGCCCTGCTCCACAGCGGCCTGACCCCGGGCGAGCGCTTCGACCAGTGGAGCCTGCTGCTCAGCGGCCGGGCCCGGATCGCCATCGGGGCCCGCTCCGCCATCTTCGCCCCCCTGGCCGACCTCGGCCTGATCATCGTCGACGAGGAACACGACCCGGCCTACAAACAGGAGGAGCAGCCCCGCTACAACGCCCGCGATCTCGCCCTGCTGCGCGGCCTCCAGCAAAAAGCCACGGTGATCCTGGGCTCGGCCACCCCGGCGGTGGCCAGCTTTCACCTGGCCCAAACCGGCAAGCTCAAGCTGCTGACCATGACCCGCCGGGTGGAAGATCGCCCCCTGCCGGCGGTGGAGATCGTCGATCTCCAGGCGGTCCCCACCGTCTCCGGCCGCCCCCCTCTCTTCTCGCCGCAACTGGTTAAGGCCCTCAAGGAAAACCTGGCGGCCGGACTCCAGTCTTTGATTTTTCTCAACCGGCGGGGCTTTGCCAACCTGATGCTCTGCAAGGACTGCGGCCGGCCGGTCCAGTGCCGCCACTGCCAGGTCAGCCTGACCCTGCACAAGCAGCGGGGGGAGCTGCTCTGCCACCACTGCGGTTTTCGCCTGCCCCGCAACGTGCTCTGCCCCCATTGCCGGAGCGGCACCCTGGTCTCGGCCGGTTTCGGCACCGAGCGGCTGGAGGAGGAGCTGCGCCGTTTGCTGCCCACCGCCCGCCTGGCCCGCCTGGACCAGGACACCAGCGGTGATCGCCGCCGTTACCTGGCGGTGCTCAAGGCGGTCCGCGACCGGGAGATCGATGTTCTGATCGGCACCCAGATGATCACCAAGGGCCACCACTTTCCCCAGGTCACCCTGGTGGGGATCGTCTGGGCCGACGCCGGGTTGGGGATTCCCGACTACAAGGCGGCCGAGCGCACCTTTCAACTGCTGACCCAGGTCAGCGGCCGGGCCGGCCGGGGCGAGCTGCCCGGCCGGGTCATCGTCCAGACCCTGCAGGCCGACCACTATTCGATCACCCTGGCCCGTAATCACGACTACCAGGAGCTTTACCAGCGGGAAATCGCCCTGCGCCGGCGGCTGAACTTCCCCCCTTTCGGCCGCCTGATCAACCTGCGACTGGACGGCGAGGATGAGGAGCGCACCCGCGCCCTGGCCCTGCAATTGGGCGCGGTGGCCAACCGGCTGGCGACCGGCGACCACCCCCGTGAGCAGTCACCGCCGGCCACCGACAGACGGCTTGCTACTGAACAAAGTGACCGCTTGCGACAAGTCGGCATGATCCGGGTGCTGGGCCCGGCCCCGGCGCCCCTGGCCCGGCTGCGGGGGCGATACCGCTGGCAGCTTTTGCTCAAGGGGGGCGAAGTCGGCCCCCTCCACCGGCTTTGTCGGCAAATTTGCGCCGATTTTGCCAAGCTGCCGGGGGCTTCGACGGTCAAATTGACCCTGGACGTTGATCCCGAAAACATGGTATAGAACCGGCCATGGCTATTAAACCAATTTTAACCCTGCCCGAGGCGGTGCTCAAAAGCAAGGCCCGGCCGGTCAGCGAATTTGACGACCGTCTGCGCCAGTTGGCAGCCGACATGATCGACACCATGCACGACGCCCCCGGCGTCGGCCTGGCCGCCCCCCAGATCGGGGTGCCGCTCCAGGTGGTGGTGATCCTGGGCCGGGTGGCCCGGCCGGAGCCCGAACAGGCCGAGGCCACTGCCGAGGCCGATGAGCCTTCGGCCCTGGACGCCGCCGCCGAAGAGGCCCGCAATCCCTCCCTGGTGCTGGTCAACCCCCGGATTGTGGGCGGCGAGGGAGAGGAGGTGGGAGAGGAGGGCTGCCTCAGCGTCCGGGATTACTGCAGCAAGGTCAAGCGCTTCCAGAAAATTGAGGTGGAAGCCCGGGATCTGGAAGGCAAGCCCCTGGCCTTCAGCGCCGAAGGGTTCTTCGCCCGGGTGATCCAGCATGAGGTGGACCACCTGGAAGGCACCCTTTTCATCGACCGGCTCAGCGCCCTCAAACGGGCGCTGTATCGCAAAAAACTGAAAAAAATGACCACCGCCGACCAGGGGGAATAGTCCCATGCCCACCAGCCAACCCTTGCGGATTATCTATCTGGGAACTCCGGAGTTTGCGGTTCCGCCCCTGCAGGCCCTGCTCGACCACGGTGAACAGGTGCTGGCGGTGATTACCCAGCCCGATCGCCCCAGGGGCCGGGGCAAGAAACTCTGCCCGCCGCCGGTTAAGGAACTCGCCCTGGCTCGGGGGATTACGGTTCTGCAGCCCGGCAAAATCCGCACCGATGATTTTCTCAATGAAATCGCCGCCCTTAAGCCGGAATTGCTGGTGGTGGCCGCCTATGGCCGGATTCTGCCCGGCCCCCTGCTCAACCTGCCACCCCACGGCACCATCAATATCCACGGCTCGCTGTTGCCGGCCTACCGGGGAGCGGCCCCCATCCAACGGGCCATTCTCGAGGGGGAGCGTGAAACCGGGGTTACCATCATGCAGATGGATGAAGGGATGGACACCGGCGATATTATCCTGCAACGCACCCTGCCCATCGCCGACGACGACACCAGCGCCAGCCTGGCGGCCAAAATGGCTCCCTTGGGCGCCAAGGCCCTGCTGGAAGCCCTGGAACTGCTTAAAGTCGGCAAGCTGCCCCGCCAAAAACAGGATGACGACCAGGCCACCCTGGCCCCCCTGCTCTGCAAAACCATGGCCCCCATCGACTGGCAACGGCCGGCGGTGGAAATTTCCCGCCAGATCCGGGCCCTGGACCCCTGGCCCCTGGCCCGCACCACCCTAAACGGCCATAGCCTGCGCCTGTTCAAGCCGCAGGTGGCCGACGAACCGGGTGGCGGCGAACCCGGCACCGTCACCGTGGTGCAACCGGAAAACAACCGACTGGGCTTTGCCACCGGCAAGGGCTGCCTGCTGGTGACGGAAATTCAACGGGAAGGCGGCAAACGCCTGCCGGTGGCCGATTTCCTCCGGGGCCATCCCATCAAGCCGGGCGACCGTTGCCAGTGAAAATTGCCTGTTTTGACTGTTTTTCGGGGCTAACCACTCACAAGAACGTCCAGATGGCGGTTGCCAGTGAAAATTGCTTATTTTGATTGTTTTTCGGGGGTGGCCGGCGATATGCTGCTGGCCGCCCTGCTGGATGCCGGGCTGCCTCGGGATTACCTGGAGCGGCAGCTGACCGCCCTGCCCCCGGGCGGCTACCGCTGGGACTTCGAACGCCGGGAACAGGGCGGCCTGCTGGCCGGCCATCTGCGAATTCGGCTGGCCAGCGGAGAAAATCGCTCCCACCGGCCCTGGGCCGAGATTGAGGCCATGCTGACCGCCGCCCCCCTGGAGGCGGCGGTACGAGCCACCGCCCTGGCTGTTTTCCGAACCCTGGCCGCCGCCGAAGGCCGCATTCACGGCCGCCCGCCGGCGGAAGTCCACTTCCATGAGGTGGGAGCCGTGGACTCCATCGTCGATATTGTCGGGGTGGCGGCCGGACTTCATTATTTCGGCATCGACAAGCTGATCTGCTCGCCGCTGCCCCTGGGCCGGGGCTGGGTCAACAGCGCCCATGGCCCCTTGCCCCTGCCGGCTCCCGCCACCGTCGAGCTGCTGAAAGAGGTGCCGGTTTACGGCACTGAGCTGGAAATGGAGTTGGTAACCCCCACAGGGGCCGCCATCGTCAAAACCCTGGCCCGCGATTTCGGGCCGCCGCCACCCATGATTATTGAACAAACGGGCTACGGGGCCGGCAGCAAGGAGCGGGCCGACGGCCGCCCCAACCTGCTGCGCCTGCTGGTGGGCCGGGAGTGGCAGGTGGCCGAAGCCCAGGAGGTCGAGGTCATCGAAACCCAGTTGGACGATTGGGCCGCCGAAGGGTTTGCCCACCTCTGCCAGCGGCTTTTCGCCCTGGGCGCCCTGGACGTCTCCCTGACTCCGCTGCTGATGAAAAAGGGCCGACCGGGCCAACTGCTGCGGGTGCTGGCCGATCCCCACCAGGCCCCCCAACTCCGCCGATGCCTGCTCAGCGAAACCACCGCCATCGGCCTGCGCTTCCGCCGGGAGCAGCGTCAGACCCTGCCCCGGGAGCAGGGGGTGGTAAGTACCCCCTGGGGAGAGATCATGGTGAAAAAAGTGCTGGCCCCCGACGGCGAACGTCTTCACCCCGAATACGAATCTTGCCGGCAGGCGGCCCTGCGCCATCAGGTATCACTGCTCCGCATCCAGACCCACGTGGCCGGCCTGCCCCTGGCTGCCTTCCGCCCGGCCCCGGCAGCCGCCAATCCGCAGGAGAGCTAAACGAAATGGATAGACTGATCATGCTGCTGGCCACCGGCTTCGGGCTGGGCCGCCTGCCCAAGGCCCCCGGCACCTGGGGCACCCTGGCCGCCTTCCCCTTGCATTTCGCCATCATGGGTCTGGCCCCGGCCGCTTACGCCCTGGCCCTGGCAGCCATTATTCTGCTGGCGGTGATTGTGGCCGGGATGGCGGAAAAAATTCTCGACCGCCCGGATCCCGGCATGGTGGTGATCGACGAGGTGGCCGGGATGCTCATCGCCCTGATCGCCGTCCCCGCCAACCTGCTGGCCTGGGGACTGGCCTTTGCCCTCTTTCGTTTTTTCGACATCGTCAAGCCCTTCCCCATCCGGCAAATAGACCGCCGCTGCCACGGCGGGCTGGGTATTGTCCTCGACGACCTGATCGCCGGGCTTTACGCCCTGGCGGTTATCCACCTGCTGCTCCATTTGTTCCCGGTCATCGGCGGCACCTGAGCCTCGGTTCGCCCCCTCGCCCGAATCCCCGCCCAAATCCTGGCTTGTAATGCGGGCTGCCAGGTTGTTATCATGCTGACAGTTTTTTTATAACCGTTCACCAGAGGAACCAACCATGGCTAAAAAAGCGCCGCAAGCAACCACGGAATTGAGCCAACGGGCCAAAATGCTGCTGCTGGGCTCCAGGGTGCGAATCACCAACCTGCCGATCAAGGAGGTCAGCCTCCTGCAGGAGGGCAGCCTGCCGGCCTACGGCTACAACCCCGGCGACCATATCGAGTTGCTGGCCGGCGGGGCCGGTATCGAACAGGGCCGCCTGGAGCAGACCCATAGCTGGCTGGATCTCTGCCTGGGTCGGGCCGGGCTGGCTCCGGAAGTCGGCACTTTCACCTACGGTGAACAAAAGGAGATCTATCAGCTCTTCCGCAACCGCCGGGCCACCCCCGGTCAAGCGGCGGAAAACGGCTGGTTCATGTTCCAGCAGTTCCTGCCCCCGGAGGGGCGTCAGGCCCAGAGCCACGAGTTGACAATCAGCCCGCAAAACCGCGAGCTGATGAGCGATAACCGCGGCATTATGGTGGTGGATGACTCCGGCCGCCCACCCGCCGCCACCGCCGATTTCGCCAAGCGCAACCCCGCCGCCTGGGTCATCGCCCTGGGCATCGGGGTGGCCCACTGGCGCAGTTGGGCCGATCATTTCGGGGACCGTTTCTGCCTCTTCTGCCGACTCTCCGATCTGGAGACCACCCGGATGGAAATGGACAGCTCGGTGATCTGGGAGACCATCGTGGCCATGGCCCTGCGAGCCCTGCGGACCAGCGAGGTGGGGCTGTGGGAAAACGGCCGTTTTCTCTGCCATATTGTGGTGGAAATGTATCCCCACGGAATTATGCACGTGGGGCCGGAGGGGGGCTTTTTTCGTCACCGGCGGGGCCATCTGCCGGAAAAGAGCACCCCCCGCCACAAAGGCTCGGCCCCCTGCTACGACACCCTGGCCACCTCGCTGCTGGCCGGCGACTGGCTCCAATGCGGCGGCCCCAATTTCAGCCGCAACTCCTTTTTTGATTACTCCACCCGGCTGCTGAAAAACTGGCGCCAGCTCAACGAGTCCGGCTACAGCTTCATTGACGGCGCCCTTCAGTTGCCCCGGCTGGATTTTTCCTCCACATTCCCCGGCGGCATTCCCTGCTCCTACCTGGAGTATGAAGCCAACCCCTGCTTTATCGAGCTGCCCCCCTTGAGCCCGGAGTACGAAAGGGTGCTGGATCTGGTCTCCTGCCAACAGTGGCATGAGAACAAGAAGGAGGCCCTGCGGGCCTTCTTTCCCTGGCCGGAGAGCCCCTTTGTCCGGCAACGGATGGGGGCCATGGCCGGCGACTGCATCGGGGTGGTGGCCGAGGTGCTCCATTATCTTAAAAACGAGGTGAGCTGGAAAAACGGCTTCGCCGAGCTGCGGATGTTCAACGTGGGTAATCTCCGCTCCACCGATCCCGCCGAAATCGAGCCGGTGGTGACCCTGCAGAACGTGATGGACTCCTACGTCTCCCGGGAGCAGGTGCAACGCCCTCTCTGCGTGGGGGTGTTCGGGCCGCCGGGCTCGGGCAAATCCTTTGCCGTCAAGGAGGTGGCCAAGGTTATCGGCCGGCGCTTTGACATCAGCCCCTTCGACTTTTTCGAGTTCAACCTCACCCAGTTCGAGGGCCCGGCCGAGATCAACAGCGCCATCGACGCCGTCCGGGCCTCGGTGGCCAAGGGTAAGGTGCCCATCGTCTTCTGGGACGAGTTCGACTGCCGTTACGACAACCACGAGTTCGGCTACCTGCGCTACTTCCTGCCGGCCATGCAGGATGGTGTGACCTACGTCCACGGGGTGCCCTACAATATCGGCCGCTCCATCTTCGTTTTCGCCGGCGGGGTCAAGGCCAGCTACGAGGGGATGGCGGCACTGCTGGAAAGCGGCAACCCCGAGGCCCTGCGCCTGGCCCGGACCCTGAAGATCCCCGACTTCCTGAGCCGACTGCGGGTGGTGCTGGATATCGACGACATTGAAATCCCCCCAGAACTGCTCTGCAGCAAAGCCGGCCCCAAGGAGCAGGCCAAGCTGCGACGGATTCTGATCAAACGGGCCTTTATCATCGCCCACCAGATGGATACCCACTGGAAAAAGGCGGCCCGCAAAACCTCGGGGCTGCTGCTGCGCCTGCTGCTGGCTGAGTACAAGTTCGGGGCCCGCTCCATCGAGGCGGTAATCGAAGCCTCGGGGGCCTCCGATCGCCTGGTTTATGGGCTGCCCGAGCTGATTGCCCCCTCCGCCGCCCGGGTCCACGCCTCCTGGCGGGTGGAGCTGGAACGGCTGGGGGATCTGGCCCGCAAGCAGCAGGGACTGCGGGAAGTCTGGTGAAAGACGGCCAATTTACCCTTGACAATCCACCACAACCTAAATTAGTTTGGCGATGCCGAAAAAAATTTAGCCAAGGAACTTCGCCATGCCCAAAAGCGGAAAGCGCCTCAGTGCCAGTCTGGAAGACTACCTGGAGACCATCCACCATATTGTCGAGGAAAAGCAGGTGGCCCGCGCCAAGGAGATCGCCGCCCGGCTCAAGGTCAGCCGCTCCTCGGTGACCGAGGCGTTTCGCTCTCTGTCCCAAAAAGGCTTGATCAACTACGCGCCCTACGAGGTGATCACCCTGACCCCGGCCGGCGAGAAGGCGGCCCGAGACGTGATCAAACGCCACCAGGCCCTCAAGGAATTTTTCCTGCGGGTGCTGGCGGTGGACGAGGCCCTGGCTGAAGATGGCGCCTGCCAGATCGAGCATACCGCCCCCAAGGCGATCATTGACCGCCTGACCACGCTGATGAACTACCTCCAGGAATCACCGCACGGCGACGACTGGGTTAAAAATTTCAAGGAATACTGCCGAAAAGCGGGCAAGTAGCCGCTAAAGCGGAAGAAAGGGGAGAACGATGGAAGGAACTTTTCAAGAAGGCTGGTACAATCACCCCACCTTGGGACTGATCAGGGTTTTTGTCAGTGGGCCGGACTGGGTTTATGTCTGCTACACCAAAAACGGCAAGAAGGCCCTCTCCAAGGAAAGGAGGATGGATAGCTGGACCTGGGCACTTAGCGAACCCAGCCACGGCGGCGGCCTTTCCGACTGAGTCGGGTGCAATCCGGCAGATATTTCCGCTATATTCAATCCCGGCCGGCCCCCTCTCGGGTGGGGGGACAAAGCCGCCACATACACGGCCCCTTTCTTCCCGTCAGCAAAGACGGACACGAAAGAGGCCGTTTTTTTTACTGCAGCTTGGCCAGAGCCGCGGCCAGTCGCCGCATTCCCTCTTCCAGCACCGGCATGGCGGTGGCAAAGGAAAAACGAATAAATTCGTCGGCCCCGAAGGCCACCCCCGGCACCGTGGCCAGCAGGGCGTCTTCCAGCAGATAGTCGGCCAGGGCCACCGAGCCGTCAACGGCCTTGCCCGCCGGGGTTTTGCGGCCATAATAGGCCGACATATTGGGAAAAACGTAGAAGGCGCCCCGGGAGCGCACACAGCTTACCCCGCTGATGGCGTTTAAGGCGCCGACGATGAATTCCAGGCGGGGCACGAAGGCGTCGCGCATGTTCACCGGAAAATCCTGGGGACCGGTGAGGGCCGCCAGCGCCGCCTTCTGGGCGATGGAGGAAGGGTTGGAGGTGGATTGGCTCTGAATCTTGTTCATGGCGCCGATGATGTGCTTGGGGCCGGCGGTATAGCCGATCCGCCAGCCGGTCATGGCAAAGGATTTGGAAACCCCGTTCAAAATAAGGGTTTGCTCCCGGAGTTTGGGCTCCAGGTCGAGGATGTGGGGCAGTTTTTCCTCACCGTAGACGATGGTGTCGTAGATGTCGTCGGAAATCACCACCCAGCCCCGCTCCAGGGCCATGACAGCGATGGCCGTAAGGGCCGTGGCCGAAAGCACCGAGCCGGTGGGGTTGGAGGGGCTGTTGAGGATAATCCCCTTGGTGCGGGGGGTTACATACTGCTTCAGCACCGAAGGATCAAGATCGAAGTCGCTTTTTTCATCCAGCGGCACAATCACCGGGGTGGCCCCGGCCAGTTGAACGATGGGCGGATAGCTCACCCAGTAGGGGGCCGGAATCAGCACCTCGTCGCCGGGGCCGAACAGGGCCTGGGCCATGTTGTAGAGGCCGTGCTTGCCACCGCAACAGATCTGAATTTCTTCGGGCTGGTAGTGGCGGCCATGGTCGGCGGCCTGACGATCACAGACCGCCTGCCGCAGGGGCAAAATCCCCGGCACCGGGGTGTAGCGGGTAAAGCCCTCGTCGATGGCCGCCTTGCCCGCCTCGCAGACATGGGGTGGGGTGTCGAAATCGGGCTCCCCCACGCTGAAGTTGAGGACGTCGGCGCCCTCGGCCTTGAGGGCCTTGGCCTTGGCATCCACCGCCAGGGTGGGTGAGGCCTTGATCTCTTTTACCCGTTGCGCCAGTTCGATCTGGGTGCCCATTGGTTTTCCTCCACTTGCTGAATATGTTTTTTATCCACAAACCAAAAAAATCAGTAGTTAACCTGCCAGAGAGTCAGGCCGCAGGCCGGAGCGGTGGCGCCGGCCCGGGAACGATCACGGGAGGCCAGCAGGGCCGCCAGTGACTCCGGCGAGCGCCGGCCCCGGCCGATTTCGATCAGGGTGCCGGCCAGGTTTCGGACCATGTGCCTTAAAAAGCCGTCCCCGGCCACCACCAGACAATAATCTTCCCCGCCGGGAGTTTCCGCGCCGGACCGGGGATTCAGCAGACCGCCAAGGTCGGGCAGGTCGGCCTCGGCGGCCTGGTGGTGCAGGCTGAGGTGGGTCAGACAGCGGACTCCCCCCCGGCCTTTTTCTTTTTCCGGCTCCGACGCCCCCGGCCGCTGGCGGGAGCCGGCGGCCTCAAAGGCGGTAAAGTCATGCTCGCCCAGCAGTTGCGGCAGACTCTCGCGCACCGGCTCCGGGTCGAAGGAGCCGGGATAATGGGCCCGGTACAGCCGGCAACAGGGAGACATCACCGCCGCCGTGCTGAAACGGTAAAGGTAAACTTTGCCCCGGGCCCTGTAACGGGCATGAAAATCGGCCGCCGCCGTTTCCGCCGCCAGGATGCGAATGGCCGACGGCAGCATGCTGTTCAAACCTTGGCGGTAGGCGGCCAGGGGCAAAGGGCGGGCAACGGCGAAGCTGGCCACCATCCCTTGGGCATGGACCCCGGCGTCGGTCCGACCGGCCCCGTGCAAGACCAGCGGTTGGCCGCCATGGAGCCGGGCCAGGGCCTCCTCAATGGCAGCCTGAATGGTGGGCCGGCGGGCTTGCCGTTGCCAGCCGGCAAAGTCGGTGCCGTCATAGGCAATGGTCAGCTTGATAATCACCATTCTCCCCTCAACCGAACAATCACACCAAACTCAGGGGAACAGCGGCACCACCCCCAGGCCCTCCTGCTCGGGCAATCCGCAAACCAGGTTCATATTCTGAACCGCCTGACCGGCGGCTCCCTTGACCAGATTGTCGATGGCCGAAAGCACGATCACCCGGCCGCAACGCTGATCCAGGCGCACCGCCAAGTCACAGTAGTTGCTGCCCCGGACGTACTGGGTGGCCGGCAGCCGGTCGCCGCCCGGGAACCGGACGAAGGGTTCTCCGGCATAAAAATCCCGGTAAATATTCTCCAGTTCGGCCTGACTCCGTTCGTTGGCGAGCTGGGCGTAAACGGTGCTCAACATCCCCCGGGACATGGGCACCAGATGGGGAGTGAAGGAAACCCGCAGCTCCCGGCCGGCCAACTCGCCCAACTCCTGCTCAATCTCCGGGGTGTGACGATGGGAGGCCACCTTATAGGCCTTGAAGCCGTCGGTCACCTCGCAGTAGAGGGTGCCCTGCTGGGCGGCCCGACCGGCCCCGGAGGTTCCGCTCTTGGCATCGATAATCAGGGAGTCGGGATCGATAATCCCCGCCTTGAGCAACGGGGCCATGGCCAAAATGACGCTGGTGGGATAGCAGCCGGGGTTGGCCACCAGGCGGGCGGCGGCGATCCGACTGCGGTGCACCTCGGGCAGCCCGTAAACCGCCTCACCCAGCAATTCCGGGGCCGAATGGGCCTGATACCATTTTTCATAAGTTGCCTGCTGGTGGAGGCGGAAATCGGCGGAAAGATCGATCACCCTGGCCCCGGCCGCCAGCAGTTGCGGCACCACCGCCATGGCGGTCTGATGGGGGACGGCGGTGAAAAAAAGATCAGCCCGCCCGGCGAAATCGATCTTTTCCGGATGCTCACAGACCAGCTCACAGCGGGCGGCCAGATGGGGAAAAACCTCCGCCAGCGGCTTACCCGCATACTGGCGAGAGGTAATCAGGGTGATCTCCACCCCGGGATGGTTGACCAGCAACCGCAACAATTCGGCACCGGTATAGCCCGACGCCCCGATAATACCCACGCGTACCATCACAGCTTCCTCATTGCAATAAACTCATACGGCACAAAAAAAAGGGAAGGTGCTCTGTGCTGAGCGCCTTCCCTTTTGTTTTTTCACATAGGCTGCCATATCCGGGGCTGAATCGCCAACGGCCCCTCTGCCCTGCGCATTAACGCTTGGAGAACTGGAACCGGGCCCGCGCCGCGCGCTGACCGTACTTCTTCCGCTCCTTGCTCCGGGGATCACGGGTCAATAAACCAGCCCGCTTCAAGGTAACCCGCAACTCGGGGTCGGCCACGGTCAGGGCCCGGGAAATCCCGTGGCGCAAGGCCTCGGCCTGGGCGTTCTTGCCACCGCCCTGCAGGGTGGCCATCACGTCAAACTTGGCCTGGGTTTCGGTGAGCCGTAGCGGCCGCTCAACCACCGCCCGGGAATATTCACCGCCGTCAAAATACTCTTCCACGCCCTGCTTGTTAACCACGATCTGGCCGCTGCCGGGCTTGAGCCAAACCCGGGCCACGGCGGTCTTGCGCTTGCCGGTGGCGTAAATGCTGTTATCTGCCATTTTCTCCTGTTGCTCCCGAATATCTAGGTGACTTGGGTGTCCTAGGGGGGTCTTAGAGGTGCCTTAAAAGGTCAGCTTTTCAGGCTGTTGTGCCGTGTGCGGATGTTCGCCGCCGGCATACACCTTGAGTTTCTTCAACTGCTTGCGGCCCAGGGGATTTTTGGGCAGCATCCCCTTCACGGCCCGGTAAACCAGCAGCTCGGGACTTTTGTCCCGCAACTCGGCGGCGGTTTCCTGCCTGATCCCGCCCATGTAGCCGGTGTGCCGGTAGTATACCTTGTCGTCCCATTTCTTGCCGGTGAGTCGCACCTTGTCGGCGTTGAGCACCACCACGAAATCACCGGTATCCATAAATGTGCTGTAGATGGGCTTGTGCTTGCCGCGCAGGCGGGTGGCAATCTCGGAGGCCAAGCGCCCCAGAACCATGCCCTCGGCATCCACCACAAACCATTTGCGCTCAATATCCTTGACCGGCGCCAGATGGGTTTTCATACTGTTCCTCGCGTTACTGCTCAAATTACCGCCGACGGCCGGCTGTCAGCCGCAAACCGCCGGGACCGAAAAGCGAAAAAAGGCTCGAAACCGCTTCGAACCTTATACTTAAGATCAGAAAGTGGAGCGGGAAACGAGATTCGAACTCGCGACTTCAACCTTGGCAAGGTTGCACTCTACCACTGAGTTATTCCCGCTCAAAGGCAGCGTTCAAAGGGCGACTATATACCAACGGGCCGAGAGCTTGTCAACAGAAAAACCGGGAGGAATTCGTTTCATTCTTCGGCTCGTAGCGTTGCAAATGTTGTTGTCATGACATCAGGGCCGTCAATCGTTGCGCCGCCAACAACTTGGCCCGCAACACCACTGGCTTGGACGGCTTGGGCAGGAAGTCGTCAACCCCACCCCTTACAATGGCCTTAACCTGGTTTTCCACCTCGTCATGAGTACTGAACATCAACACGTAAACATAAGGCGCCGGACGCTCCACCCGCAGTCGCCGGCAGAGTTGCATGCCGTCCAGACCCGGCATATTACAATCCAGAACGGCCAAGCGTATTTCGTTGTCGGCATGCAACAGTTCCCAGGCATCTTCACCATTGCTGGCGCAGACCGGCTCATACCCCCATTTTTCCAGGGACTGGCACAACCCTTTCAGGATTGCGGGGCTGTCATCGGCCACCAAAACCTTGCAGCGTTTATTGCCACCAACATCTTTTTCAGTTTTCATCGCCAGCCTCGTCAATCAGCACCCCAATCTCTTCGCCCCGCAATACCCGGTCGATATCCAGCAAGACTTTCACCCGGCCGTCGACTTTGGCTATGCCCCTGATATAAGCGGTGTCAACATTGCGACCGCCAATGGCTGGCGGCGGCTCGACATTGTCCGGCTTGATATCCAGAACCTCGGATACAGCATCCACCACAATCCCCGCCACCAACTGCCTACTGCCGGTCACCGCAAGTTCCACCACAATGATGCAGGTCCGTTCGGTGTACTCGGCTTCCGGCATCATAAAGCGCAAGCGCAGGTCGATAATGGGGATTACCCGCCCCCGCAGGTTGATCACTCCTTTCATGTGTCCCGGCATTCGGGGCACCTTGGTTATGGGTTGCATCCCGATAATTTCACGGATTCGGTTGATATCAACACCGTACTCCTCATCACCCATCTGAAAGGTCAAATGTTTGCCGCCGGGCAACACAGCCTTCTTTTCTTCCACAGCTTCTCCTCCCTGTGCCCTGGTTAAAAATTCTTGAAATCATCATTGTCGAAAGGAATCACTTCGGACGCAGCCTCCTCTTTTATCACCTGCTTGCTCCCGCCAGCCGGCTTACCGAATGACGAGGTCCTGCCGGAAGGAGGCAGCGGCAGTAGCAATCTGCGATTTCTCCCAGCGGCCCCGGTCCGCTTCTCCCGATAATCGAGAACACGGGGGCGGGACGACTGAGCAACCACCGACAACCCGGCACGCCCGCCTTCGTCAACAAAGATCGATTCGTCAATGCCGCCCACCGCCCGAATCATCTCCCGAACCGTCTGGCGCAGGGTTGCAGCCTGAGCGCTCAATTCTTCGGAAGCCGAGGCCGCCTCCTCGGCGGTGGCGGCATTGCGCTGCACCACCGTTTCAATCTGACCCAAAGCAGAAGCCACCCGGGAAACCGCATTGGTCTGCTCGGAGGAAGAAGTGGCAATCTCACGAATCAATACCGAAACCTTCACCACCGACTCCGCCGTGTTTCTGAACGAGGTGCCGGTTTCATCAACCAAAGAGGAGCCGCTCTCAATTTTGGCCACGGTGCCCTCGATCAGTCCGGAAGTATTCTGCGCCGCCTCTGCCGCCCGCATGGCCAGGTTGCGCACCTCGTCGGCCACCACCGCGAACCCGGCCCCGGCCTCACCGGCTCGCGCCGCTTCCACCGCTGCGTTCAGAGCCAGCAGATTGGTCTGAAAGGCAATTTCGTCGATGGTCTTGACGATTTTCTGGGTCTCGCTGCTGGCCTCGGATATTTCCCGCATGGAGGCCACCAGCCGCTGCATAGAGGCCATGGCAGCGTTGATCACCCGCCCGGTTTCCTGCATCAACGAATCAGCCTGTTGAATATTGTCGGCATCCCGACGGGTCATGGAGGTCACTTCTTCCAAGGTGGCGGAAACCTCCTCCACCGAAGCGGCCTGTTCCGTCGAGCCTTCGGCCAGCGATTGACTGGAGGTGGCCACCTGCCCGGCGGCCGCCGATACCTGATTGGAGCCTTCCGCCATTTCCCGTCCCACCCCGGCCATGATTGCCACCAGTCCACGCCTGGTCAAAAAGCCAACGGCGGCCACCACCATAATGCACAGAAGCAAGGAAACCGTAACAACCACGGTGACCGTACGCATCGTCCGGATGACCACCGCCTCCTGCCGCTCGACAGCAGCGTGGACCACGGAACGAATCTCCGCCAACAAAGACTGCACCGTTCGCAACGCCGGAGCGCTCTGGGCGGCGTACACTTCCCTCGCCCGGTCGGCGCCCAATGCCCGGCTGGCGGCGATGATCCGCTCCACCATTACCGCCGACTGGTGCAAACCGATATGGGGTTGCTCCAGGCGCGGCAGCAACGGAGCCAATGCGGGCACCAGCGCTTCGGCCCGGCGCCGACCATCACCGTAAAACCAACTACCCAGACCACAACGGCGATAGTCGGTTTCCACACCCAAGCGAGTTTGGGCCTCATCATCAATGAAGTCACGCAGGTTGGCAGCCCACTGAAAATGCTGCAACTCCCGCAGAACGAACTCGGCATCCAGGGCCCGCATATCCATCATGATGGAGTTTTCCCGCTCAATGGCGCGCAGCGACCATATATTGGCCAGCAACACCCCGAACAACACCAGAACAATCATGCCGAACGCCCCCAAAATACGGGCAACCATGGTGAATCTCGCCAGCATTACACACTCCTTTTAACCATGTGGAATTGTTTGTCGATGCCGTCCCACCAAGGACAGCAACTCGTTTACCGAATGTTGAATAGACTCCGCCTGGCTGTGCAGCTGGGCGGCGGCAGCGGCGGTTTCTTCCGACGAGGCGGCGTTCTCCTGAGTGGCCCGGTCAATTTCGCCGATGGACGAATTCACCTGCCGCACCGCCTCAGCCTCCTCCCGCGAGGCAGCGGCGATTTCCACCAGCAGGGCGGTAATCTTTTCCACCGCCGCATGGGCCGCCGTAAATGCCTCTTCGGTTTCATGAACCAGCACGGCTCCATCTTGAACCTTATCCACCGTGCCGGCAATCAGCTTCGAGATGTTGCGAGCCGCCTCCGCCGCCCGCATGGCCAAATTGCGCACCTCGTCGGCCACCACCGCGAATCCGGCCCCGGCCTCACCGGCCCGCGCCGCCTCCACCGCCGCATTCAAGGCCAACAGGTTGGTCTGGAAGGCGATCTCGTCGATGGTTTTAATGATTTTGCCGGTTTCCTGGGAGGCGGCGTTGATCTCGGTCATCGCCCGGATAAGCTGCCGCATCGACCGGTCCGCTCCGGACAGAACCCGGTTGGCCTCCCGCATCAAGCCATCGGCCTGGGTGGTGTTGTCGGCATCACGGGTGATCATGGCGCTCATCTCTTCCATTGAAGCCGAAGTCTGCTCCACGGCGGCCGCCTGACGCGACGAACTGTCGGCCACGGCCTGACTGGTGGCGGCCAGTTGACCGGAAGCACCGGTTACCTGGACAATCCCCTCTTCCACCCGATCCGAAATGCCGACAAGCGTACGAACCAAGCCCAGAGAAACCACCACGCCCGCCACCAAGGAGAAGCACCACACCACAAAACCGAAACCACTCCTCAGCAGCATGGCGTTGCGGGTATCGGCACGTATTTCGCCGGCTAAGCGACGATATTGATCGACCTGCTCTTGCTCCACCTCCAGCATCAATGCGATTTTGCCGTCGGCGAACCGCAACCATTCTTCGGGGTCGATATTGAAGCCGCCGCCGAAACGGTGAGCGATGGCCACCTGGCGCAACTCCTCCACCCTCCGGACCGGCGGCGCTTCCAGGTGGCGGTGGTACAATTTTCGCGCCGACTCGGCGGAAAGGGTTTCAAAAATTTCCAGGTAAACCCTCTGTTCGGCGAGATTCTCCGCAAAACGCATAAAGGCCAACGGCGCAAACTCGTTATGTGCGAAAGTGTTGGCCAGCAACAATCGCTCCCCGTGCAACCGCATTTGCAACTCCAAAAAATTGTAATGCGCGGCCAGCATTCCAGCCAAGGCAGGCTCGGGAACCTGCTGCGAAAGCAGACGCAGGGAAACACGCAGCTCGGCCAGCACCTCGGCGTAAACCCTAAAAGACTCTT
>OBJA01000599.1_pt1 | contig 29797 bp, 26 predicted proteins | sample 1519751 | NCBI WGS metagenome assembly OBJA01 (sample SAMEA3881238, study PRJEB22517) | soil metagenome | biome: lake sediment; feature: soda lake sediment; material: sediment, water from around vicinity | place: India | collected 2013-12-23 | depth 3 m
GTCTGAGTTAAAACCCTGGGCTGAGATTAAGACGTTCTAAAACCCGTCTTGCGACTGGGTTCGGTTCATTCTTCGAAGCATCACGGAACCCCGTAGGGGTTTTGGACCGTACCCAAACTCAGCCCAGTTCGACTGATGTTCATCCTTGAACGTCTCACCCTTTATCCATCCGGGATATGGAGTCATTTATGGCTGGGTGGACAGATTTGGCATTCATTTAACCCATTTTCATCCTTTCACGTGCCCCAGCTCGCTGGGGTGGGCGACTACCTAGAAAATACCCTGTGTCGTCCCCGTCAACTTACAATTTTCATCCCTTTGCTTGCGTCAACGGTTGTTGACGTGGCCGACTACTTAGACCAAAAAAGACAACAGTCTCTGAGGACAAAACATTGTTTCTGAGGTCCTCGGTTACGGGAGAACAAGCCAGCTTGAGCCGGTTTGTTCTTTAATGGAGAGAACGCCGAATTGGAAATCTGCGTCGAAGGCAGAACATAGGCCACTGTATAAAAAAAGGAAACTGGTGATGGATGTATAAATGTACTAACAGATTACTCAGATATGGGACTTGCTGGGACGATTGGGGTATGTTGGAGGGTTGTTCATGAAGAAAGAAAATGCTTTATATCACTTTGCGCATGGGTTTAACTGCTCTCAGGCAGTCATTGCCGCCTATTGTGAAGATTATGGGCTCGAGCTCGAAAAGGCGGTCAACCTGTCGGCGGGGTTCGGTGGAGGTATAGGTCGACAGGGGAAGATATGTGGGTGTGCATCGGGAGCGCTTATGGTCCTTGGCTTAAAGTATGGGCAAAATTCAACGAAGGATAGTCGGATCAAAAAAATGACCTATGATTTGACGAAAAATTTCTGCCGGGATTTCTCCGAAACCAATGGCGCCCTTGACTGTAAGGAGATTATCGCAAATAATCCGAATAAAACAGAGGATCGATGTAACCGGGTTCTGGCCAATACCATCGATCTGTTAGAAGACTACCTAAAGAGATGACCTGGTTAAGATCCAGGTTGTGGCTCCGCAATTTAGTGGAAGACATCGCATAAAACACAACCAGCCGAACAGGCTGGTTTTATTCTACTTCAAACGACATCGGAATATCTCTTCTTGCGATGAACATAATAGAAGCAAGTTTACATACTTATATCCGAAGAAATTTGCTCCGAAAGAATCGTACATTTTTTTACTTTAGACAAGAGAGAAGGGCGTTTTGTGGTCTGGACAAGCTGGGGGTTGGATCGGATCGTGATTCTACTGGTTGGAGTGGCTTATCTTTTGACGTCGATTCAAGCGACCCTCTTTCACTACCGACAGAACTTTCGCCACCCCGCCATGTGGCTTCCCGTCATTGGCGGCCCGGTGATGGGGTTAATCGGAGTATCGCTTGTGTTGCTGAATGCCAGGTTTTTATTGGCGCTATTTCGAATCTTCCTGTGGATTGTACTCTTCGCGGGATTCGTGGGGTTCTACTATCATCTCCGCGGAGTCCATCAAAGGGTTGGCGGGTATGGAATGAACAACGTTTTAATCGGCCCGCCGATTCTGTTGCCACTGATGTTCGGCTCATTGACGCTGTTTGGGATCTTTGCCGTGTACTGGAGGTGAGTTGATTGAATCCCGAGTCGCATTACCCCGAATTTGACGTGATGAAAGAAGCTCCGGAATGGGATGACCATACCCGGGAGATCGTCAAAAAACGGCTGGAGAAGATCTCTTCCTACGAAGCTTTGAATTCGGAAGAGACGCAAATGCTCGCTTCGATCAGTGCAACCCTCATCGACGATGATCGCAAAGACGTCTTGTCCTTTATTCTTAAACATATGGATAATCAACTCCATAGTAAAATCGGAGAGGACCAACGGAAAACCGGTACGCCTTTGGAGGCGGATCTGATACGGAGTGGGCTTTCGGCTATTGCTACGACAGCTCGCGATAGTTATGGGGGAAGTTTTCACCAGCTGTCCATCGTTCAACGCCAGACGCTCCTTGGTCAAGTCGAGCGGGGCGAACTTCCGGGAACTGGGGTTTGGTATGGGCTTCCCCAGAAAGAACTCTTTAAGAAACTCCTAATACTAGCGGTTGAAGCATACTACTCATACCCTACCGTTTGGTCGGAGATCGGGTATGCCGGTCCGGCTTATCCTCGAGGCTATGTCCGGTCAGAGCTTGGCCTGGCGGATCCTTGGGAACCGAAACAGGGATCAAGCTCTGTTAGTCAAAAGGAGTGATTCCCCTTGGACAATAGGGATCCCGTCAAACACCATGTCGACCATTATTCCGATCACCGATACTTCGACCTCAACCATCGGAAATATGGAGCGGAAGAGGTCGACGTCTGTATTGTCGGGGCTGGGGCGGCTGGCGGTGTTCTTGCCTACGACTTGGCGAAAGCTGGATTGAGTGTTGTACTCATAGAAGCCGGTCCCTTTTGGAACCCCCAAACGGATTTCGCCAGCGACGAGCTGTCGATGAATGCTGCCTTGGGTTGGCAAGATACGGTGTTGGTTGGTGGAGCTGACCCGCTTACGATGGGACATAACAATACCGGGCGCGGGGTGGGTGGAGGGACGGTCCACTTTACGGGGGTCTTTTTAAGGTTTCATGAGAGCGATTTTAAAACCAAAACGCAGGATGGCGTTGGGGACGATTGGCCAATTGACTACGCTGACCTAGAGCCCTATTATGATCGGATCGAACAGGAGATTGCCGTCTCTGGGCCCAAGCATTTTCCATGGGGATCTTTCCATGGACCGTATCCCTATCCCGGACGGGAGCCGATCAGCGCCAATTCCATGCTGTTTCGGATGGGTTGCGAACGATTGGGCATCTCCAGCGTGGTGACACCCTTGGCTATTCTTTCGGCGCCCTTTGACGGGCGACCACCTTGTATAAACCGGGGATTTTGTAACCAGGGCTGTCTTCCCAATGCGAAATTCAGCACATTGATTCAACATATCCCAAAGGCCATTGGGTTTGGAGCGGAAGTTCTCTCCGATTGCATGGTGATGCAGTTGGAGGTGGATGATGAGACGGGGCGCATTGCTGGAGTTGTCTTTGTCCATGACCGGCAAGAATATCGGCAAAAAGCCCGCATTGTTATTCTGGCCAATTATGCGGTTCAGATGCCGCGTTTGCTCCTATCCTCTACCACATCGAAGTTTCCCAATGGGTTAGCAAACCGCAGCGGACTTGTGGGGAAGGGGATCATGCCGCATAGCAGTTATGATGTGTTTGCCCGCTTTGATCAGGAGGTAAGGCTATATAAGGGAACGCCGATTTTAGGGACGACCCAGGCGTTTTATGAGACAGATTCCCAGAGAGGATTTGCCCGGGGCTATACGTTACACGCCCACGGTCTACGCCCAATGGCGATGTCTCGTGCATTAAGCAGCGGGGCGGGACTATGGGGACCTGGGCTGCGTAAAACAATGTTGGACTATAACTTCTTTGCCCATGCGACGATGGTGGGGGAGGTTTTGCCTTCCCTTGCAAATACGGTGACGCTCTCGGATGAAAGGGATGAGTACGGATTAGCCCGACCCGTCGTGACCTTTAGCTACGGAACCAACGATCATAAGCTGATCGGTCACGCCGTGGAGAAGATGAAGGAGATATTCCGAGCTGTGGGCGGTAAACCAGAATATGTCGTTCCCGATAGTGCGCATCTAATGGGAGGATGCCGGATGGGGAGGGATCCGGAGAGCTCAGTGGTGGATGAATGGGGTCGAACCCACGATCACGAGAATCTCTTTTTGGCAGGGGCGCCAATCTTTGTGACCGGCGGAGGCGGTAATCCCACAGAAACCGTTATGGCGTTAGCGGCTCGAACTGCGGACTATATCATTATAAACGCCAAACGTGGGTTGGAGAAGCGTGAGAAAACGGAGCTAATATTTAAGTAAGAAAGGATTAGGGATGCAAGAAAGAGTTGACTTAAGCCAACTCTTTCTTCCCCTGTTTACACATAATTATAACGCTTCCTAAACTCCTGCGGCGAGATGCCCAGGGTTTTTTTGAAGAGATGGCTAAAGTAAGGAACGTTCTCGATGCCGCACTCGGAGGCAACTTTGTAGACTTGCATATCCGTGCGGACCAAGAGCTCCTTGGCTCGTTCTAATCGGAGCTTTGCAATGAAATCATTGGGCGTTACCCCCATGGTGGTACGGAAAACCTTATGAAAATAGTTTGGGCTTAGATCAGCCTGGTGGGCTAAGATCTCCAGGGATAAACGGGCTTCCAGGTTATTTTCAATATAATCAACGGCCCGTTTTACAGCAGCGCCATAGGGCGATTTTGGTATTACACCATGGAGTAACGGATCATTAATATCGCGGTAAAGCTGGTTTATGATCTGCAACGTATATGCCTTTAGAAGCAGTGGCGAAGCATCGGTGGGGTTGATGAACTCCTTGAGAACCTCATCAAACATACCAAGATAACGGCCTTCGACTGCGGGATGAAAACGATTGGGAATCGCGTCTAACACGGGGTTGGTATAATCATTTTGAAAAGGTTTGCCCTGGCTTGAGCAGAAATCATAATTCTCTGGCCGCTTATCCGAGTCGCTGGTCATATCAAAGCAGATCAAATAACACTGGTACGGCATGACGGCTTGGGTTACTTGACCCGGGCGGCGGAAGACCAAATCGCCTTTGGCGATGGACAACAACTCGCTGTCGATCCACATGGCGCCGTCGCTCTCAACGAAGAACTCGAGCTCGTAATCGTAGACATAGCGCTCTGGTAGGAGTTGCCCTTTAGGCAGAGTCATCCCTTGAGTGAAGAGGTAACTCTCCAATACCCTAGGATTCATGTCCTCCACGGGTAGGAAGGATTTAGTCAAAGAAATGCGATCCATCTTCAGCACCCCCCAACCCATTATATCATAAGAAATTGATAGAAATAATAATTTACAGTATGGTAATACGCTATATTGCAGTTTATTATATAGTAAGAAATTAAAACCTGGTTTTGGAGGAACGCAATGAAACGCTTGGTTCTTTCGCAGCACTTAAGTTTTGTAGCCATTGGCTTTATCTCGAGCATCACCGGCCCGATCCTGCCAGCGGTTCGCCGAGAGATTCCCATGACCTACGGAGAGACGGGTTTATTATTGGCCGGGCTTTGCTTGGGAATGGTTTTAACGGTTCCGATTATCGGCTATCTCTCCGATAAATATGGGAAAAAACCGCTCTTAATCATCGGTGGAATTCTGCTTGCCTGTGGGTTGTTGGGGTGTATGGTCTCCCGAAGCTTTCGCTCGCTTATGATTTGGAACATTATTGTCGGTATTGGTTTTGGGGGCTTTGTGGTTGGTATCAATGCCCTCTGTTCATCGATGAGTGTTTCCGGTAAAGGGACTGCCATGAGTTTGTTGCACTTCTTTTTTGGCCTTGGGGCGATTGCCGGTCCCTTTATTGTAACAGTATGTTTGAGCTTTTTTCAGAATTGGAGGATGGTTTATGGAGTAACTGTGTTTTTGGCCGTTATTGTAACACTAGCCTTGTATCCCCTGAAGTTTCCCAAGGAGAACGAGGGGGAGCTGGAACGATCTTCTCTCCCTTATCGAGATGTCTTTCTATGGATCTGCGCCGCTTTTATTCTGGTTTACGGTGGAATTGAAATCTCTTTCCAAGGATGGATAGCGGCATTTTGGGTTCGAATCGCTCCCGGAAATGATCTTCCCGCGTCGCTCATTGCTTCTGTTTTTTGGATTGCGCTCACGATCGGACGGTTGTTCTCTGGGAAATTGGCGGACCGTTTCGGTTTATCCCGCTATTTAATCATCACAAGCCTAGGATGCGCTGTTACAACCTTGACCTGGAGTACTTATACGTCGTCTTGGAGCACGTTGGGAGCAACTTTGATTCTTGGACTTCTTTTGGCAGGTATCTTCCCGACCCTTATGGTCTCTGCCACTTCGCGTTACTCAGGCATGTCCGGAGTCGTGACGGCATTTATATCCTTCTTTTCTTCCCTTGGCGGGCTTTTCGTTCCGCCATCTATCGGCAGGATCGCCGATTGGGTCGGCATAGCCAAGCTGCCTGTCATCGTCTTTGGACTGGCTTTCCTGATGCTTTTTCTGGCTATCTGGAAAGCTCGGTTTGAAAGAGTTCATATTGATGATTCCTTAAAACAGATGACAAGTAATCCAATATGAGCCCATCATAATTGAAAAGGGGTTAATAGGATGAGCAAACTTCTTCAATTTCCAAAGGGATTCGTCTGGGGAACCGCTACGTCAGCCTATCAGATCGAGGGCGCGTGGAATAAGGACGGCCGAGGCGAATCCATCTGGGATCGTTTTAGCCATACACCCGGAAGAATTGCAGACGGAAGTAATGGTGATACGGCGTGCGACCATTATCATCGTTGGCCCGAAGATCTAGCGATCATGCAGGAGCTTGGGACCAACGCCTATCGATTCTCCATAGCTTGGCCTAGAATTCTTCCCGAAGGGCGGGGTTCCATCAATGAAAAAGGCCTTGATTTTTATAAGCAATTGGTTGACGGGCTGTTGGAAAAGGGCATCGAACCTTTTCCCACCCTCTATCATTGGGATCTCCCCTTAGCGCTGCATGACGCTGGCGGTTGGGTTAACCGGCGCATCGTGGATTGGTTTGGCGATTATGCGGAGATTGTCTTTAAGGCTTTGGGAGATCGGGTGACTTCATGGTCGACCATTAATGAGCCGAATATGTGCACCTTCCTCGGTTATGATCTGGGTATACATGCGCCAGGCGTGCGGGACAGAGCCACTTTCGTTCGGACGGTCCACCACGTTCTCTTAGCGCATGGCGAGGCAGTTCGACGCGGACGGATGCTCTTGCCCAAAGCCCGGTTTGGCATCGTACCGGCGATCGGAGCCATCTACCCGGCAACGGAGAGTCAGGCGGATCAAGATGCTGCCGAACAGGCGTGGGCCTTTACGACGTGGCTCTATTTGGATCCAATCTTTCGAGGTCAATATCCAAAGGGAATTTTTGAAGCGTTTCAGATACAAGAAGAGACTGTGGGCATCTTAAAGGGAGATCTCGAGCGAATCAACATACCCTTGGACTTTTTGGGCGTTACTCATTATTACAGCGACTATGTAAAAGCAGGAATCGAGGGCGAACTCGAATACACGGACGAGTCTCCCGGCTCATCGAAGAATGCATTGGGATGGAATATTTATCCCGACGGTTTTCGCGATATGTTACTCACGATAACGAAACGCTATGGTCGATTGCCGATCTATGTCATGGAAAACGGAACACCACATCCCGACGAAATCTCCTCGGACGGATTTGTCCACGATCCGGAACGCACCGCCTATCTCAGGGAGTATATCCGATCCATGCAACGCGCGATTATGGACGGAGTGGATGTTCGGGGATATTTCATCTGGTCGCTCTTGGACAACTTTGAATGGAGTGAAGGATACCGCGACAAAGCCCGATTTGGCCTTGTCCATGTGGATTTTGCGACGCAAAAACGGACCATTAAGGATTCAGGACGATTCTACAGCGAGATCATTGGCCAAAACGGAATAATGGATTAATTCGAAATTTCTGATTCTAGCAAAGCTTGCTCTAAACCCTGGAGCAGGCTTTTTTTTATTTCCCAAACCGGAAGCACTATCTCAAGTCGTTTAATCAATCGTTATACAAGCTCTATTCCAAGGGGTCAAATGTCCCAATGAAGACATAAGATGTCGGGTACAGTCAGATATGAAGGTTCTGTACAGAAATTTAGCTATTGGGGTGATGGTTGTGTTTTTTATCACTTCTGACAAGTACAGGATAATTGATATTCGAGAACATATTAATCCCGGATTGCCCATCTGGACGATGGGCTCTCAATTTGCGGTGGAAATCCCATCGGCGGAGTATCTAAACGCTGATGAAAATGGCGTTAGTGTCTTACCAGAGGGATGGATAACGCATAAAACGACCCGGCTTGTACTTAATCCTTACGAGAACTTTAAGCATTACCGACAATACGTGGGAAACTACCATACACACACCACCGAAAGCGATGGCAGGATTTACGGAGCGGAAGTTATTCATCGTTACTTCCTTGCAAACTACAATATCCTCATCCTTACCGATCACGATCGGAGCCGCCCAACAAGATCACCGAGGGAGAATGATGGGCAACCCTTTGTCAATACATGGCCATGGACTATCTTTGAAGGCGATGAACCCTATCAAGCGCCTGTCGGAAGTTTGGCGAGGGATCCAGTTTCGGGAGTTGTTCCTGCGCTGAATATGTTGACAGTTGAGGGTGTTGAGTTGTCGCGACGGCACCATTTGGGTTCCTTTGACAATGATTTTACCGGTGGAGATGTGGACTATACTGATGAGAGTCAGATCGCAGAAGTTCAAGAACGTAATGGTCTTTGCATGTTGTATCACCCTGGGAGGTATGATTTTGGTCCTGACTGGTATGTCAGTTTATTCAAAAAGTACCATGCCCTTGTGGGCTTAGAAGTCTTTAACCAAAATGATCGATACCCGGGAGATCGCGATCTCTGGGACGAAATACTGACGGAGAGCATGCCCGGAACGCCCGTATGGGGCTATAGCAACGACGATATGCACCGGGAGGAACACCTGTTTCGAAACTACAACTGGATGTTAATGCCTAGCCTGGATGTGACTTCTTGGCGAAGCGCAATGCAGACGGGTCGATCTTACTTCTGTTATGAATACACCGGAAGCGGCCAGCAAAAATGTCCGAGGATCTATGACATTACAACAGATGACCGACGAATAACGCTGCACACGGATGAAGCGGATATTGAGTGGATCTACAATAAGCAGGTGGTGGGTACTGGACCGGTCTTTGACTTTGCTTCACATGCGGGTAATTATGTGAGAGCAGAGACTCGAAACAGCTTTGGATTAACATGCACGCAGCCGTTTGGTTTTATCGACACGTAACGGGTGGGCGAGGGTAGCTTATATAGTACCTCCCGAAAATGATAGAAGGAAAAATGAGGGAACGGAACGAACTAATAATGTAACCGGTTTCATTTAGAGAGGATTCGATGGTTGCGATGAAGTTAAAAGGAGACCGACCTGAGAATTACGGGGAACGCCCTTAACCTTGGGTTTAACAATGTTTCTTACTTTAATAATTTATTTAAGAGGAGCGAAGGAGTAACACCCTCTGACTACCGTGGTAAAGATAAGAACTCATAGAAACGCTTTTAATAGATTGAATACGAGATCATTTACATGATGGCGTTATTGCACTGCAGTGGAAATTTCAAGGCCTATTATTAATTTGTTACCGAATCAATAAACCAAGGTCACCGCCGACGGCACAAACGTGGGGTTGGGAAATTGTAATTGGGGGAGGCTCCATTATGGTAAAGAATCTTTGGTTACTGGCCTTATTACTCACGATTCTTCTGTGGATCCAAGGAACATTAACCGTGGGCAGCGCAGAGACGTTCTCGGGATTGCCGGTTCTACCCAGCAATATTAGCGTTCCCCAACCGTCGGGGAAACCCGGTAACCTGGTTGTGCTGGACTGGGCCGGGTTTAAGAGCGGTGTCTCCTACACCTATGACGACGCCCAACCCTCCCATATTGCTCACTATGAAGCTCTGCAAGCGACAGACGTGCGAATGACGTTCTATTTCTCGAGTAATGTTAACTGGGTACCCAATTCCGATGCAGTATGGGCGCAAGCTGTTAAAGACGGGCACGAGATCGGTAATCACACTGTGAGTCACCCCTACGCCAACCTGACCGGGAGTTGCTTTGGGCAACCGCTGGACAGCATGGAGGCGGAGATTGATGAATGCAACAAATATATCGTTGAACGGTTTGGTCAATCCCATGTCTGGACCATGGCGGCTCCCTTTGGTGATATGGGTTGGAAAGAAGCGGCCAAAGCCAAGTTTTTCTTGAACCGCGGAGTCGGAGGAGAACCTATTGCGCCAAATGATAAATCGGATCCATTCAACCTACCGTGTTATATGGCGAATGCCGGGGAGAAAGCGGAGAAATTCAATAGACTAGTTGATTCTGCGCGTTCGAACGGCCGATGGATTATCTTCCTCTATCATACGATCAATCCCACCCAAGACAACTGGTATGCACCCGTTGAGATTTCTGAAATCATCAAGCATATCGATTATACTAAAGCTTATGGTGATGTATGGATCGATACCCTTGCCAACATTGGCGCATACTGGATGGGTCAAAAGATTATCACTTCAACTGTTCCAACGGCCTCCGGCAAAGATAAGACTTGGAAATGGACATTACCCCCAAACTTCCCGGAGGGCAAATACCTACGGGTTAAAGTGGATGGAGGAACCCTCAAACAGGGAGGTAAAACCCTTCAGTGGGATCCCAAAGGTTATTACGAGATCTCCCTCGACGCGGGTGAATTGGTCCTTGCACCCTAATTTTCGTAGAGTTAGGATTTAATCTAGAAGTCTTATAAAGTGTTTAGGAATGTATATACGTTTATATAAAAACCGGAGCGATATGCTCCGGTTTGATATTAGATGGAGTTTTAGGTTATAACGGCGTCGATAAAAGCAACAGAATAAGAATCAAGAAGAGGATAAAGGCAACGTTATCTTGGCACCATCGGAAGATGTCAAACCCGCCTTTGCATTTACCCATCGAATATCCCTCCATAATTAAGATCTTTATCCAACAGGCCACTTTTAGGCCGTGCCTATATTTAACATATTGATTTCCTGGGAAAAAAGGAATGGGAGAAATGTATATTTTATTTGTATTATGCTTTTGCTATATAGTACAATGTATTTATCGGGCTTGAGTTTTCTAGTGAGCGTTTAGTCCGTAAGAAGTCAACGATTTCGGTGCCGGAGCAATCTGAATACTGGCTCCTGTCTTCTGACACTAGTTACTGAATCAACTTTATAATCATATATAATATATAGGTGATGGAGTTCGCCTTTAACCGCGTATCTACGCTGATGACTCCTGCTGACAAGGTTTCAGTAGGGGTTTTTATTATGAAGGGAGCGTCTATCGATGGCAACCAGTATCGGGATGATTATCATCCTTGGCCTCTTGGCCAATGCCTTATTCACTAAACTAAAGCTTCCAGGTCTTTTGGGTATGCTTCTGTTGGGAATCGTCATCGGTCCGTATGGCATTCATTGGCTGACTCCAGAGATTATATACGTATCGGCCGACTTTAGACGTATCGCACTCATCATAATACTACTCCGGGCTGGTTTGGGGATTAGTAAGCATGAATTATCCATGGTGGGAAGCGCTGCCATTAAGCTTAGTTTTATACCTGGTTTGTTGGAAGGATTTGCGATTGCTTTTGTATCGACAAAACTGCTGGGTTTTTCCTGGCTGGAGGGGGGCATCCTAGGTTTCATTATCGCCGCTGTCTCACCGGCAGTGGTTGTTCCCCAAATGTTATCCTTCTCAGAGAGTGGCATTGGAACGAATAAAGGGATACCCACTTTAATCTTAGCGGGGTCTTCTGTAGATGACGTTTTTGCAATCACGATGTTCTCCGCATTTCTCGGTCTATATAGCGGAAATCATATAAATATTGGAGTTCAATTGTTAAATATCCCTATATCGATTCTATTAGGTGTCGGATTGGGGTTGGTTACCGGCTGGATTTTGGTTAGGGTTTTTACGCATTTTCATATCCGGGATACAAAAAAGATCTTATATATCCTTGGGGCTGCCATTCTGTTAACCGCCCTTGAGAATATAATAAAGTCCCGTATTGAAGTCGCAGGCTTACTGGGGGTTATGACCATCGGTTTTGTGCTCCTGGAAAAAAAGCCAGAGGTTGCCAAACGGTTAGCGATTAAGCTAAATAAAGTATGGATATTCGCTGAAATAGTACTGTTTGTTCTGGTAGGAGCCCAGGTCAATGTTGGGGTTGCCTATAAGGCGGGGCTCATTGGCCTTGGGATCATTATCGTGGGTCTCATTGTGCGAAGCATTGGAGTTATCCTATCCACGGTCGGAACAAACCTCAACGTTGGTGAAAAGCTATTCTGTGTCATCGCATACCTACCAAAAGCTACGGTTCAGGCTGCAATTGGAGCGATTCCTTTATCGATGGGGGTGGAATCAGGAGAGATAATTCTAGCGATTGCGGTATTATCGATTCTGATAACAGCTCCATTAGGAGCCATTGGAATCAGGACCACGGCCCCACGGCTACTTAACAAAGAAACAGATCACATAAAGTATGAAATTTAGGAATGAATCAAAAAAAGGAAAATAGACAGTATATGTAGAAAAAACGAAAAAAGAGACTGACAGCGGGGTGTTTACCATGCCGCCGAAATCCCAAATGTTTGATGTAAAACCCATGATAACTTATGCAGTGATCTATATCGTTTTTAGCTTTGTGATTAGCAAAACCACTTTTCTATTGGAGCTTATCCCCACAACAGAACGCGGATGGCTCATCATTCACTCCATCATCACCATTCTCACAGTTATTGTAGGATTTGGAGCATCCATCAATCTTTTTCTATGGAGAGAGCAAGTGGCGCCGTATACGCAATATTTGGCGCCAGCATTGCTCATCGGTGCACTCCTTGATGCCTTGCACCTTGTCTCAACGCCTATCATGCCTGAACAACTTATATTCATCAGTAAATTTGCTGAACAAGATCTTTGGTTTTGGTTGGTTGGACGGACTGTTTTTGCAGTGGGTTTGTTTGCAAGTGTTCTCTCGTTTCATCGTAACCCTCAACCTAAGAGTAATTCACCTGTTAAAAACATGACGCTATCATTGGTGTTGCTTACGATAATCGGTGGTTTATGGTTTTTTGTCACGGGTACACTTCCTCCGCTTGAGGAAGATTCCGCACCAACATTTCTCAAGGTTTGGGCAGGGATTATTCCGGTAATCCTCATGGTGTTTTCCGTTGGGTATCTTAATGGGCATCGTAACACCGAAGAGACGGATATTTACAATTCAATATCTATATTAAAAGAGAAAAAGACGTTTCTTTTCGGACTTCACTTTTTAATTTTTAGTCAGTTGATTTTTATACCAAGCCTTTCTACAAATGATTATTATTCCTTAATTGGCCACCTACTGAAACTTGCTGCTTTTTGGTGTTTTATGATGGGTTTGTGGACTGCAGTCGTTACCCGCTCATACCAACGAATCAAGTCCATGTTAAGCCTTAGCGTAGAAGCGCTTGTGGAAGCGATTGATTCCCATGAACCCTCAACCAGTGGACATTCCAAACGTGTAGCAGAGTACGCGACCCTAATCGGTAAAGCATATGGCTTAAACGATCAGTGTTTGGAACGGTTGTGGTTGGCTGCCATACTTCATGATACCGGAAAGATTGCAATCGAAAAAAAGATTCTTGAAAAGCCGGGGCCTCTGGACGAATGGGAATGGGTTGAGATACGGAAACATCCACAGAATGGGCAAAAAATAATCGCCCCGCTTAAGCTGGAGTGGTGTGAACGGGCGATTTTACAACATCATGAACGTCCCGATGGAAAGGGATATCCTCAAGGATTACACGGTAAAAAATCAATTGACATCTTTTCTCGGATTATCGCGGTTGCCGATACCTTTGATGCGGTGGTTTCCCACCGGCATTATCGACCTGCTAAAACACCGGAGCAAGCACGCCAGATCATTCTCGAGGAAAGTGGAAAACAGTTTGATCCCGATTGCGTCAAGGCTTTTGAAAGGTCATATCATGACATATTAAGGAACATCAAATCACAGGATTCTACCTCCAATAAATCGATATCAACGACCCCGCCTTTCGTCAGCTCTTTCGAGTTATGACAAGACGAGTAAAACTTGAGGGGACGTGCTTTTGCCTATGAAAGATTCACAGAAAGGTTATTATCATCGACAAAACTCCCGAGCTTGCGGTATACTCCAACTTATCCAAGCTAATGTTGTATATCCCCTTATGGGTATAGGGATGTATTTTTTACTTATCAATGTTTACGCCAATTCACCGCAACCGATGATTATATACATCGGAATTGTTTCTCTATCAGTATGTGTTATTATAGGAAATTTAGCAGGCTTTCTAAATATCCGAAAAAATATGGACTTTGAATTTTCTTTAGACGAGAATGGTGTGTCGTGCCGTGTCCCGTCTAAGTTTGAAGGCCTTTTCTATCAAATCACTTTCAATGATATTGAGAGCGTTGTGATTCAATCCGATAGCGAAGGCTTTAGTTATTACATCAAAACAAAGCAAAACGATAGATTAAGAATTCCTGAGGGGTATGGCAATAAGATCCCCAAGATACTCCAAGTCTTCGAAGACTTAGGCGTCGTGGTCGAACGATCATTGTGACATAATTGAACACAAAGCTCCCTCAAGGGGAGCTTTTCTGCTTAACCATGTAACAGGGATATGTAATGAGTTATACTGTGTGATGGGGGATCCTACATCTCCAAAGATGCATCAGTTCCCAAATGCGGTTTTTTATTGGGTTGATCTCAAATATACTCTGATGACTTGATGATAAAAAGATGAGAAAAGCCGAGGCAACGAGGCCACTGAAAAACTTGAAACGCCAAAATAGGATCACAATATATTGATAGCCCAAAATAAGCGAATCACTATATATTGTGGTCTTATCCCATGAAGAAGGATTTTTCAGTGGCCTTGAGGCAACTCGGCATTTTTATACCTTGGGTAGTATAGCGATAGAAGGTCCATTGTTAATGCGGGGGTTCAAACGACTTGGGAAGAATGATGCGGAATGTGGTTCCTTCACCTTTTTGGGATTCAACTGTTAAATCGCCGTTCATTCCAAGGGCAAGTCGTTTTGCGATGGCCAGGCCCAAACCGTAGCTTCCTTTTCGCTTGTTCTTAGTATTTTGAAATGGTGTAAAAAGCTTGGCCATGGTTTCGGGCGGTATGCCGTTACCTCTGTCGGTCACTAAAATGATTACATGATGATCCTCTTCGACGCAATCGATGGTAACGGGCTCCCCTTCCGAACTATACTTGAGACTGTTGTCAAAAAGGTTCTGCAATATCTGCTGAAGACGTAGGGGATCTACCCATGCGCATAGTTCTTCCGAGAACGGTTTTAGCACAAATTTGCTTCGCTTTCTTCCATAGCCTGCGATCGTATCTTCGCATAAATAACGAATACTGGTTTTTTCAGAAGAAAAACAGATCTGACCAAGGTCAAGCCGGGAGAAATCCAAGAGATCCCCAATCATACGGTTGACTTGATTCAGTTTGGATTCTATCGAATTAAAACTTCGTTTCTTCTCAACTTCATTGAAGTCGTTGCTCTCTAAGATCGGGAATATATCTCGAATGGAGGTTAAAGGATTTCGGATATCATGGGCAATCATTGAAATATATTGGGCACGCTGTATTTCCATATCCGAGAGACTCGCTGCCATTTCTGTAAACGCAGAGGAAAGCTGGGCTATCTCATCTGTCCCGGGGAGGGGTTGATAGGAAAGTTGATGATTTTGGCCGTATTCTTGCGTGGCTTGTGTTAAATCAAGGATGGGTTTGGTTATTTTTTTAGCAGCAAGATACATAAAGAGTCCGGTGATGACAAACATGATTACTGTCATTAAGCCAAAAAGCAAAATAACCTTATTGCGGAGTTCATAGACTGTTTGATTTGGTGGAACTTGTACAATAAGCCCCCATTTGTATGGACTAAGAGGCTGATAGGCAGCTAAAACAAATTGGCCATTCTCATCATCATAACGGGCGGTCCCGATCTCTCCTTTGAGTACACGATGGGTAATATTGGGTTGATTCCAATTATAGCCTAGCTTTGAACGATCAAGATGAACCAAGATCTTCCCCTTGCGATCAAGTAAGATGGGATCGCCATATTTTGCGCCTTGGGAAGTTAGGATGACATCTTCGATACGGCGCATATCGATGGTGACGATCAGAACTCCGGCAATTTTTCCTGGATATTTCTCAATGGGTACGGCCATATACCAGTATGGCTGGTAGTCTTCGGTAAAGTTGTCCCAGCCGGAGACCGTGGTAACACCTTGTTTTGCTTCTTCATAAAGGGGTTGCCCTGCGAAGAGAGGGATGTTATCTGAACTAAAGACCTTCAAGCGTGAGACCGCCGATACGGTTTGTCCTTCCAAGTCGATAATGTAACCCTCAAGGAAATTTTGGTTTTTGCTGAGTAGGCGCTCGAGCAAGACGGATATTCGATCGGGGTATTTAAGATCGCGAATGGTATTGGACAAGAGGAGGGATGAAACCATCTCTCGATCCTGATTAATGATGGAAACAACATCCCGGGCAATCTGCCGGGAGTAAGAGGTGGTTTGTGACATTAGATAGTTATCGAGGTAAAGCTTGATCATGGTTACAGTGAAAACAAAAGTAATCAACAAACCCATCATCAACCAGAACAATGGGTAAAACGTCAGTTTTTCTTGAAGGCTCAATCGATTATTGAATGACTTCATTAGCATAGCTTAATACATCCTCATCGACGTTTATGGCAAATCGCTTCATAAGGTTTAAATTAATGGTTAGTCTAAAATGACTGGAGAGTTCGGTTGGCATATATTTGACTTTTGCTCCGTGATAAATCTTTAGGACCATTTTTCCCGCAATCTCTCCCATGGTTTTTGGATCGGCGAAGTATGTCAAAACGCATCCGTCTTTAAAACTCAAATTATTGCTGATGGCTGGAATATTGGCTTTAATTAGGGCGTTTCGAATGATCCCTCGATTCATGACAAGTTTTATATCATTCGGCAGATAGATTGCATCCGTCCTTCCCCGAAGTTTTGTAATGGCCTCGGTGTAACTATCGGATACAAGGGTTTGCAAAGTAATATTCAATCCATCACAGGCATCTTGCAGTTTATCCAGGTCTTGCCATGAACTGTCCGGTGGGAGAAGAATGGTAAGCGTTTGCATATGGGGAATTACTCTTTTGCTGAGCTCCAGGGTACGATCATAGGGAGTAAAGAAAGAGATTCCCGTTACATTCTTCTCGTGATCTACTGCTTCGATGGTCTCGTTTCGCATCGGGTCGGTTACCAATGCAAAGATGATGGGTTTGGCGAAGGAAGCATTTACGGAAGAGATGGTAAGCTCATTGCCTGTAGTTATAAGTAGATCAACCTTATGAGTTTTCATCTTTTTTAAAACGGAAGGAATTGTGCGGGTCGAACTATTGAGATTTTCCATAAACAAAAACAGGTTTTTGTTATGGTAATACCCTTTTTCTTCAAGGCTGGATTTTAGTCCGGCCAAAAAAGCAAGTGTTGTTGGGGTTTCCTGATAAAGTAGGATTCCTATACGACGATGGGGCTCCTTAGGTGGTATAAATAGAAAAAACAAACCGGCAATAGCTGCTAAAACACTAAGGAGGAAGATGATGAAGATTCGTTTTGTCGTCAACATCTCAAAGTCACACCTTTATAAAACTTAGCATCTGGCGAACTTCATCATCGGAAAAGGGTTTGTTAAGGATAAATTGGACGCCATCGGCAAGCGCTCGGCCCAGTAATGCCCCATCAGTCGAACCGGTGATAACGACGACGGGAACGTTGAACTCGCGGTTTTTGAGTTGTTTATAAAGTGTCAATCCATCAATATCTGGGAGGCTAAGATCAAGGAATATTAAGCTAAATTTATGGTGTCCAAGGGTCCTCATGGTCTCCTCGGAGGTCTCCGTTAGGATTACTTGGTGTTTTCGCTCAAGAATCTTCTTAATTCGTTTACCGATTTCGGGATCGTCATCAATAACCAATATCTTGGATGATTGAACTTCTCTTGATTTAATCCATTCGTCAATTTCGGATCGTTTAAAACGCCAACTCCCCATAATCTTGCTGGCGGGTATCTGTCCCTGCTGTGCAAATCTATAAATCGTCATGGGATTCATTCTTAAATATTCAGCCACTTCATTAACGGTTAGAATCTCATTGCCATCCATTGGATTCACCTCATTGATAGAATAACGCATCAGTATTATTCGGTAATAGCGTGCTAATCCCTTTTTTACATAAAGATTCAAGCATCTTTTTTAGCGGGTAAATGGAATAGAATGCTTCGAAACCTCCTTTTGCTGGACGTATGGCATTGACAATTATGTATAAAATTATATAATTAAATATAACACGAAGCAAATTAAATGAAAAGGAGGGATCGAAGCGAATCTTGTGGACATAAGAAAGTTGGATTTTCCGGGAATAGAATATGAGTAAGGAGGGTTTTTATGACTAGGAAGCGTGCTTTTCTTCTTTTATTCCTTGTCATGTTCTGCGTGAATTCTGTTGCATCGGCATGTTTTTATCGCACACCGAGTGTTCTTTCGGTTACACCGGGTGTTGTGACGAATGATCGATCCGGTACACTACATATTAATGGCGCAAAGTTTAGCAAAAAAGCTATCGTAAAACTATCTATGCCAGGGGAACCCGATTTATTTCCGTATGAAACAAGGGTTGTATCGAAGAACGAGATTATCTGTTCGTTTGACTTCAACAACCAAGCTGTTGGAGAGTGGGATGTTACCGTAATAAACAAAAGTCTAAAACGGGTTGATACTCTGCAAGGCGCATTAAAACTGGAGTATCCAGCGCCGTCGATTACTCGAATTGCTCCAGCGAGCGGTGTGAGCGGGTCAAAAGTCAACTTCTTAATTCAAGGATATGCTATTAGAGAGAACGTCCAAGTTAAGCTTGTTCAGGTTGGGCAGAGCGATATTGTCGCTTCCAAGATGCAGTCTTCTTCTAATGGACAATGGACGGGTGAGTTTGTGCTTCCAAAAACAGCAACCGGCATCTATGACGTGGTTGTTGTTAATGAAGATGGGAAGACCGATACCTTGAGGAATGGGTTTACCGTAAGCAAGCCCGCGTCTGTTACAACAGCTAGAGAAGGGGATTCGACGACAGACGCTTTAACAACGGACAAAAAAGCGGAAGAAAGCTCTGAAAAGCAAAGTCCACGTGAAACACCATTGCAGGTTTTAAGACCCATTTACTTCGATTTTGATAGTTCAGCAGTGCGTAGTGATCAATTAGCAGCATTAATCGAGAATTTGTTTGACATTCGTAATAACAATGAAACAGTCTATATCCTTATTGGCGGTAATACGGACGAACGGGGAACGCGGGCTTATAACGAAAAGCTCTCCGCTCGACGTGCTGCGGCCATCAAAAAATACTTTGTCGATCGTGGGGTCGAAGCAAATGTTATAATAACTTTTGCGTTTGGAGAAGATTATCCGGTGGACAATGGGCAAAATGAAACGGCATGGGCCGCGAATCGGCGAGCCGATATCTCGCTCTGGAGTTACAAACCAACTTGGGCAGAGGGACTCAAAGCCCAACCCTAACAGAACATGGAATGATTAAAGAAAGAGGCCTTGATCAAGGCCTCTTTCTTAGTTATACATCGATTCAAGGATGCCTTTTATTCTCTCGCAAAGGCCCTCTCTCAAGCCGCTGGGGTCTTTTTATTTCTCGCCAAGATCGCTTAAGAATATATATTAATCGATTTCTTAAATATCCAACTCTTAACCTTTGCGCCTTTGCGAGAGAACTCGTCCCCCTCCCACAAAGGCCTTCTCAACCGTTCCAACTTCTGACTCCTGAATTCTGAATTCCGACTTCTAACCTGATTACTGACTCCTGAGTAATTTTAATAATCATAATTATTTTTGCAGAGGTGCTGGAAGGTTTAAAAACGAGCCTAAAAATTGGTCGAAAGATTCGGGATCAAATTTAACCACTCCACTGAGGGGATAAAATGTCATTTCACCAAAGTAAATGGTATCTTTTATATAATTAAAATCAATACGGACGAAGGGAAATCCCTTACTCAAAATCGTAGCGTACTCCAGCATTTGGCTAAAGTTAGCCGGACGTTCAACTGGACGTGGGAAACTGGGGGTTTTATATTTTCGTTCCAACAGGTTTAGATCAAGATCAAACATATTTGCATGAGGCGAACCTAATTTATCCTCAATGACCTCTACAAAACGCGGGATGCCATTAAAGCAAAGAAAATTGAAGTCATAGAGGGGTTTTCCCTCATCACAAAGGTATTCTTCGCAGATGATCTGGGGTTTAATATGCTTATAACACCATTCCCTGCAATAATCGTACTGGTTTCTATGGAGTGAGCGTTTCAATCTCATTGTTGCTTGGTTCCAGTCCAATGTTGACTTGTCCTTACAAACAACATGGCCTCCCGACCCATGGGTGGTTTTGAGAACAAAGGAGTTTGGCAATGTATTCAAATCGATCTGATTTACATCTGTATAGATACCATAAAGATTTTTTAATACCTGTGCGCCGATGCGTTTGGAGACAAAATCTCTTGCCCGATACTTATCTGCACATTCTGTGAGAATTGTTGGCCGATAGTTTAGTTTGATCCACTGCAGTTTCTCGGTAAAGGTCTGAGGGTCTTTCCAGTTCACTGATTTACCTAATTTTTTCTTATATTTCCAGGATATATAAACCTTATCTGGAATTAGGAAATCCTGAATCTGTTTAAAGATACGTTGATAAGCCAAGCTATTACCTCCTGGAGAAAAAGAATATCATTCGTGCGCTGAATTTATCTGTGTAATCACTTCATTTTATCAAAAGCACGCACATTTTTCAAAACGAGAGATAGTAAATGGCTAATCATTAGTTTTTTCCAAAGACTCTTCACCAATTCGCCTGGCTTTTTCTAACACTTCAGGAAAATTACGAACTGTACCGAGTTCAAACACGTTAGGCGCGATCAAGGTTGCTGCCAAACCCGTTCCTTGAAACTCTAAGGCATCTTCCAGCATTCCTACGGTATGGCGAGCCATCTCGCTACGGTCATCTCCCAATGGGACAGCAAGAATAACGGTTTTTCCTTTAAAATAACTTTGATCAATGGAGTACCAACGATCCATAAAAGCCTTGAATTGGGCAGTAGGTCCACTGTAATAGACAGGTGTTCCGAAGACCCAGACATCATTTTGGATCAGTTTTTCCCGCAGAACGGATAGGTCATCATCAATGATACAATGACGTGTATTCACGCAACCATCGCAAGCCTGACAAGGCTGTAACGTTTGATTGCGTAGATGAACCTTCTCAATGACAGCTCCTACGGATTGTGCGCCTTCCAAGATAGCATCCACCATAATCTCGGTATTACCGCCGGAACGTGGACTCCCCACGATGCCAAGGACTTTTTTAGGGATACCCATTTAAAACCCCTCCTTCATGAAACATAATGATTGACACTATGTCCTTATCTTACAAAAAGCATGATATAATTGACAAGTACACACAAAAAAGTACCATACAACCCAAAAGGTGCCTATACTTAATTCATCTATGAAATGAGTCAAGTCAGATTGCATGGAAGGTGTGGAGCGGTTTATGTATGAGCGTCCCGATTGCCCCGTGGAGCGAACATTTTCAATTATTGGCGGTAAATGGAAGGTTCCGATTCTGTGGCAACTCCAAGAGAAAACGCTTCGATATGGAGAGATCAAGCGGCGTTTTCCTAGAATAACACAGAAAATGTTAACGCAGCAGCTGAGGGAGCTGGAAGCAGACGGATTGGTACATCGTACCATCTATAACCAAGTACCACCTAAAGTAGAATACTCCCTAACCGATTGGGGACGGCAGTTAATCCCCGTTATTGAAGTTTTATCTGACTGGGGGAAGAGTTATATGGAAAAGGTTGAGGGAACCATTGGATTCAGTGACTCCTGTGAGTAAGGACGATTAATCGCTTATGAATAATCACATGGAGCAGGCTTGAACGAATCCCATAAAAAGATCCTCGGCAAGCCCAACTCCAGGGAGACCATCTAAGCGATGGGTAACATGTCCATCCTCGAAGAATAGGATGGTGGGGATAATATCGATCCCATAATAATCAGCCATGCTCTCTTGATCGTTTTGGACAAGGAGATAGGTAACGGAATGGTCTTTTGCGTGGCTTTGAAAGACAGGCAGAAACCGCATGCAAAACGGGCACCATGGGGCAAAAACCATGGCTATGACTCGTTGGTGAGATCGTAAGAACTCATCCAGCTCCTGTTGGTTGGCTACCAAGGGAAGCGAATGATTCAATGGAATACTCCTCCTTCGTTTACCGATAATCATTAATTAGGTATAACACTAGAGAGCTATGGGAATAGAGTGGCTCTTTCACAGGTTGCCTATACAAAACCCTTATGGAATATCCGATGCTTATGCCAACTATCAATAAAGCCCCATTTAAATGGGGCTTTATCTTATACGATCTTCGTGGTCCAGTCCTCGACATTCCATACATCCGTAATCCAGTCCTCATAAAAGTCCGGTTCGTGACTGACGATAATCACAGTTCCCTTAAAATCCTGCAGCGCTTTCCTAAGCTCTTCCTTGGCGTCCGCATCCAAGTGATTGGTGGGTTCGTCCAGAACCAGCCAGTTAATCTCTTTTAGCATAAGTTTACAGAGGCGAACTTTGGCGTTTTCTCCCCCGCTAAGAACCATCATTTGACTGGAGATATGATCGCGGGTCAGACCGCAAGCGGCCAATGCTCCACGAACCTCTGCGTTGTTTAGGCCGGGGAATTCATTCCAAACCTCGTCCAATGCAGTATTGCTATTGTAGCGGCCGGCCTCTTGCTGGAAATATCCGGGGGATAGGTAATCACCGAGGGTGACGCTGCCCGAAACGGGCGGTTGAATACCGAGGATGGTCTTGAGCAGGGTTGATTTACCAAGGCCATTAACGCCTTTGATCGCTATCTTTTTTCCGCGTTCCAATAAAAGATTGAGAGGACGAGTTAGGGGCTCATCGTATCCAATCACAAGATCGACAGCTTCGAAGATAATGCGTCCGGGGGTTCGGGCTTCTCGAAACTTAAAGGAAGGTTTGATTTTGACACGATCTTTTTCGATGAGATCCATCTTATCCAGCTTCTTTTGGCGACTCTTAGCAAGGTTAGCTGTGGCAGCTCGCGCTTTGTTCCGAGCAATAAAATCCTCGAGGCGGTCGATCTCCTTTTGTTGCTTCTCGTAGGCTTTTTGGGTCTGCTCTTTCTTTAGCTGGTACATTCCTAAAAAATCATCATAATTTCCAGTATATCGAGTCAATATAGTGTTTTCCACATGGTAGATTACATTGACAACATCATTGAGGAAAGGAATGTCATGGGATACAAGGATAAAGCTGTTGTCGTAGTTCTGCAAGAAGTTCTTGAGCCAACGAATGTGGTTCTCATCCAAGAAGTTGGTGGGCTCATCCATGATGAGAATCATCGGGCTTTCTAAAAGCAGTTTCGTCAGGAGAACTTTGGCGCGTTGGCCACCGCTCAGATCGGTTACCTCGCGATCGAGACCGATCTCTCCCAATCCCAGTCCATTGGCCACCTCTTCAATTCGGGCATCAATACTATAGAAACCATGATGCTCCAACGTATCCTGAATCTCACCCACATCCTCCATCATGACCGAGAGTTCCGACTCGGAGGCAGTAGCCATTCTTTCGTAGATCTGAAGCATCTCCGCTTCGAGATCGAACATATGCTGAAAAGCGCCCCGAAGAACATCCCTGATTGACTGGCCTTTTGCTAAAACGGTGTGTTGATCGAGATAGCCTGTGGTAATCCGGTTGCACCATTCCACACGGCCTTCATCGGGGGTTATTTTTCCCGTAATAATATTGAGAAATGTGGATTTTCCTTCACCATTTGCACCAACCAATCCAACATGTTCTCCTTTTAACAGACGAAAGGTAGCGTCTTCTAAAATTTGCCGTCCCCCAAAACCATGACTGACATTTTCAACATTTAAGATGCTCATAACATACCTCGCCTTGTCTTCAGATAATTCCGTTCCATTTTACCGCATGGCGAACGGAAAAGTCAAAAAGGGTTTAGCGGAATTCAAAGATTGGGAAAAAACATTGATTAACCCAATGGTTGGATGCGTGGCTTTGAAGTCCCAAGGATAGGTGAGGTAGAAGAGAAAAGGCTATATGTAAGTTAGTATTGAGGGAATGGACGTAACTAAAAAACTATCGCTTGAATAAATTGTCGCTACCCCAATTGAAGGAGGTTTCATGATGAAAGCCGTTGTATATCATAGGCCTTATGAATTAGGAGTGGAGAACGTTCCGGATCCCGAACTCAAAGATGGAAATGATGTGTTGGTTCAGGTGACCTCCACGGCAATCTGCGGTTCCGATCTCCATCTTTATCATGGTCTGGTTCCCCATACACCAGAAGGTATGATCCTAGGACATGAGTTTGTTGGACGAGTCGAAGAGGTGGGGGAACATGTAAGTCGATGGAAGAAAGGCGATCGGATATTGGTGCCCTTCCCAGTGGCCTGTGGCGATTGTGATATGTGTCGAGCCGGTCTCTGGAGCCATTGCACTCGTTCCAATATTCACGGTGAGATTGGAGGTATCTTTGGTTATGGCGATTCCTACGGAGGATATGCCGGAGGGCAGGCCGAGTATGTCAGGGTTCCCTTTGCCGATGTTAGTCCAATGCACATACCCGAAGAACTCACCGATGAACAGGTCTTGCTCCTCACCGATGTTTTACCGACAGCCTATTGGATCGTGGATGTCTGCGGAGTTAAGCCCGAAGACCTTGTGGCGGTCTATGGTTGCGGACCGGTGGGGCTTATGGCTCAACGATCTGCCTTTTTCAGAGGGGCCAGTCGGGTGTTTGCCATTGATCATGTTCCATATCGGTTAAAATTTGCCGAAGAACATATTCCTGGCGTCGAGACCATTAATTTTAACGAAAAAGATCCTGGAGAGACGATTCAAGAATTGACTCACGGACGCGGAGTCGATGTGGTGATTGACGCAGTTGGTTTTGAGGCGGAACCTGCCAATGCCATGATCTCAATGGTCGCGGGCATGCAGCGTTTGCACTTTCCCCAATTGCCTGGATTAAGACCGGAGGATCAACCGGCGCTCGCGTCGGTTTCAGCGATCAACTGGGCAATTGAGTCCCTTCGTCATGGAGGGACATTGGGCCTGGCAGGCGTCTATGGAGCAAAAGCCAATGGGTTCCCTATTGGCGATATCTTTGCCAAGGGGATTACCATCAAGTGCGGACAAGCCTTGGTCCAAAACTATATGCATGAATTATTGGGCTACGTCCGTGAAGGCCGGTTGCGAGCGGATGATTTAATTACTCATAAGATATTTCTCGATGAGGCAATGGACGGATACTTTAAATTCTCAAGAAAAGAGGATAACTGTGTGAAAGTGGTTATGCATCCAAAGCACTGAAGCGTTGATTCAAGAAGGCGGCCCATCCGGAGGCCACTGAAAAACCTTATTTACGGGATTGGTCCACAATATATAGTGATTAGCTATTTTTAGGCTATCAATATATTGTGGACCAATTTTAACGTTTCAAGTTTTCAGTGGCCTATTCGGCAGCCTTTTTATTTTGGAAGATCGTAGAGCCAGTGTTTTTTTTTTTTGGAAGATCTATTGCCTGTAGGGCAATAAATCTGATTTTAGTACTTCTTAAAGAAACTCCATGGCTGTTGATGGAAGGGAGGGTCAAAGCAGAAGGATAAAATTTCTTCGCGGGTTGGGTGTTGGCATTGGATCTTATGTGACCAGAGGGCGATTTGTTGCCCGGGCTTATTGATTGCTTCTCCATAACGTTGATCGCCGAAAAGCGGATGTCCGATAGCGGCGAACTGAACCCGAATCTGGTGGGAACGTCCGGTATGGAGTTCCACGTTGACTAGAGAAAGCGATCCGCTGGAACAACAAAGGTGATAATCGAGGATGGCTTCCTGAGCTCCTTTGCTGTTTGGGGGAACAACGAATACATTCCCAGTGGCAGAGTCCTTCTTTAGATAATGGACAAGCGTTCCTTCCGGCTGTTCCAAAGCGCCATTGAGCACAGATAAATATGTTTTTTGAAAGGTTCGTTCACGGATCTGTTGGGATAATCGAGCGGCGGATTTCGAAGTTTTTGCAAAGACCATGACGCCGCCGACGGGGCGATCCAAGCGATGAACGAGTCCTAAGAAGACATTGCCGGGCTTATTATATCGTCGTTTTAGGTCGGATTTAAGCAAGGAGAGCATATCCGGATCACCGGTTATATCAGCTTGAGAAGGAATATTGCATGGTTTAACGACAACCAAGAGATGGTTGTCTTCATAGAGTACTTCAATCGCTGGAAAACTCATCCCATAGCCTCCCAGCGTCCATAGACCCCACAGGGAAGTACAATGTGGGAGGCCGTAACAGGCAGACCAACTTCTCCACAACTGACGCGGCCAGAATGTTTCCCTCCGATGGTGAGAGAGAGGATGTTGGCCACCACCTGAGGTGATAATAGTGCCGTGTATGAGTTGATCAAGAAAAACAAAGGATTATCGGAGAGGATCGCTTGACATACGTCCACAAATTCATATAGACGCTCCTCAATCTTCCAGATCTCGCCGTTTGGTCCACGACCATAGGATGGTGGATCCATCACGATGGCGTCATAAACTTTACCCCGACGATGCTCGCGTTGGACAAACTTCAAGGCGTCATCCACTAAGAAACGGACAGGGCGTTGTTCGAGACCGGACAGGGCTAAATTGTTTTTAGCCCAAGTCACCATACCTTTGGCCGCATCCAAGTGGCATACCTCAGCTCCAGCGTAGGCGGCTGCCACGGTGGCTCCTCCGGTGTAGGCAAAGAGATTGAGTAGACGGATAGGACGCCCAGCGTTTTGGATTGATTCTATGATCCAATCCCAGTTAACCGCTTGTTCTGGAAAGAGTCCGGTATGTTTGAAGTCTGTAGGACGGATGCTAAACGAAAGGTCCTTATAGCGTAAAGTCCATCGTTCCGGGAGTTGGCGCTTGAAGTCCCAGTTTCCTCCCCCCTGGCGGCTACGGTGGTAGTGTCCGTCAACCTGAGCCCAGCGGCGGGGTTCCAATTTTGCAGGCCATATAACTTGGGGGTCTGGACGACGTAAGACATAATTGCCCCATCGCTCCAAACGCTCTCCATCTCCTGTATCCAACAGTTCATAGTCCTTCCATTGATCGGCGATTTGCATGGGTATCCTCCGAAAAACATTTTTAGTTTAATATACCACAAAAATTATGAGTTTTTCAGTTTTAATCGAAAAATCTCCAATCAATCTAACAAGACATGCCAACTTTTTCTTGATCATAGCCGTAACCTTGAACGCCGAAATAAATGGGGGTGCGGAGGATGAGGGTCAAATCGTTCTGCGGTGACGAACTCGATATGATATATGGCGTGGAGGGTTAATTTTTGATAAAATATGGAGGCATGCGTAGGAAAGATCCATTTACGAGTCGAATAGATTGGCTTATTAAGGGAGTCACTCGTTGGATGGGCTGGCGCAGGCAAAGGTTGTCTACAAGGTGTCGGCCACGTCACAACCGCTGGGGCAAGTGGGCGGCATGACGGCTATGAGGAGCCGTGCCGATTCAGGGTTGAAAAATGGGTCCAAACTCTCATTCCTATCCTTACTCCACAGCGTCTTTCTAACTCGTTCCCTAAGCGTCAAGCAGACAGGGACGATCTGAGAGTCGCATATATATGGTTAGGCTTGGACGACGATCCAGACGGAGGATGAAAAATGACAAGAAAGAAGCTACCTTTCTCGAAAGCTCAGATCGAAGCGATTAAAGAGACCTATCCAACCCCCTTTTATATTTATGATGAGAAGTCCATTCGAGAAAACGCCCGGAGATTAAGTGCCGCTTTTTCGTGGGCTCCGGGGTTCAAAGAGTATTTTGCTGTAAAGGCTACTCCCAATCCGCATATTCTGAAGTTGCTTAAGGACGAAGGGTTTGGCGCCGATTGCAGTTCGCTACCGGAACTTCTCTTAGCGGAGAAGGCCGGCATCGCAGGGGAAGCGATTATGTTTTCCTCCAACGATACACCGTTGGAGGAGTTTGATAAAGCAAAGTCCCTAGGAGCGATTATCAACTTGGATGATTTTTCTCATATTGATTATATTGACGAACGTTTGGGTCTACCGGAATTGTTGTCGTTCCGATTTAATCCCGGACCCCTTCGCAGCGGAAATGCGATTATCGGCAATCCGGAAGAAGCAAAATACGGGTTTACCCGCGCACAGCTTTTTGAGGGATACAGACTGGCTCAATCAAAGGGAGTACGGCGATTTGGCTTGCACACGATGATCGCCTCCAACGAGTTGGAATCGGAGTATTTTGTCGAGACAGCTAAGATGCTCTTTCAACTGGTAATAGAGATTCGGGATCGGCTCCAAATTCAGTTGGAGTTCGTTAATATCGGCGGTGGGATAGGAATCCCTTATCGCCCGGGACAAAAACCTGTTGATCTGGAAGAAGTCTCTCAAGGGATCCAAAGAGCCTATGAAAGTATGATACGGAGCAACGGATTGGATCCGCTGAAGCTCTATATGGAGTGCGGCCGTGTCGTTACGGGTCCTTATGGCTATTTGGTTGCCACGGTTTTGCATAAAAAAGAAATCTACAAGAATTATGTGGGATTGGATGCATGCATGGCTAACCTGATGCGTCCCGGAATGTATGGGGCATATCATCACATTACGGTACTGGGGAAAGAGGAGCACCCCCACGACCATGTCTATGATGTTACCGGCTCTCTTTGCGAGAACAATGATAAATTTGCCATCGATCGGTCTTTACCCAAAATGGAACGAGGCGATCTTGTGGTTATCCACGACGCGGGGGCCCATGGCCACGCCATGGGATTTAATTACAACGGTAAGCTTCGATCTGCAGAATTGCTTTTGAAACCCGACGGAAGTGTCGAGCAGATTCGCCGCGCGGAGACTATAGAAGACCACTTCTCGACATTAGACTTTACCAGGCTATAAGCACGGAGGTTCCTATGAGAGACGACTATTGGATGACAGAAGCGCTTTCAGAGGCTCTTTTGGCTTACCAAAAAGGGGAAGTGCCAGTTGGCGCTGTTTTGGTGGACGGCGACCAACTGGTGGCACGGGCTCATAACCTGCGGGAAACGTTGCAAGATCCGACAGCTCATGCCGAGATCTTGGCGCTAAGGGAAGGGGCGCGTGTTTTAGGCCATTGGCGGCTAACGGGGATGCGACTCTATGTAACACTGGAACCTTGTCCGATGTGTGCTGGAGCCCTGGTTAACGCTCGAATCGAACGGTTAATCTTTGGAGCATATGATTCAAAGGCTGGAGCAGCGGGTTCGCTGATGGATTTGGTTCGGGATGAGCGATTGAATCACCGTATGTGGGTCACTGGAGGCGTGATGGAGACGGAGTGCGGAGGCGTCTTAAAGCGTTTTTTTGCCGAGAGACGATAATTTCCAAGGGATTAAGACTTGACCTTTTGCTGATCTCCGTGTAAAATTAACAATTGGCTGTAGAAATAAGCGATCTGGAGAGATGGCTGAGCGGTTGAAGGCGCCCGCCTCGAAAGCGGGTAGGGGTGTAAGCCCCTCTCGGGTTCGAATCCCGATCTCTCCGCCAGTAACTACTCCATAAGATCGTATTAAAACTTCATAAATTATCCGGAGAGATGGCCGAGTGGTCGAAGGCGCACGCCTGGAGAGCGTGTATCGGGGAAACTCGATCTAGGGTTCAAATCCCTATCTCTCCGCCATAAAAGCAATAACCAGCGTAAGCTGGTTTTTTTAACGTATAAGAATTTATAAGTTTTCGGGGTGGAAAGACCGATATATTTTAAACCATGAAGATGAAAGACCATGAAGGTGCAAGCAGAAATACTAGAAAGAGAAGCGAGAAAATAAAGATAAACTTGCATTTAGACTTGGATTCTTCATGCCCTTCATGCTCTTCATGGT
>OBJA01000600.1_pt1 | contig 29797 bp, 19 predicted proteins | sample 1519751 | NCBI WGS metagenome assembly OBJA01 (sample SAMEA3881238, study PRJEB22517) | soil metagenome | biome: lake sediment; feature: soda lake sediment; material: sediment, water from around vicinity | place: India | collected 2013-12-23 | depth 3 m
AGCAATCTGCCTCTGTTTTGGCACACCGGGTGGTTTTCGTATTTCTGCAAGATAGCTTTGGCCTGTGGTAATACATTGTGTGCTTTATGGCAGCATGTGAATAAAAAATCTCACTTGTAATGAGGTGTCATTTCAACCTGCCCAAACTCACTCCTTTGCCATCCTGAATGCATTATTTGAGTTATTGGTTTTAACATTACTTGCTGTACGTATATAACTCTATTGCAGACAGGCTAAATTTCTTTGAGGCATATGCTGTATCAATGCCACTGACGCTTTGCCCACTGACACCCCCCGAACTTAGTCGGCCGGTCATTCCCACTGCCGGAGATTCCTTCAGCAAACCCGTCGGGGTAATTCTTACATATCGTCCGTTGGCTTGTGTGGGTAGGACAATATTTGTCATGACCGAACCCGATTCGCTATTATCATACTCGGCAACCACTGTGTAATCCGTATTGTTGTTGCTTACCTCAACCCTGATATGGTCCGGACGGCCTCTCAAGTTGTTCATACTATTCCACCGGAGCATGATCCGATCGAAATTTTGCGAGGTTTCCAGATCCAACACAAACGATCCTTCTTCCGGAGTCAGGGTGGCAAAGGAGTTCATGTCGGAGTCGATAAAGGTCCTTCCATTCGCTGCCTGTACAAGGCCGTTTTCGGTTACGGTGGTGATATTTGCAGGATTGGTACCTCCGATAACCGTTTTTCCCCTGGCAATATTATTGGTGCCACCCATGGGCACTTCACCGTATATATTAGTGGCAGCACGCACATCGGTACCCTTGATCACGTTGTTGTAACAATTGACCGTCACAAACGCGTCGGTCTTCAAATCCGACCGGTTATACGATATTTTAATGTCACGCACCTCGCCCGGGAACAGCGTAAAGAGGTTGTCATCATACAACACCGGGGCCACAAGCGTTTTCTTGTCCTTGTCGGTATAAGCCCTCAACTCAACCGCGTAGGCTATTGAACTGGAAGGATTTTCAACCCTGTAGGTGAGCACGGTTTTGTTGCCAACGCTCTTTTTCCCTGCCGGAGAGAGTTTCAACTCCACTTCGGGGAGATAGTTCAACTGTTTCAAATCGCCCACCTGGAAAGTGCCTGACCTGTTCCAGGCATGACTGGCGCGGGCTACGTCGTTCCGCATGGGCACGGCATACGAATTGATGCTGAGAACCTTGCCTGCCGCGTCTTTTAACTCCAAACGGATAAAATACACATCCGTTGTGGGTTTGATCAACGAACCCTGAATAGCCTCGTTGTCCCAAAGATCGGTGACGCCATAGGCATCGGTAATTTTTCCGTAATAATTGATTTTGTATGGTTCATGCGCTCCCGACTGATTTTTCACCAATCCGACGGTAATGGCCTTTTTTCTGTTATTTCCCGATACAGAATATTCCGCCGAAGCAGGTGCACCGTCGGATCTAATATTGATCGTTTTCTCAAGAGGATTGCCGATCAGGTTTCCCTCGATGTCATATACCCACATAGTGGCGATTGCATCAGGGAATTCGTCATTAGTATTGTTTACCACATGAACGGATTTCTGATACACGTTATACATGATATGGACAGGCTCATTCCCTTTTCTGGCGCCGTAGGTCGTTCCATTGGGAGTCAGATAGTAGTCAAACTGATTCCAGAACATGATTGGCCAGGCGTTGTTCAGCATCCAGTTGATAAAGCCGCTGGTATTTCTATAGCGGTTTACGTTCAGGGCCTCAAATTGCGCTCTTTGCAGCTCGTACTGAAATACCTGTGCCCGAGTGACAAATTCGTCGAAAGTGGCGGAGGGTCCGTAAGAACCGTCAATAAACAAGGTGTGCTGTCCCAAAGTGTTGAAGCTTCCTCGGCTGGTGTGGTAATTCCATACATTATAATTTTCCGATGCATTATAAGGCCACAGGTTTGATTCAGGTAACATTCTCCTCATGGTTTCCTGAACAGGGATACTGCCGCCGCCTCCGCCTTCTGAAATGAATCCGTAAAGGCCCTTGGGTTCTGCGTAGTACCATGTGGGCGACTGGCTGTCGTAGGTGGCATCCATGTGCATCCCTCCGGTAATTCCTGTCAGGGTGGCAACTTTGGCCGATCCGTTGTTGCAATTCATGCCTATATCAAGCCACCTGAGGTCAGACTGTATTTCAAGGTATTTCTGTTCCACATTCTGCCCATTGATTCCCTGACGGGCAATACTTGGCGGCTCGTCGCTGCCATTGAACCACATGAACATGGATGCGTACTTACGGGCATTACGCAACTGTGCATACAGCGATTCAAAAGCCACAAAGCGCTCGGCCTTTGAATATTCGCCCGGACTTTGCCACCGGTCACAACAGCACCAGCCTGTCATGAGCATGATCCCATTCTCGTCCATGAGTTCAAGTAAATGGTTGTCGAAGAACTTGCCTTCGTCCCGGATCATGTTCATTCCCATGTATTTCACATAGTCCACCACTGCCTCGTTTGCCCTAAGGTCGTGACGCAAGAGCAAGTCGGTCGGACAATAGCCTCCCCCCTTGAGAAGCACGGGCCTGTGGTTCACGTAAATCTGAAGCATGTTCGACAGGTGGTTGGTGGCAATAGTATCGGCATAATTGTTGGCATAAGGAGACACATTCACCTCGGCGGTCACTTCGCGGATCCCAAAACGATGATGGAGCCTGTCGCTCACCACCCCTTCAGTCGAAAATTCATAGTCGACCGTATACAGTGGCTGGTCGCCCGAAAGGTATGGCCACCAAAGCCGGGGATTTGAAAGATTCAGTTCGGGATGGTCAGTCGCATGGAAGACAATCTCCTGGTTGTAGGTGTTGGCCGGAACCTCAATATTCTCTTTGGTTACGGTGGCAACGATGTTTCCTTCGGGGTCCTTTATGACTGCCTTCAGGGTACCGATTTCGCCCGATGAGGTAAAATTGCTTACATCCACAAACAGGTTCAACCGGGCATTCGTGTTATCAATGCTTACTTTTGAGGCAACGGCCGGGTTAGCCAACCGGGTGTTACCCGAAATATGCAGGACGACCTCTCCGGTCAGGCCCATCATGGCATCGGCCGGCTGGGGGTTCCAATCCACCCAATAGTAAGTCAAATCATCGCGATACACAGGTTTTGTAACCTTTACCTTGATGTTATTCTTTGCGCTGCCTGTCTTCACCAGGTCGGTAATGTCAATGTCATAGGTACGCATCGAACCGATAAACTGAGACTTATAGGTTTCGAAATCCGTCACTCCTTTCAGGCTGCCGGCAGCTTCCGATTCATAATCGGCCACGGTATCATTGGGGTTTATCATCGTAGGACCGTTCTTGAGATAATCCTCGTCCGTAATGTTATTATATTTATTGACGATCTGGGTACCGTTCACGTATATATCACCCGAATAACTTATGCCCTTAAACGTTAGAGTTATCCGTTTCCCGGCCGCATTTGAGGGAAGGTTGAAATCGGTACTGTACCACCATTGATGATCAAAATCCTCGGCTGGGATTTTCGACAGGTTATCACCAAAGTATTCATTTTTCACCCCGTCGTTATCGGGCTCGAACAAATCGTCGTAAATGCCAATGTCGACCAGGTTTCCCAGGACAGTCCCGGGCACGGTAGCATCTATCCATCCCGCTGTGGGATAATCCATGCCGGCCACTACTTCATCGGCATCCGCTACGGACAGTGCCACTAACCCGGGTGTTACTGCCGTTGTGGATGGGGCAATCTTCCATTCCGTCAAATGGTAACTGGATGATTCCTCCTTGCTTGCGCAACCCGAAATAAACATGGCTGATAATAAAATGGCCATACTGCTGGTGAATTGACGTTTAGTCATAGGTATTGGTTTATGATTTTTGATTATTTCGCACCTCGTGCTCTAAATTTAATGCCCTGTATTATATCAGAAATCTGCCACTTCCAATATTTTTTGTGAAAGTTGAGTGTTATCCATTAAACTGCTAAATGATTCTGCTCCAGCCCCTATTGCAAAAACAGGCACAAATCCGGCGGAATGACCGCTACTCATCCAGCCCACATTGGCTTTTTTGTTTATTATCTTGTTTGCTGCAACACTGATTTTTTCATCTTTTTGATAAAGTGTTTCCACTTTCGATGTATCTCCTTCCACAAAGGAAATTTTATACACCTCACGAATTTGTTCCTCCTCGGCTGCGGTCAGCGTAACTTTATCCCAAAAGCCCATAGTTTCGGAAAGCAAAGATTTTATGTCTTCCCATGAAACTTTATTATTTTTCTGTTCCCGCAACTGGACAATTCTTGATGACAAAGCCATTTGTGACATTTTCTGGTGCTGAAGAACCTGCAGGTTCAACCTGCTGCTTCCAGCTCCCAAAACCATTCCTCCGGTTTCATGATCAGCAGTAACAATGATCAAGGTCTCATCAGGGTATTTCCGATAAAAATCATAAGCAATTTTTACCGATTCATCCAGGTCAATAATTTCGGCAAAAGTAGTTGCCGCATCATTGGCATGGCATGCCACATCAATTGTGCCCCCTTCAATCATGAGAAAAAACCCTTTCTGATTATCGCGGCTAAGGTGTTCAACAGCTGCTTCAGTCAGCTGAGCAAGACTTAAATCGGTTTCCTGTCGGTCAATCGCATATACAAGATCCAACAACTTCTTCTCTTTTTTTTCCATTAGGATTATTCTGTCGGCATCTGAAGATTTCTCCTTGTATTCGTCAAAACCATAAGCTAAAACATAACCTTCTTCTTCCATTTGTGTATAGACACTAGACCCCAATGAACCATCAGCCCGGGTATAAGGCTTTGTAAATGTTGCACCTCCGAAGAAATCAAACCTTGAAGAAGATGCATCGATTGCAATTTCGTATTGCATATTTCGTTTCGTCTGATGTGCATAGAATGCGGCAGGCGTGGCATCATCGAGACCGCAACTCGTCAATATTCCAACCTTTTTTCCGGCATTTCTTGCCTTAACGGCGATGCTGTATACAGGATTGGATAAGGTACTGTCAAGGCCAACTGTTCCGTTTTTTGTTTTTGATCCCGTTGCCAATGCAGTACCTGCAGCGGCAGAATCTGTCACCCCGTTAGAGGCCGAATGGGTACGAAGCAGACCTGAATTTGGAAACTGCGTAAAAAGTAGAGGTTTGAATCCAATCTTCCCTTCCAGTTCAGCCAAATACATTTCAGTCCCGTTTATTTGATTCAGTCCCATTCCATCACCTATTATTAAAAAAACATATTTAGCCTGTCCTTGGGCAAAAAGCGCCAAAAAGACAATTAATACAGAGATAAAAAGAAATTTTTTTTTCATAACAGAAAGATAAATATGATCTAATTTTTAGATAAAAAATATAATTATTCTGTGCCCAAGGCAACGCGTTCAAAAAGTTGTAGTATAAAATATTACTTTTTATACTACAACTTGATAGAAGAGCATTCTTAAAACACTACAAACCTGTAAATTCCACATCAGAAGTACCCCAGCCTGCATTTTGTTTTAAGACATCATTTGAAAGCAAGATCTGCGATTGAGGTATAGGCCAGAAACCGCGGGTTGCCCGGTAGCGCGCGCCAAATCCAATCTGGTGGGTAATTTCTGAGTCCAAATTGGTGGTTTTCACAGGAATACCGAGTTGCGCCTCCAGAAGCGCTTCTGCATCACCCCATCTCCGAATATCGTTGTAGCGGGAATTTTCAAAGCAAAGCTCGAAGCGACGCTCCTGTTTAAGTGCAGTTAATGAGTAACCTACCGGTTCTAATCCGGCTCGGCTGCGCACTCTGTTGATCCCGGTATTGGTTTCGGTCAGCTCCGAATGCATCAACAAAACATCGGCAAAACGTATGTGTACCAAATCCTGGGTAAATGCCCCGGTAGAAGTCGCTGACGAAACAGATAAACCATACATGGGAACATTATAGGAGTGTTGATAAACACCATCTTCCGTTTTAGAGGCTATACCCATATATTTCTTTTGCCAGTATCCGGTTTCTTCGGCCTGGTTATCTCCTCCCCACTGATATTGTCCGGGGTATTCATCGGCACTCCAGATAGAGGCCAAAAGGCGCATATCGGTTGGCTCCAGTTGTTTCCATTGCTCAACCATGACCGGACTGATAGGTCCACCACCATATCCTCTGGTAAACGGAAACGGGAAAAGAGTTTCTCCATGTGGACGACGCACTGTGAATGCAAGACATAATCCATTTCTGAAACTTGAACTAGTCCCCGCACATTTTGTCGCAAAAACAACTTCCTTGTTGCTTTCACCTGCCCATCTCAGACCCTGACCTTTGGTGTAATGATAGTGTTCTACCGTATATTGGTTTGTGTAGGGCCACAGATTCCTGTAATCTGAAATCAAATCGTGACCGCTGTTTGCAATACAGTCTTCGAGCCATGAAATAACCTGGGCTTTGGTAATGGTTCCACCACCAGCAACCGGCATTTCGTTCTTTTTGTAAAAACCCGTATAAAAAAGAAACATACGGGCCATAATGGATTGGGCTGCCCACTTGGTAATCCGCCCTTTTTCAACTGAAGTGTAAGGGTCGCCCGGCAAAAATTCAATGGCTTTTTTCAGGTCGAAAGCAGCCTGGGCATAAACATCATCCACAGGAGCCTGGGGAGCATTGCCAGAGAGAGATTCAGTTATCAACGGAACGTTTTCGAAAAACTGGACCAGTGTGAAATAATAATATCCGCGAAAAAAATGAACTTCACCGTAGGCTGTATTTTTCTGTTTGTCATTTGCCCACGGAATATTCTCAAATTTCTCCAATGCCACATTCGCACGGAATATTCCCTGATAACGGTTTTGCCAATAGCCAAGCGTCAAATCAGGCCCGAAATTCAATAATTTACTGATGGCTTGCCAGTTGAAATTATCAGTCCCACCACCGCCGAATCGTTCGTCTGAAGCCAATTCGTTAAAGAAAAATGCTGCTTTCCCATAATCACTGATTTCTTCATTGAGCGTATTGTACACACCCACAATCAGCTGGTTTGCTTCATCAACAGTCAGGGGAAAACTGTTATCATCCTGTTTGGTGAAATTTTTGGTATCCATAAAATCCTCACAACCCACGAATACCAGACCAATTGCAATTGATAATATTATCTTTTTCATACCTTCCATAAATTAAAATTCAATATTAAGACCGACAAGAAAAGTCTTGGCACTCGGATAATATCCAATATCTATCCCTGAGGCCCAGCTTGTTTGTCCGTAACCGACTTCAGGATCCAAACCTGAATATCCGGTGATGGTGAAAAAATTTTGTGCCGACATGTACACTTGCATTTGGGAGAATTTCCCGGCAGGCATTAATCGTGCGAAATCATATCCCAATGTAATATTCTGTATTTTTACATAATCTGCATTCTCGATATATAAATCAGAAATGTAATTACGATTGGGATGAGGATTAAAAGTCAGCCTGGGTACCTTGTTCGTTGATCCAGGTCCTGTCCAGCGGTCATAAGCATCGAGGGTAAAGTTCTCTTCCGGACGGTCAGCCCAACGGCGGTAAGTCTTAATAACCTGATGCCCAAAAGCTCCGGTTGTGGTGACCCCCAAATTGAAGCCTTTAAAAGACGCATTAAAGCTTAATCCTGTGATAAAATCCGGATTAGGATTACCAATCATGGTCTTATCCTCGTTGTCGATTTTTTTGTCATCATTCCTGTCAACAAAAATGACATCACCGGGTTGTGCATTGCTTAATTTGGCCTCGGTTGCATCCACTTCCTGCTGAGTTTGGAAAATACCGGCTGTTTTATAGCCATAGAAGTAACCAATGGGATAGCCTATCTGGACACGGTTGATAAGATCGGTTGTAGCCATCAAGACACCTGATTCGCCATTAATGATCCCTTCGGTGTTGGCGATATGGGTTACTTCGTTCTTATTGTACGAGACATTGAAATTCACATCATACCTGAATTCCCTGTTTTTGTTGTCATTCCAGTTTAATCCCAGTTCAACGCCCGTGTTTTTGATACTACCGCCATTGATATACGGTGCACCCGTTCCTATCGATGCCAATATCGGGGCCTGAACCAGCCAGTCCTTGGTCTGCTTGTTGTACCAGTCAAGTGCAACCGATAAACGACGGTTCAGGAACTGGGCATCCAGACCAATGTTCAACTGTTCGGAGGTTTCCCATTTAATGTCAGGATTAGGTATTACATCCTTATAGGCACCGGTTGTCCTGACGGTTTTTGTATCCCCGAAATAATAGTGTTTGTTCTGGCTGAAGGTACCCACATATTGGAAGTTACTGACCCGGTTATTTCCGTTTTGCCCCCAGCTGGCCCTGAGTTTTAAATACTGGACAATTGACGACGCAGATTCCATAAACGGCTCATTTGAAGCAATCCAGCCGGTTGACACGGATGGGAAATAACCCCATCTGTTACCCCGGGCGAAAGTAGATGACCCGTCAGCACGCATGATCACGGTAGCCAGGTATTTTTCGCTAAAATTGTAATTGACACGACCGAAGAATGATTGCATCATCAACAATTCATAAGGCGCACCACTAACCGTTGTATTGACCGTTGTTGCCGCCGTGTTCGACAACCATGCATAATCCCACAATCCGGGAAAAGAGGAAGTACGGTTATTGGCGCTCATGGTTTGTCCTATCCCTGATTTTTCGAGCGAAGTACCCAACAGGAAATCCACATTATGGTCACTGTCGAAGATTGTCGAATAGCTGACGGTATTTTCCCATGTCCAGCCATGTTGTGAACTTGCAGCTTGTTGTACATTGTCAATCAACCGGATATCGGAAGCAACATTAATGGTTGGCTGATAGGAACGATCGGCAACCGAACGAAAATCATACCCAAGCATGCTTTTATATACCAGGTTCTTGATTGGCTGGACTTCCATAAAAGCATTGAACCTCAAATTAAATCTTTTGGATAAATCATTTCCACGGACATATACCATGGTGGCGATCGGGTTTCCTGCCGGACCATAATGGTTCCATTTGTCGGCCACTTTATCCGCTTCAAGATACATTCCTCCCTGACTGTTGTACATGGGCAACAATGGAGTAACAGTCAACACATTGCGGATATCGTTTGAATATTGGTCGCCAATACCGATGCCTTGATCTTCACGATAGCTGAATGAGAGGTTTTCCCCAATCCTTAACACTTCCCGATCACCTTTCCTGATTGCAACGTGTGAGGAATTGACCCGCACGGTATATCTTTCGTCTTTCAGAGGAACAGGTTTACCTAAAACGCCTTCCTGTTTTGAATAACTTGCTCCCATGGTGAACCGTGAATTATTGTTTCCTCCTGAAGCGTTGATGGCATGGTTCTGAACAGGTGCATCGGGATTTACCGTTTCCTCGAACCAATTGGTACCGGTCCATGTTCCATTCATGATTGACTCGTATTGTGCCGGAATTCTTTCTGCCCAATTGTATGGGGTCAGGCCACTGCCAATTCGCGATTCGTCGTTCAGCTCCATATACTGTTTGGCATTGGCCAATTGTGGTTTTTTCTGTACATTTTGAAAACCGACATAACCATTGTATGACAATACGGTTTTCCCTTCAGCACCCTGGCGTGTCGTAACAAGAATAACCCCGTTGGCGGCACGTGAGCCGTAAATTGCAGCGGATGCGGCATCTTTTAAGACGTCAATGGATTGAATGTCGGATGGATTTATTGTCGAGAGGTTACCGCCTGGCACCCCGTCAATTACATACAATGGATTGTATGAATTAATGGTACCCATACCACGAATTACGACATTGTAACCTGATCCGGGCATCCCTGAATTTTGTGAAATGCTTACGCCCGGCATATGTCCTTGCAAAGCATTCAAAACATCGGTCCTGTTTTGGTTCACCACGGTTTCTCCGCTCAAATGGGCAGTGGCTCCTGTTATAACCGCCTTTTTCATGGTTCCGTATCCAACAGCAACAACCTCTTCAATTCCAATCGCGTCCTCTGCCATCCTCACATTAATGCTAGATTTTCCCACAACCGCAATTTCCTGCGTCCTCATCCCTACGAAGGAAAAGACCAATACTCCATCTCTGGAAACATTTGGAAGTGAATAATTTCCCTCGACATCAGTGATCGTACCCTGCGTGGTACCTTTTATCACCACCGTAACGCCGGGAAGCGGGGAGCCGGATGAGTCGGTCACTTTGCCGGAAATTTCCAAGGATTGTTGGGAGTTTCCTGCACTGGCTTCACCGGTTTTACGAATAATTACATATCGGTCAACAACCTTGTAATCAAGTGAAGTTCCTTTCATTATTTTATCAAGGACCTCCACAATTGTTGCATTTTTAGCGTTAACCGATATTTTATCTAAATCGGCAAGTTCTTCCTTCTGATAAAAGAAATAGAATTCACTTTTCTCTTCCAAATGTCTGAACAATTCTATAATATCGATATCATTGTATGTAACATCGAACCGCATAGTTTGCGAGTAAGTTGATGCTCCCATACTTGCAAGACAAAAAATCAGCAAGGTTAATGTCAGTTTCATTTTTAATAAAATTTTTTCCAAAGTCCGGTATTTACCGGGCCCGCCTAATTTTTTTTTCATAAATTTGAAAAGTTTTTAATGATTATTACTCTTTGTTTTAATCAGCAAACGGTGGATATGTTGGGCATGTCCGCCGTTTTAGTTACGCCGCATTAGTTTTTCATAGGCAAATCTTGTTTTGAAATGATCAGTATATCTTTATTCTGAAGGTTATTTTGGTAGTTTACCGCAACCGGCAGCAATAATTCAAAGGCTTTTACAATCTGGTCCAGGGGTTTGTTTTTAAGTATTGTTCCCGAAAAACGGAGATCACCAGTCCCTTTTCCCACCAATCTGATTTCAACATTATACCAGCGTTCAAGGCGCGCTGCGATATCTTCCAAGCGCTCTTCATCGAAAACAATTTTTCCTTCTGTCCAGCTATAATAAAAACCGGCATCCACCGTACTCACATGAACGTCATCCAGATTTTCAGGAATGGTGATTTGTTGTGAAGGCTTTATCGTCGTAATTTTTTCACCCGAAAGGGAATTGAGATTAACCGAACCTTCAACCAGGGTGACATAGCTGATACTTTCGTTTTTATATGAAACAGCATTAAATGAAGTTCCCAGTACTTCTATTTCACTGTTTTTAAGCTTCACCCTGAACGGTAAATTACCATGGATTACTTTAAAGAATGCCTCCCCGTCAAGAAAAACAGTACGGTCTGCTTTACCAAACTTACTGGTATATTGCAGCGTTGTGCCTGAATTGAGCCAAACATGCGTACCATCATATAGTGTTATTTCTGACATTTGCCCTAGTGGCACGCTGATTTCTGCCATCTGCCCAGGTTCCGGGCTCAGGGTCCAAACTGAACGGAAAATATTTCCCAGGAGGAACGCCACAAGTAGAACGGCTGCATATTTTGTAACCGATATAAAGATTCGGATCCTCTTTTCCATGAAATAATGGTTTATTTTCCCCCAGGAGCGTTCGCGGGAAACTTTAGTAAGTGGCCTGGCTTTATACAATTTATCATGAATATTCTGTAAATGCTTGAAGGAGTTTCTATTTCCCTGGCTCTTAAGGAATTCACCCAATTCAATGGCTTCTGAAGGCCCATTTTCACCATGAATCTTACCTGCGGCCAATTCCCAGAATTTATTTTGATCTTCCTTTTCCATTGCTTTGGACATTTTTAACTCGCAAAAATGGTTCATCGTAACATCGACCATCCGAAAATAAAACGATCATTCTGATGACCTTTTTTTGAAGTTTCAAAGAAGACGTAAAGAACAGGCAAACGGGGTGACAGGGAAAGCAACTTTTTTTATTTTTTTTCACTCCTCGCAACCCACCTGCCTATTTATCAAGCGATTAATGAACAAATAACTTATTGCCTATTAATCGCTTTTTGCCGGTGAATTATAAAAAAGAAATAAAAATCTTCGGGTTTCAGATTTTCTTTTAAGAAACGATAAGCCCTTCCGATTTGGGTTTTAACGGTATTTTTTGAAATTTTCAGTTTTTGGGCTATTTCATTATAAGTCATTGAATCGAAAACGGCCAGTTCAAGAATCCGGCGTCTCTGTCCGGGTAGTTTTTCCAAAGCGGAAAACAGCGCAGCATACTGCTGCTGTTCGTCAAAAACTTCCTCTTCTGCTGGTTCTGGTGTCCGTTCAATCGAATCAGTCAGGATTTTATTTTTTCTGTGGAAATCAATAATATTATGACGAAGCATCAGAAAAATGTAATATTTCACCGAAGATCTAATTTCAATTTTATTACGGTTCTCCCAAATCTCAATAAAACAATCAGACACAATTTCTTCTACCACCCCTGACTCATCAACCGATTTTAAAGTATAAAGGCACATCTGGTGAAAATATTTTTCGTGCAATTGCTTAAACGCGGTTTTATCACCCTTCTTAATATTACCCCATATCTGTTTGTCTTCCAACATGAGAATGAATAAAATATTGGCAAATATAATCTTTAGAAGACTACAATTTAGTTTTCAAGATTTTCCTTTCGATTTATTCAGGCGAAAGTGAACAGGGGAATCAGAGAAAGTAAAATACCAAACATTGCAATTACGGAGCAAAGGCAGATTACTATGTTTCGTTTTTTCATTGGTTAACTCGATTTATAGTATTAAAAGTAGATATAAAACAATTGGAAGCTGTGTTGTCATCAGCTTGTTTTTTATTGTAGAATTCTTTCAGGAAAGGCCCCACTCCAGACCATACGGTTTGTATAATTCCTTGAAAACGTTCTTTCATTTCGGGTGTTGCCGATTGACGGAAATGGATCATATCCTGCACCTGGACAGCTGCTATTTCCGGTTTATTCCATGGGCACGTTACTACTTTGAATCCTTTCATTGCAAAGTAAACTGCTGTTTTATCAGGACGGTCATAATGCCAGTCGCAAATCATTACATCTTTATCAATTAAATCAATGGCCTGGTGGGTATTGTTCATACTTGCTTCCCACATTCCTATCCCGGTGGTTTTACCATCGATTAATCTATCACCCCAAATCCAAAGCTTGCGATTCTTTTCCGCCAAATGGTTTTTGATTTTATTTACTTCACCGGCAAAAAGCTTTGCTTTATCAAGGCCGCTGCATCGGTGACAACTATCATTTCCGATATAAAAAACCTCGTCCATTCCTGCATGGAAGTTTTCAGATTCGAAGACATCACAAATTTCATCAATCAAGTCGAATAAAATTGAGTGCAATTCGGGATGAAGCGGACAATAGCTTTTGCAGTATAATCCATCGCTATTTGGCCACACATATTTTTCAGGCATTTTTACATTTGGGGTTTCATCAAATTCAGGATAGACTTCAAGTAGTTTGCCAACATTTCCAGCCCACGACTGATGTCCCAGCATATTGATCTGAGGGATCAATTGGATGTTTTGCTTTTTGCAAACATCCACTAATCTTTTCACATCTGTTTTAGATAATGTAATATCATCACGCAATTCAGGATGAGTCTGATACTGATAATTGTAGTCAACCCGAAGGATTAAAACATTCACTTTTCTCGGAGCCAGTTCTTCATTAACAAATTTAACGAAATCATCGAGCTCATCAGGCATTGGTGCCGCAATGCTAAAACCACGTACGGGTAACGCTTCATTTTGGGCAAAGGCAAAATAGCTTATAGCTAATAAAATTGTAAACAGACAGATTGTCTTCATCTTGCATTATTTTAAGTTTGATTTAAAGTTTTAGTCTAATATTGATTCTTGAAAGCAATACAGAAAAGCCAATCATAGAAAGTGCCCAGCACAAGGAACCACTAACAGCGAGCAATTGACTTGATTCTTGCTTGTAGAAAAATAACGGAAGACTTAGTCCCAATACTATGAAATAAATAATATCTGGAGCCAAATAAGTGGTCAACGAATTTTGACCGGCAGATTTAAATACTGACGCCCATTTTTGCTTTCCTTGAATATCAACAATTAGGAATAACAGAGAAAAAATAATAATACTAATTCCATTGCATATCATTGCCCAACTGGGTGTACCCATTATCTTAGAAATAATAAACCAGTTTCTCAAAAGAAAACCAACTATCAGTGAGAGAAATCCCAGAAGAAAAAGTGTTCCGGCAGTTTTCTTAGGTGTTAAACGGCTTTCTTTGATAATAATTCCAACAATTAATCCCTCTAGAACAATAGAAGGAACATTGCCTTCGATAATTACTCCAAATACAGGATTCAGAAAATTCAGAATTTCAAGCATTCCGAGTTGAGAAAGAATATTCATTCCAATGAAAAATACCCACAAAAGCATTGTTGGCAAAAGTTTTGAACCCAACAATAAAAATACGGTCGCGACGACAAAGTATCCCCAGCCAATCAAACCTAATATGCCCCACCAACCTGTTTCTAACCAAGTTACATGAGGTGACTCTCCGGCTTTAAAAAAGATTAACAAGACAATAAGTCCAATGATTCCTAATATTTTTAAGCTCAGAAAGAACTTTCTTAGCTTTTTGTTTTCGGGATATTTATTCCAAATCAGAAACACAGAAATGTACATCAGAATTGTCCATACGTTTTTACTTATACCGCTTAATTCTGAATTTAACCGCTCCGAATTTATCATCAAAATTCCAATAACCAGCAGACTTATCGTTCGAAAAATTATATGTACGAATATTTGCATCTTCGACTGTCCTTTCTGCATCCTGGAATTAATAGCATGGGGAACTGATACTCCGACCATAAACAAAAACCCAGGAAATACCCAGTCAGCCAACCCCATTCCGTCAAAATCGGCTTTGGTATGAACCATCCATTCTGGAACATTTGACATGAAGAGATCATTTACAAAAAGCATTAGAAATAGTGTAAGCCCACGCATGATATCTATAGAGAGAATTCGGTTAGATTTCAGTTCTTGATTAATCATTTGTTATTGTTAAGGATAATTCCGGTTTCTTAAGTAATTTCATCAATAACATTAGAATGCGCATACAACGAAGAAAACCGATGGAAGGCAAATCAATTCCCAACATATTTTAATCATCATCCTCATCTTTTCCGTAATATAATTAGTTACTCTTAGTAATTATTGGATGACCGGCGAAGGATGGTGCAACATCTTCCGCCTTCTTTATTCTATTTCAGGATGACCGCCTTTTCTCTTTCTTAATTTCATAGCCTGATTTGACGGGAGGCGTTTCCCAAATTAAGTTGACCATCAACATTTACGGTCCTTGGTTAACACCAATCTCGACATTAACTTGCATTTTTTGAGCTACATAATAATCTAATCATCTATCTATTTTGAAGAATCTTTATAGTAGCATTTGAAATCAATGGTTTAGCCCAGAAACTAATACTAAGAATGTATCCGAGCGTCACAAAGATCAGCATCATTCCAACCCTTAAAGAAACGATATCGCTGATAGCCCCGATCAAGATCTGCACAATAGCGCCTCCGGCAATACCAGTCATTAAGATACCGGCAAACGAACCGTGATGTTTTTCAACTGAATTTAAACCTAGCGAAACAACTGTTGGGTACATCACAGAAAGGAAGAACCCTGAAATCGGCAATGCCCACAACGCAACTTCCGCACTACCAAACAAACCGGCAGCAACACAAATGATAGCTAAAATGGTAAACCACCGTAGAACCTGTTTGCTATCGAATAATTTCATCAGGATTAATCCCAGCATTCCGCCAACTGCCATCAACCCCCAGAAATAGGAGACCGCATCGGCTCCTGCCAAATCAGGATTAATGCCGTGGTATTGGTTCAAAAACTTCGAAAGCCAATATGAAATTCCTTGTTCGGAGCCTACATACATGAAAATACCGATAAAATACAGAAGGACATATTTATTCTTTATCAGCTCCATGAAACTGTCTTTCGAGCCCACTTTCTCATCTTCCTGAAGCTCCACGGCAGGAAACTTCACCAGAAAAATGATAATGGCCATAACAATAGCAATCACAGTAAAAACCCAGTAAACGGAAACCCACGACATATTTGCCGGCACGAGGCCCGACATCAGGCCAATCAACGGTTTGTTGACATTCCCTTTGTCGATGTTGGTGGCAAAATACGAATACATTTGCGGACTGATAAATGAGGCCAATCCGAATACCAGCTGCGCCATCACTGAATTGAAGGCATAATTGTTTTCCCCTCCTGAAACACGCAAAAGTGGATTAATAACCACCTGTAAAGCAGCCATGCCAGCCCCGATGGCAAACAACGAAATAACAAATACGCTGAAGATCGGGATAATGACAAACACCACCGAACCGGCAAAAGCAAACAGAAAGGCCAGCATCATCACCGGTTTTTCACCAAATTTTTCGACCAGGAAACCGGAGGGAATCGACATGACACCGTAAGCAATAAAAAAGGTGAACGGAAGTAAGCCTGCCATCGTATCAGTTAGCGTGAAACTTTCGGATACTTTCGCATTCAGCGCTCCCAGAATATTTGTCAGGAACGAAATCACGAAAAACACAAGCATAATCAGGACGACCAGCAAAATATTTTTCTTCATGGTAAGTTATTCGTTTACATTTTTGAATACTAGCGAAGCCGCTCCCAGGCATCCGGCCATGTTACCTAAAACCGCGCCTACCACATCAGTGTTGGCAGTGCAATCGGGCATAGCATATTGAAAAGTGTATTTTTTAATCATATCGATATAGAACTTGCCGGCTTCGGAAATACCGCCACCAATCACCACTTTTTGCGGTGCAAAAGTGTTGACAAAACCGGCAATACCATGTCCCAGATAATCGGTGTGCTCTTCCATACATTTCACCGCAGCCTCCTCTCCTTCCCTGAATTTCTGAACGAGGTAAAAGCCGTCCAGTTCACTGGTATCCTTTCCGCTTGCCTGGACATATTGCCCAAGCAAAGCGTTAGTTGAAGCATAAGCTTCCAAACAGCCACGTCCGCCGCAGTTGCAGGCAATTCCTTTGTGGTCGATCGTTACATGTCCCATTTCCGTTCCGCGGTTTTTGTAGCCTCCGTAAAGTTTTCCGTCGGCCACAATGGCTCCGCCGATTCCGGTTCCAACCGTTAGAAAAATTACATCGGTGCAATCTTTGGCCGCGCCGTACACGGCTTCGCCAAGTCCCATCACGTTTGCGTCGTTGTCGAGCAACACCGGAAGATTAAATTCCGAAGAAAACATTTCCGACAGGTGCACCTCAACCCAACCGTTCAGGTTATCAGCGCCGCCAACCACAATTCCGTCGCAGCAAAGCCCCGGCGAACCAATTCCGATTCCGGCTACCTGAAGATTCTTTTCTTTTGCTTGTTCCAGCGAAAGTTGAATGGCTTTACGAATGGTTGCCAGAATATCGTCGCGCAATGCCTCCTTCCCAATGGATAACTTACTGTTGTATATAACTTCGCCAGGTTCAGCGACCAACGCGAATTTGATGAATGTTCCGCCCAGATCGATGCCAATAGCATGTCTGTTACCAATTTTATCTTGTGTCATAAGTTGCTTTTATTTCAAATTTCAGTAGAATATCAGAAAGCTGTTTCTTCCTGAACTCGCCCATCTATTCAACCAGGTTTAACCCTGTAATTTTAACAGAAGGTTGCCCTCCGTTCAAATCTGCTGTGTAGCAATATCCTTTAACAGTCCGTTTTTCTCCAGGCAAGAGCGAAAAGTAATTATCATCCAAAAAAACCGGAGCAATGAAATTTCCTGTTTCTTTGTCCAGCATCATAATTTCTGTTGACAAAGCAATGTTTTCAGTTGGATTTTCTACAATTATTTCGAACTGCGTTTTATCCTGATCAGCAACACTATTCAGGTGGTAATCAAGCTGCACTTTAGGCAGTTTGTTAATCTCCTGCAGGTTTTGATGTTTTTTTGTGGGGGTATGTGCAAAATAGGTTTCATCCCAGTTAAATTCGTGCTTTGTTTGCGTTAGCAGATACTGATTAATGGCTAATGTTTCCTTGTTCGAACCAAAAATTCTTAAATCAAGAAAATAAGTAGAATCCAATCCCGCTATCACATCCGGAATTTCGAAAACCGGTACATACTGGTCTTCCTGAATTTCTAAAGGAACGTTTACCGCAAGCAATTCCTTCATGTCCAGATTCAATACCCTGACTGAAACGGTTAAGCCGGAGTAATTAGTAAGGGATGAATTGGAAACAAGCACATTGTTCTTACCATAATCATAAATTACCTGTAGCGGCTCCAATGCTTTCTTTGTTCCATAAAATGCGCCGTTTGGCAAAAGGTCAAAACCATACAATTGCCAAATTAACTTTGGCCACGATGAATTTAACATCCACTGAATGATTCCTGTGGCATGATCCCGGTTAACGGTAAACGCTTCAAACATGGGCCTGATTGATTCGTAGTTAAGAAGCTGAGCTTTTTTACAATACTCATCAAGGTTAGCTGATTCACCGAACCGCGCGTTCATGGCCATGTTATATCGATCCAGAGTTTGAAATTCGTTACGTCCGCAATGGTATTCCCATACATCGTTAATCGGCCAAAGTGATTCGGAAGGAATCATGTTGTAGATGGATTGAATAGGTGGAACCTGTGCCCCTGGGCCTGTTTCGGTATTAAAACCGTATGCTCCTCCATAAACCGTATCGGTGTACCAGTACACTGGCGGAACATATTCATAAGGGCCTTCCATTTTCATTCCCGACCAACCAGAGATGGTGCTTTTTCGCATGTAGGCTGAAGTTACCATAGGGCGGGTTGGGTCTTCCTGATTCATAATCTCGATGTATTTCCTTTCAAGTTCAGGTAATGGCAACATATCACTCCCCGTCATCCACATAAATATGCTGGGATGGTTCCTGAGCCATTTGATCATGTCTTTCCAGGATTCAGCAATCAATTCTATTTCCTCCTCGGTTTGAATACATCCATAGATATCGCTACATTCTTCGGGCGACTTTCCGCAATAGTTCGGCCATTCCCACTGACAACTCCAGCCTGTCATAACTAAAATTCCTTCCCGGTCGCAAATATTGTATAAATCCTGGTTATTTCCCCAAAAACCTTCCGGACGGATCGCATTCAGGTTCATATGTTTCACATATTCGAGCTGCCGTTCAAGCTTTAGCGAATCGGGCATCAGAAATAACTGGTCAACCCATCCACCACCTTTAATAAGAATTTTCTTCCCATTCAGTTTATACCCTTTATGCTCTCTTCCATACTTGTTGTATGAGTATTCCTGAATATCGCGGATACCGAATTGTGTTTCCGTGCGATCGCTGATTTGTTTGTCGGTATAAAAGGCAAGTTTCAAGTCATATAATTCCGGTTTTCCCAGGTCATGGGTCCACCAAATGCGGGGATTATCAATTTTTAGTGACGGAAATTCTTCAGGCGAAAACCGGATAAGTTTTGTCTCGTTTGGCAACAAATCCACTTCCTGACGAATTTTAATATCGCCAATTCGGGCTTCCAGAAATCCGGTGGCATCAGTGCTTGAGTTATTTACCACTTCAGCAGAAATCAGCAATTCAGCCTGTTTTAAAGTGGCTGTATCCAGGTGAGTTTGAACAAACGGTGCCTTCAAAGAAACATCGCCTGACGAACAAAGACGCACCTCTCTCCAGATTCCCATTCCGCGGTCGGGAGACTCAGGATTCCAATCCACAAATCCAACTGTAAAATCACCCGCAGCAGGCGGAAAAACTTCTACTGCCAAAATATTCTGCCCACTTTTTTTGACCAGTTTGCTGATGCTAAAAGCAAATTGACGGAAAGCCCCTGCAAGCGTATCGGCCGAAGCAATCTGGTTCCCGTTTAACCATATATTTGCCCGGTAAATAATACCGTCGAACTCCAGGTGGTATGTTGAGGCATTTTGGTTTTTAACTTCAAAAACCTTTCGATACCACCAGGAGCCTTGAAATTGCTCTTTGTCAACTTCTTCAAAGTTTTTTCCCATGAATATATCCGGATAAACACCGTTTTTTACAAGCGTACCAAGTACGGTTGACGGAACAGTTGCATTATGCCAGCCGGCCATTTCGCCTTCTGAGCTTGTGAGCTCCTCGCCCCTTTCAGTTACTTGCTGCGACGATTGTATTTGCCAACCATCGTCAAGCAGCAACACAGAAGAAACATCATTCTTCATTGAACAGGACACAAATAACGCGAGGATGAAAATTAAAACGGCATACCTCATTCGAAGAACGAACAAAAAACGATTCATGGGTTTTTGATTTTTAGGGATTCAACCTTAATACCTTAATAAATTTTTGAAAAAACGATGTGTTTTCATCAATTCCAGTAAAGTATTCTGCACCAGGACCATATGCAAACACAGGAACCATTATACCGGTATGTCCGCCAGTGGTAAAACGCCCGGTAATTTCACCTGTTTCCATATTCCCATTAACCAAAGTTAAACCTCCGGTTTCGTGATCGGCTGTTATCACAACCAATGTTTCACCGTCTTTCGCGGCAAACTCAAGAACTTTTCCGATGGTTTGGTCAAAATCAAGCATTTCTTCAACAGTATATTGCATATCGTTGTCGTGTCCGCCTCCGTCTATTTCAGAGGCTTCTACCATCAGGAAAAAGCCGTTTTTGTAATCATCCAGAATATCGAGAGCAACTGCTGTTGTTTTTTCCAGTTGGTCTCCCCGCTGGCTGATTCTGTTTTCTTTAAGGAAACCGGCTAATTTTCCGCTTTTTATTTTTGTAACTTCAGTGATGGTATCACACACCTGGTATCCTTTTTCGATAAGTTCGGCGAGCAGGTCACGCCCGTCCTCACGATTTTGAAAATGCTCAATTCCTCCACCGATAAATACCTCCAGATTCGAAGCAACAAACGCTTTTGCAATTTCAGGCATCATTTTACGACTTGGAACATGCGCTACAAAATCGGCCGGTGTTGCGTCAAGCAAACTTGTTGTTACAACAACACCGGTTGCCAGGTTATTTTTTTGTGCAACTGCAATTATAGAGGGAACCGGATTCCCCTTGCTATCAACGCCAACGGCCGAGTTGTTTGCTTTATGGCCAGTAGCAATAGCCGTACCACCTGCACCCGAATCGGTTACATATCGGTTGGCCGACTGTGTTCTGGAAAATCCTAAATGTTTAAAATTATTCAGGTTAAGTTTACCTTTATTAGCTGTTGCTCCGGCAAATATTTGTGCTACGCCCATACCATCACCTATCATTAGAATCACATTCTTAGGTCTTTTTGATTTAAATTTATGTGAATATGTTTCAACTTCATAAAATTGATCATTCTTATATGTCGACTCTCTTCCTTCATAAACTTCTTGTTGACCAAAGATTGAACTGGTATAGAGAAGGAATAAGATCAACGAAGTAACTAATTTAACTTTCATATTTTTTATTTATTTGTGATTTAAATTTTATAATGTTTTTCATTATTGTTGGGAAAAATTTCATTTGGATAAAAACAGCAGATTCAAATTCTATTCCTCACTGAAAATAATGGAATCATGATTAACGGCTAAAGCCAATTTTCCACTCTTCAAATTTAACCCAGGCTTCAGCCATTAATCAATATTTTTAACCGGATACTATTGATTTACTTTTATTTATGTCCGAATTATTTTAAAAACCTGGATTCTGGGGCATCACTTTTGTGAGATTAGCATCAATCACAGATTGAGGTATTGGATAGAGTGTGTCTCTTGGAGAAAGATTTTGACCTCCATTATTATTATGTGCCATTGTACGTTCAATAAATTTATTTGTTCTTAGCAAGGTCCATCGACGATGTTCCTCAAGAAATAACTCACGGGACCTCTCATCCAAAATAAAATCGATATCTACCTGATCTGCAGTAATTTCGCTTGCATTAGAGCGTCCTCTTATAATATTTAATGTATTTGCAGCATCTTCACTCCTTCCTAGTTTATATTCAGCTTCAGCTTTTAATAAATAGGTGTCAGCTAACCGAAGATATACCTGATCTGTATTCATGTATCGTTCATTCATATTTTCCGGATCAACACCTTCCGCTTTTCTTGAAAATGGCCAATCAAACCTTGCCCTTGTTGTATAGGTAATATCAGGATTCCAGGAACACCAAATGGTATCACCATAATTATATCCACTCGGGAGGTTATCTGCCGGGTAAGGAGAATTAGTCTCAGCATCACCCAGAACATAGAATTTCCTAATTGCATGATGAGAAAATCTATCATCCTGAGGTTCATAATTATCAAGAGCCCATTTAGTAAAAGTAAATCTGGAATACCCTAATCCTCCTCGTTCGTAAGTATGAACTAATGGTCTTACTCCATTAATTGATAAATTCCAAAATCTGCTCAGATGAATACGACGAATCATACATTCGCCTCCACCTGTCACTTTAAGTGCAAACTGGAATACCCACAATGCTTCAGTGTTACCTTCCTCCCGATTAGTATTACCTTCCCAGAACATGTCCATATAAGGAACTCCCGGCCTTGAACTTCTTACACCATATCTTTCTGTAACGAGCTTATATTGTGGCGTATTGATTGCAGCATTTGCCCATTGTAAAGCCTTCTCCGGTTGATCAATAGTTAAGTACATTTCCGCAAGATAGTGCTGAACTGCTCCTCTTGAAATTCTTCCTCTTGTTGAAGGTTCTATTTCAATATAAGGTTCTGCACTTAACAAATCATCAATAATTTGATTTCTGATCTCATTTACCGGCGTTCTCTCCCAGTCTGTTTTTATTGTTGAACCTGATGATTCAACGAGAGTTAATGGCACATCTCCCCAGCCAAAGGTTAGATGTCTGTATGCCCATGCTCTGATAGCACGTGCTTCTGCAATTACACGAGCTTTATTTTCAGCTTCAGTTTGATTTCCACCTGACCAATCAATATCTTCTTTTTCTGCCTGATTTATTATAGTATTAGCTGCATTAATCACATTATATAACCATATAAATACATTTTCATTTTCTTCATTAAATGGGTTATTATTATTTTTCCAAAGCATTGCTGTCATTATATATCCAATATCCTGGTGATTAACTGTTGCATTATCAGTTCCAAACATAAACATGCTTCCCATCATAGAGTGGCTGCCAAATGATTCCTCTCTTTCTCTTCTAACTTGAGCATAAAGTCCATTCAAACCAGCTTCAAACCCTGCATAATTGGTAAATAAGGTCTCTGATGTAATTAGATGAGGAGGTTTTTCCATTAATAAGTCATCGTTACATGATGAAATAAATACTAATGAAATAATTATAATGGTTATTTTAAATATTATATTTTTCATAATTTTTAATTTTATTAATTAAAAACACTTGTACTTAAAAATCAAAATTTAGTCCAATTACAAATTCTCTTTGTAAAGGAATTTGTCTTTGGCTATCAAGCTCGGGATCTAATCCTCTCCACTTGGTAAATGTTGCTAAATTCCTTCCTGTAACAAAAAACCTCATATTATTCACTAAACTCCTATTAAGCACACTCTTTGGCAATGTATAAGAAAGTGAGATATCTTTTACCCTGATAAAACTGGCATTCTCGTATATCACTCCTAATATACCCGACATTCTTTCAGCATTTAGCTCATTAACCACCCACTCATTAGTTGGATTCTCCGGTGTCCACCAGTTTTTATTTATTGTATTTCTCCTGACATCAGCCCATGTTTCGTCGGTCATTAATGTATTTTCTTTTGTTACACCGTGAACTCCGTGTATGAATATATTCAGGTTAAAACCTTTATATCCAAAGTTATTAGACAAACCCCAAATTAATTTTGGATCACGTTGCCCCTGAATCCTTTTGTCATCAGAACCTAATTCTCCATTATTCTGAAAATCCTTTAGTTTAACAAAACCTGGTTTTGTACCCCATGCAGCTGCTTCATCAGCTTCATTCTGTTGCCATGTCCCTTCCCAAACAAAATCGTAATTTACACGTATCGGTTTTCCAATAAACCACGCATTTGAGACATCATCAATCTCTTTTCCAGATTCATCAATTTCTCCATATAAGGATATGATTTTATTAGCATTATAGGCAATATTACCAGAAGTAGACCAAGTGAAATCTGAATTAACTATATTTCTTGACTGAATAAATAATTCTATACCTCTATTTTCTGTTTCTCCTATATTTTGGGTAATTGAAGTAATTCCATGAACAGCAGATATGCTTCTATTTAATAATAGATCTGTGGTATTGGTTTTAAACCAATTGATATTACCTAATATACGACTTCTATAGATACCAAAATCTAAACCAAGATTGAATGTCCTTGATGACTCCCAACCGAGATTTTCTTGTCCCAAACGACTAGGTATATATCCTGCTACTGTTTGTTTATTTGATACCATATTGTATTCAGAAAGTCTTGATATTGATTGATATGCACCTACTGCTTGGTTTCCATTAAGACCATATGAAGCTCTTAATTTTAATTCATTAAATATTTCTTTCCAGGGGAAAAAATCTTCATTATGTATATTCCATCCGAGTGCAGCTGAAGGAAACAAACCCCATTTTGAGTTAAATCCAAACCCTGAATAACCATCACGCCTTCCTGTAAATGTGGCAAGATACCTAGTATCATAAACATAATTTAGCCTTAGCATTTGTGACATAAGAACGGTTTTATTGTAAGAGAAATCAGGAACTACCTGTAATGCTTGAGCTGATGAATACCATTTAAGAAAATCATGAGGGAAACCATTAGCTGTTATCTCGTTAGTTGAGCTGCTATTATTTTCATAACTCAAAACAGCCGTTCCAAATAAATTATTCTTACCAAATTCTCTATTATAAGTAAATATATTTTCAATTACAGTATTATTACTCTTTGATCTGGAAGTCTCAGCAACTCCTTTAGCTTCGAATCCAATTTTTGTATCTCTTCCCATGTAGGTTGCTTCATCGAAAAATCTTGCAGAAAAACCAGTATTGAGTCGATAACTTAAACCCGATATAAATGGAAAATCAACAATTAGATAATTATTGGAAAGAACTTGATAGGATTTATCGATATTATCATACAAAGTCATTTGGAGAGGGTTTCCAAAATAATGATCATCATCCCATATATAAATTGCGAGAGAACCATCCTCTTCATAAGCTTTAGTAAGTGGATTTGTTTGAAATAAATCTGAAATGTCGGGACCTAAACCGCTTTTATCATCAAACGAAATTTGTGTTCGTGACCCTATAGTCAACCAATCCACAATTTTTGTATCAATATTTATTCTCGAAGTAAGCCGCTGAAAATCATCATTTACAGCTAACCCTCTTACATTTAAGTAACTTCCCGAAATAAAAAACTTTGTATTATTGCTGCCACCGGAAACTGATAAAGTATGCTGCTGTGTTTCTCCATTCCTCAAACCGGTTTCTATCCAATTTGTCCAATCACCTGATTCATAAATATTTTTTTCTGATTGGGTCATTGCACCCGAAAATCGTTTCATTTTAAAATCAAAGAATTCTGCTCCATCCATATAATCAGGTAAGGAAGCAAAACGTTGAAGAGAGTAGAATCCATCATAAGTTATTTTAACCTTCCCTTCTACTCCTTCTTTTGTTGAGATCAAAATCACTCCGTTAGATCCTCTGGATCCATAAATTGCAGCTGAAGAAGCATCTTTTAAAACTTCAATAGATTGAATATCATTTGGATTTAAATCTGAAATAGATCCATTGTAAGGTATCCCATCTACCACTATTAAGGGTGAGTTATCCGCCAGAATGGAATTACGTCCTCTAATCATTATTACCTCATTGGGATCTGCACCCGCGGAAGATGTTTGAATCATAACACCCGGAATCGATCCTTGTATAGCTTGAGCTATATTAATATTTGGTGTATTTTCTAATCTTTCTCTCGGAATTGAAGCAACTGTTCCGGTAATATCACTTTTCTTTTGAGTTCCGTACCCCACAGCCACAACTTCCTCAATTCCAAATGTCTCCTCATCCATCACCACATCAAATGCAGTTCTCCCTTCAACAGGTATTTCTTGTGTCTTCATCCCTACGAAGGAAAATATCAATGTGGCATCACCTGAGACACCGGAAAGTAAATAACTCCCATCTGCATCTGTTACGCTTCCCTTGGTAGTACCTTTCACAGCGACGGTTACACCGGGGAGATAGGCTCCGGAGGAATCGGTAACGCGGCCTGAAATTGTTAACTGACTTTGCTTTGAATTACTGCCTTGTTCTGCCTGAGTTGTTAAAATAATGAGATTATTTTCCAAAAATTTGTAGAAAACATCCGTTCCTGCAAAAACCTTCTTTAGTATCTCCTCCACATTTCCTTCTAGTTCCATATTGACTTTGCGGTCGGCATCGATAACCTCGTCCCTGTAAAGAAACTTGAAATTACTTTGCTCCTCAATTCTGTCAATGACCTCCCTGACGGTCAGATCACTCGCAGTTAGTGAAAGTTTTGCTTGCTGTGAATAGACGTTTGCACTTAACTGCAACAGGCCCAAGAAAAAGATTAAGCTTGTTAGCTTCATAATTCTAAAAAATTTTCGTAACCAGCCCGGATATCCGGAATGTGTGACTTCATTGTTTTTTTTCATAAATTTGTGAATTAATTAGATTGAACTTCAGGAGCATCGGACTGCCAAATCGTGGTGCTCCTGTTGGACTATTTAAACACCTTAGCCGGAGGAGATTACTTCTCTTCCGGCTTTTGAATTATCATTTATTTTATCCATACATTGTTTTTATCAATTTTATAGTCAAAATTCGTCGTTTCCTGTAAAGCTTTCATCACTTGCTCAACATTGTCCTCCCCAAAACTTCCGCTGAATATTTTGGATTTCAGTTTTTCGTTTTCGATATGAATTTTCACATTAAACCATCGTTCGAGTTTGACTGTCAGATTTTCAAATGTTTCACTTCGAAACTTTAGCTTGTTATCTTTCCACGAAGTGATCAGATCAGTATCCACATCTTCCAGGATAATAAATTGCTCTTTGCGATAACCGGTGTTAATTTTCAGATCAGAATCATTTATTTTGCCTTCTTTCTTTATAAAGACAGCCTTTTGACTTGGTTTAAGCATTATGGTTTGGGTGGAACCTATTTTCCCCAAGTTTACCGATCCTTCTTCCAAAGTTGTCTCGATTGTTCCCTCCTCCGGATAGGATTTTACATTAAAACGGGTTCCCAGAACTTTAATTTTTACCGCACCGGTGACAACGAAGAACGGAGCATCCGCATTTTTAACTACATCAAAATAGGCTTCTCCATCAAGTTGGATTTCCCGTTCATTTTCCCTGAAAGTATCCGCACATTTTATCGTACTTCCTGAATTCAACCATACAACAGAACCGTCTGGTAACTTAATTTGCGACTTTGATCCCAATGGTGCTGAAGTAGAATAATATTGCTTCCCTTCTGCTTGGATTTTCTTATTATTTGTCATTAAGTAAAAAGTCGCTCCCCCAAGCCCGAACGCAAGAATGAAGATTGCCGCGATTTTGATCCATATTCCGGCTATGTTTCGATTCAAAAGGTCCTTTCCATGATTTTCATTTATTACAGGTAATCCCGCCTTCCGCCCAATCTTTTCCCAAGCTTTTTGCATATCGACCCGGGAATATTTTTTTGCCTCTTTCGATTGATCCAGTATCAACCGGATTTGTTCATAGTAGGACTGGTTCTCTTCTGATGAATTTATCCACTCATTAAATAAATCCAATTCTGCAGAATTCGCATTTCCTCCAAGAACCTTGATGATAATATCGAAATCGATTTGTTTCATTTTATTGCTTCTCATATTCAAGACAACTTCATACAGCCGGTTTCCCACGCCGTTTTAGAAAAAATGTAAAAAAATTATTTCAGCCAGGTCACTTCTTAAAAGATCAGCATTAGAAAAATAAAGACAAGAATCTCATTATCAATTAGAAACTGGCGAATTATCTTAACCGCTTTTCCAATCTGATTATTAACAGTTTTGCTGCTAATACCCATTTCCCGTGAAATCTCCTCATTGCTTTTTTCTTCAAAACGGCTTAACCGAAAAACTTCCTGGCATTTTGGCGGCAGGCTCTCGACAGCCTTATAAATAAAATAGCTCAATTCTTCCTCTTCTATTGCATCATTATAATCGTGATTGGGATGTAAATGGAGTGCGTATTCTTCGAACTTCTTTTTTACTTCACCACGCTTGAGGTAATTCAGACATTGGTTTCTTGTGGACTGAAAAAGATAAGATTTAATACTTGAGGAAATGGTTAGCGAATTCCGGTTTTCCCAAAGCTTTACAAACAGATCCTGTACGATATCCTCAGCAACGTCAAGATCCAATCCATTTTTCTCAGCAAAATGACAGAGCATCGGATAATACTCATCGAACAGTGCTTTGAAAGAAACTACGTTCCCCGCTCTTATGCCATTCAATATGTATTGGTCCCGATGATTCATTGGTTTACAAAATACAGATTCTATGTCGTTTAATTAGGTCTGCTGAAAAACTCAGGCCACGATTTTTAGTTGAGTGGATTTGGCTGCAATATTTTAGGGATGCGAACCATCAGGTTTTTGATTTGATCAGCATCTTGCTTTACCATATCGAATATGTGTGCTAAAAAACTCAGCATCAATCTGACAACAAGGCAAGGGAGTGCCGCCCCGGCCAACTTGACCATGTTGAGCACCAGAAAGATGCAGGCAATCCATGTTTCGCTCGTGTATTTCAGCCTGGCCTTGATCCGGTTTAATCTATAACCTGTTTTGGCCAGCCCAAGTTTGCCTTCGATCGGACTGCGCTCTCCCGGGCCTACATGAATGGACACCGCCGATGGTCTTCCAAGTGGCTTGGCCATAAGCTTTATCCTTTTCTCCTTCAAGGCCGCCCGGTTGGCACGTGTGCAATAGATCTGGTCGGTCAAAAGTTCTTTGGGATAACACCCGAACTGCTTGCGGTATTGCTCAATATAATCCATCATGTGGCCCCCCTTCGTTAAAGGCATCCCAGCTCAGTTCGTCCAAAAAAGATATGCCATCGATATTGGAAACATGGATCTTGGTTCCAAACTCCACGTTTGCCTGGCTCTTTCAATGGTGGGCGGCCCGCTGGGCTTACTCCAACATTCTTCAGATAAAGGTTGCAGACTTCATCCCAAGGCATCAGCCTTGATAAGACAACCCACCGGTTCTCGGGGTTGAGTTGCTGTTCAAAAGGAGTTTGAAAACAATCCATTATAAGCAGGCTTGGGCTCAAATAGAAGGGTGACGGTGCACGCTTTTTGAATACCATTTTCATATTTCCTTGCACTTATTTCAACGAATATCGTCATAAATATCCTAATATCATAGAGATGACAATTTCTTTGCAGACCCGAATTAAATGGCAGACTGTTTGAATGCGAACAACCTCAAAACACTATAAATTACACGACTAAAGTCGGGATTATTAAATTTTGTTATCTGTAGAGCCCAATTTATGAGCTCTATTTTTGCAATAGAAGCCTAAAAGAATAGGCATGCTCTTTACGGGGAACAGTTTCATTAACTGCATAAGTATCAATTGTAACTTTCCCATCTTTGGCGATAGTCATCATGCGAAACATAGGTGTGTGACTTGTTTCATCAGGAATTTTGGTCCGTTCCAGTCCAGGAATATGGAGATAGTGAACATATTCTAATTTTTTAGAGTGTTCCACCCGGTCCATATCCATGTGAAGATCACCGGAAATAACAACAGCAAGATTGGGTTGAGAAATTACTTTTTCCCTGAAAAGTTGATTGCTAACACCTTTCTCAAGATTTTCTGAAAATACGCCTTTGGGGG
>OBJA01000601.1_pt1 | contig 29776 bp, 31 predicted proteins | sample 1519751 | NCBI WGS metagenome assembly OBJA01 (sample SAMEA3881238, study PRJEB22517) | soil metagenome | biome: lake sediment; feature: soda lake sediment; material: sediment, water from around vicinity | place: India | collected 2013-12-23 | depth 3 m
AGAAAAAAGAAAAGGCGATTTAATCGCCCCGAGTGAATTTATTCACTTTTGTTCTTTTTCCTTGATTATCTATTGACACAATCAAATTATAGCATTATACTGATTGTAGAATTAAGGCTTTCCTTAAAAAAAAGAGGTGTCATCATGATAAATTGGCTTATTGGACAAGAAATATGGGTGCAAGCACTAATTGGTACTTTGTTTACATGGGGTATGACTGCAGCAGGTGCAGCACTTGTTTTTCCTTTTAAAACCATTGAACGAAATGTATTTAACTTAATGTTAGGCTTTGCATCTGGTGTAATGATTGCAGCAAGTTTTTGGTCGTTATTAGCACCAGCAATTGATATGGCCAATGAACAAGGTGTTATTGCCTGGATCGTCGTTGCTATTGGTTTTGCATTAGGTGGTATCTTTTTATATTTAGCAGATAAAATCGTTCCCCATATGCATTTTGGATTTAACCATGATAAAGAAGGTATTCCCACGCGATTAAAAAGAAACATTTTACTTGTATTTTCTATGACATTACATAATATTCCTGAAGGTTTAGCTGTTGGGGTTGCATTTGGTGCCATACAGTATGCGACAGGTGATATTGCAGCAGCAACATTAGGTGCTGTCGGTCTTGCTATTGGTATTGGTATACAAAACTTTCCTGAAGGTGCTGCAGTATCTATTCCACTTAGACAAGAAGGTATGAGTAGAAGAAAAGCGTTCATGTGGGGACAAGCTTCAGGTGCAGTAGAACCTATTTCAGCAATCTTAGGAGCAATACTGGTTACACATGTTTCCGTTATTCTACCATACGCATTAGCTTTTGCAGCTGGAGCGATGATTTACGTTGTTGTTGAAGAATTAATACCCGAAGCACAACAAAAACAAACACCAAAAGGTGCACATTATGCAACACTTGGTGTCATGTTAGGATTTATCATTATGATGATATTAGATGTAGCATTAAGTTAGAGGTGAGATGAAAAATGAACCGAGCAGAAGAAGATTATATAAAGACGATATATGAATTAACTAGTGAAAAGAATTTATCGATGATTAAATCAATTGATCTTGTTGAAAGATTCAATTACACAGAACAAAGCGTTAATGAAATGATTAAAAAACTTAGCCTTAAAGGTTTAGTAAACTTTGTACCTTATAAAGGCATATCATTAACTTCAAAAGGAAAAAAAGTAGCAATTAGAATGGTTAGAGCACACCGCATATGGGAGTTGTTTTTAACCACTAAATTAGGATATGCTTGGGAATCTGTTCATGAAGATGCAGAAAAATTAGAACATGTAGCAAGTGACGAAATCATAGAAAAACTTTACTATTTCTTGGGAGAGCCTAAGTTTTGTCAACATGGAAATCCGATTCCCGACTTAAAAGGTCATTTAGAAATAAGTGACACACTACCTCTTTATGACATAGATGTCCAACAAATCTTTGAAGTTACGCGTGTCATTGATAATCGTGATTTATTACTTTACTTAAATGAAATTGATCTAAAGTTACATGATCGAATAACGATTGTAAGCAAAGATCAATTTAACGATTTGTTGCGACTGAAAAAAGATGATGTTGAGATAACAATGAGTGGAAAAACCGCAAAAATGATTTTTGGTAAAATCTTATAAAGGATGTGAAGAATATGTTGAAGGAATTGTTAAAACAAGGATCAAAAAAAGAAATTCATGAGTTCATAATTGATACGCATGCGCATGAATTGTCCAATTATTTTTTAGAACTAGACGAACTTGAAAAAGAACAATTCTATAAACATATTTCAGATGAGAAATTAGCTGAAATTGTCTCTTTTTTGGATGCAGAAGCAGCAGCACTTATTTTAACGGAGTTTGATTTGGAGAAACAAAAAACACTTGTTGAAATGATGGAACCAGATGATGCAGCTGATATCATTTTAGAGCTTGATGAAGATGATCAAGAAGAATTAGTAGATGTGTTAGGTGAGTCTTCTGATGTTGTTCAACTATTGAAATATAATGAAGATGAAACAGGTTCTGCTATGACGAATTTGATTTTGACTGCAACACCTGCATTGGATGTTAAACAAGTCACTAAAAAAGTCATCAGAGAAGCTGTTGAAACAGAAACAATTAACACAATCTTTATTGTAGATTTAGAAAATAATTATTTAGGAGTTGTACCACTTAGAAAACTCTTAAAAGCGAAGTCACCTCTTGAAATCGGAGAAATAATCGAAGAACGTGTCTATGTTTATGATCATGATCCTATTACACAAACACTTGAAACAATTAGCAATTATGACATTTACGAATTACCGGTTGTCGATAGCAATAAAAAACTTTTAGGTATGATCACATTTGATGACGCTTTAGACATTTATCAAGAAGAATCACAAGAGGATTTTGAAAAACTAGCTGGGTTACCAGAAACAATTGATCAAAATGCAGTTAAAACAGCCATGCACCGTCTACCTTGGCTAGCACTTTTATTATTGATATCAGTGCCTATTGCGATGGTAACTTCACTTTTTGAAGAAACACTAGCCATGGTAGCTATTTTAATTGTTTTTCAACCATTAATATTAGATTCAGCAGGAAATGTTGCAACTCAAACATTAGCTGTTACATTAAAAATGTTCTCAACTAATGAAAAAGGATTTAAGCAAAACGCAATAAAAGAAATTATTACAGGTACTATCAATGGTTTAGTCATTGGCATTATAGCTTTTTTAATGACTTTGGTTTTCGCTTTTCTAAACAAATCATTAGCTCAAGATCCCCTTCAAATAGCCATTGTTGTTGGTTTGTCTTTATGGTTAACCGTAATCACAGCTCCCGTTGTGGCAATTGTCATACCATTAAGTCTTAAGTCTATGAAGTTTGATCCAGCAGCAGCTTCAGGTCCTTTCATTACTACAGTCATTGATGTTGCTGCACTATTTATTTATTTTGGACTAGCAACATTGATGTTAGGGGGTATTTGAGATGAAACTCAATTTCAAGCATAGCGATGTTACATTACAAAAACACTTCAAAAAGATTCATGCTTTTGATTTATCTGAGTACTATCCATTTCTTGATGAAAGTGAAAAAATAAGATTATTAAAGCTTATTGATCTCGACAAAAAAGCTGATATGTTTGTTGAACTTGAGATTGAAGATCAATTGGATCTAATGAGTTTTTTAAATGAATCCGAGAAAAAAAATCTTTTAAGACGATTAGAAAGTGATGACTTAAAAGAGTTTATTTCTGACATAGAAGATGAAGAACAACAGAAATCCATGTTAAGCTTGCTCAGTAAAGTTCGGGCTAAAACAATCGATTATCTCATGCATTATGATGAAGACTTAGCTGCATCTATCATGTCAACTGAATTTATAACAATACATCAAGATATGACAATCAAAGAAGCTACCAATAAAGTCATAACATCTTCAAGTGATTCAGATTATATTGATACTATATATGTTGTTGATGATCAAAAGATCGTAGTAGGAGTCATTGACTTAAAAGACTTGATCATTGCAAGACCAAGCAAAGATTTAAAAGATATCATGGAAGACGATTTTCAATTTGTTTATGAAGATGCACCTATCGAAAAAGCTATTCAAACAGTAAAAGATTACGATAGAAACGCAATTCCTGTTTTAGATAAAGAAGGTCATATATTAGGTATTGTAACCGGTGATGACTTGTTTGATGAAATTATTGAAAGCCATGAATATGATTACCAGAAAATGGCACTCCTTAGCGATCATGAGTCTTCATCATCTGCGTTAACCAGATCGAAACAAAGACTCCCGTGGCTAATGATTGCAGTCGTTTTGAACTTACTTATCGCCAGTTTCCTATCGATTTTTGAGGCAACTTTAGCCCAAGTAACAGCACTTGTATTATTTCAACCTTTGATACTAGGTATGGCTGGTAATATTGGAACGCAGTCTTTAGCTGTTACTATTTTAGGATTTCACTTAGAAGCCTTCGATCCAAAGAAAACACCGAAAAAACATGTAACAAAAGAAATACTAGTTGGTTTAATAAATAGCGTGACACTTGCTATTTTATCATTTGGATTTGCATACACATTTTTAATGTTGATTCCAACAGGAACTCAATCTGCAGTCTCAATAGCAACCGTTGTACTCATTGCCATTTTCTCATCCATGTTCATTTCGGCAATAATGGGTGTTTTAGTACCAATTATTCTTAAGAGGTTCGATTCAGATCCGGCTGTCGCATCAGGACCTATTATGACGACTATCAATGATGTTGTTGCACTAGTCATTTATTTTGGAGTTGCAACACTCATGTTTTTAAACTAATCATTGAGATTAAAAAATCAGTTTTTTTAAATATGCTATAATAAAACCAAAGAATAGAAAGAGAGACACATATGGAAAACTATATTAACACTTACAAAGAAACACTAAAAAAACTTAAGGCATATCAATATGCAACATGGCTAATGGGTTGGGATCAAGAGACAGAAGCACCTAAAGGTTCAATCGAGTATTTCAGTAAGCAATTTCAAGTATTAGCTGAAGAAATGTATGATCTTCAATCGAATAAAGAATTTGTAGAGGCTATTGAAAAACTATATGAAAATCTTGATCAAATTAATGATTTAGATTTTCAAGTAGAAATAAAAAAAGCATACAAAGAACTTCGAATAATAAAAAAAGTTCCTAAAAATGAACTCATTGAATATGAAGTTTTGACTGCAAACGGTTCACACATTTGGGCAAAAGCTAAAGATGAAAACAATTTTGATATGTTTTTACCAACACTTGAAAAAATCGTTTCATTTAATCGTAAACTAGTTCAGTATTTAGAAACTGATGATTTAAAAGGTTATGATATCTTACTTGATATGTATGAAGAAGGGTTTGGCGTTAAAGAATATGATTTATTTTTTGATACGCTAAAAGAAAAACTTGTACCTTTTGTCTTAGAAGTAACCAAAAAAGAAAACCAAAAGAAGTTTAGTAGAAAGCTGTCTCATGGAAAATTTCCAATTGATAAACAAAAAGAATTTTCAAACTATCTTTTAGATGTATTTCATTATGATCGCAATCATGGACTTTTAAAAGAAAGTGCTCATCCTTTTACAAGCGGTGTAAGCTCAAAAGATACCCGTATCACGACACATTACCATGAACATTTACCCGCATCAAGTATTTTTTCAACTATTCATGAGATGGGACATGGATTATATGAGTTACAAAATGATTCTAAATATGATGAGACAGGTTTACATGGTGGCTCAAGTTTAGGAATTCATGAGTCACAATCACGTATGTATGAAAACATGATAGGTAGATCTTATGAATTTTGGCAAGTACATTATCCAAAATTAGTAGAACTGTTTCCTAAACCACTGAAAGGTATCACTCTTGATGAGTTTTTCCAATTTATTAATCAAGCAAAACGATCTCTTATTCGTATAGAAGCTGATGAACTGACCTATTCCCTTCATGTGATGGTGCGTTATGAACTTGAAAAACAACTGATTAATGGTAACTTGAAAGTTAAAGATTTACCAAAAAGATGGAAATCTTTGATGAGCAAATATGTTGGCGTTCGCCCATCTACAGATAAAGAAGGCGTATTACAAGACATTCATTGGTCTGGAGGAGCAATTGGTTATTTTCCAACATATGCATTAGGTTCAGCTTATGCAGCCCAAATTTATGCATCCATGGATAAAGAAATTGATATCAAACAGGCTATTTTAGATAACAAAATCGACATAATTAATAAGTGGTTGAAAGAAAAAATACATCAATTTGGTGGTTCAAAAACACCAAAAGAGTTATTAATGATATCTACTTCTCAACCATTTGATCCAAACTATTATGTCAATTACTTAATCGAAAAGTTCAAGATTAACTAGAAAGAAAGTGAAACATGTTTTCAATTCGTTCACTATATCAAATTGGATATGGTCCATCATCATCTCACACCATGGGGCCAGCAAAAGCTGTTGGTATCATTAAAAACCAATATAGTGATGCTGATTTTTATGAAATAACTTTATATAACTCACTTGCTTTAACGGGCAAAGGGCATTTAACTCAAGAAGCAATCAAAGAGTCACTTTCTCCTTGTGAAGTGGCTTTTTTGACGAAAATTGATGTTCAAAAGCATCCAAACACATTAGTCATCAAAGCATATAAAGAGCGTGAACTATTGATTGAAAAAGAAGCAATAAGCGTTGGTGGTGGTCGTATTGTATTCTCTAAAGAACAACATGTAGAACCAATGATTTATCCACACCAAACACTAAAAGAAATCAAAAAATATTGTTTGGAACAAAAGATACAACTTTATGATTATGTTTACCGTGTTGAAGGAGAAGACATTAAGTTATTTCTTGAAAACATTTGGGAAGCGATGAAAGCATCCATTATTCGTGGCATCGCAACAAAAGGTGTTTTACCTGGTCCACTTAAACTTAAAAGAAAAGCTCCAAGTTTATATAGTCAAAATCCAAGTAAAGAGGCAATGGAAATAACAGAAAATCGACTGGTTTCAAGTTATGCTTTTGCTGTTAGCGAAGAAAATGCTAGTGGAGGAGTTATTGTAACTGCACCGACTTGTGGTGCATGCGGAGTTTTACCTGCGGTACTATATTATATGCACGAAAGACATGATGTCATAACTAAAGAAAGAATCATCAATGGGCTTGCTGTTGCTGGCTTAATAGGTAATTTAATTAATCATAATGCATCAATAAGTGGAGCTGTTGCAGGATGTCAAGCAGAAATAGGGAGCGCATGTGCAATGGCTGCAGCTGCACATGCTACTATTTTTAACTTATCAATGAATCAAATTGAATATGCAGCTGAAATTGCAATTGAACATCATCTAGGACTTACATGTGATCCAATAAATGGATATGTTCAAATACCATGTATTGAAAGAAATGCAGTTGCAGCACTTCGGGCAATTGATGCTTGTGGATTAGCATATTTTTTAACTGATTCTAGAAAAATCTCGTTTGATATGGTTGTTAAAACGATGTATCAAACAGGACTTGATATGCACACATCATATAAAGAAACATCAGAAGGTGGTCTTGCAAAATATTATGAGGAGGATGAAGATGTTAACTGTTGGTGATATGATTCATGCAAAAGTAGTTGATCTTGATTTCAATGGTCAAGGAGTTATTAAACACGAAGGATATGTCATTTTTGTTAAAGGTCTTTTAAAAGATGAAGAAGCCAGAATTAAAATCACACAAATTAAGAAAAATTTTGGACAAGCCATCTCACTAGAAATCATAAAAAAAAGTATAGATAGAGTAACACATCCACAATCCTTGTTAGGCTCTTGTGATCTTTTGCACATGCATAAAGATATGCAATTAACTTGGCAACAAGAAATCACTAAAAATACACTTTCCAAAATTATGAATAAAGACATTCATGTTGACCCAACGATCACAGATTTCAAAGACATGAATTATCGAAACAAGTCTGTTTTTCATGTGATGAATAAACCATACTTATCATTAGGCTTATATCATAAGGATGAACATCGATTAATCGAAGTTACTTCATTTGTTTTATCCGATTCTAAAACCAATGAAATACTAAATCATCTTAATCACAATAAAATCATTGTTGATTACAAGATTTTAAACCACATTGTAATTCGTACAAATTCAAAACAAGAAGCGCTCGTCACATTAGTTGCAACAAAAAAACAATTTACGGGTTTAGATCATATAGTTACACAGTTGCTTAAACTGAAAAATATCAAAGGGATTACTCTCAATATATCAAATGATAAAATTCATATTTTAGGGGATTACTCATATAATTTATATGGCGAAAATATTTTAGTTGAGCCATTAAACGGTGTTGATGTTTACATTAATGATCGATCATTTTTTCAAGTTAATTTACCAGTTGCTAAAATGATGTATCAGCTTATTAGTGATCATATCAAACCAAATTCAACAGTAATTGATGCATATAGTGGTGTTGGAAGTATTGGATATTATCTTATTAGAAAGCTAAGTAAGCTAACACTTATTGAATCCAATAAAGAAGCTGTCACATTGGCAAATATGACAAAATCAACATATGATTTAACGCATGTTGATGTGATTAACGGTTATGCAGAAGAACATATTCAAACATTAGATGCTGATGTTTTAATCGTTGACCCACCACGCAATGGTCTCATGCCTGCTTTTCTCTCAGCTATTGCTAATGCATCCTTTGATCAAATCATTTATTTATCTTGTGATGCTAAAACGTTAGCAAGAGACCTTAACGAAATAACTAAGTCATATGAAATTCAAAAGGTGTATCCTATACGCATGTTTTATCATACAACATCATTAGAAACACTCGTTATACTAAAAAAAATATAGGAGTATAAACATGAGAGTTATTGATTGGTTATTAACACAAGATCCAGTTATTGTTAGACTAACAAAAAAATACTTGCTAGATCATAAGGTAGCATATACCCATAAAGGTTATATTGAGAAGTACTTAACGCTTTACGACCATAAGACAAATATGTGGGGTGGAGGATTTTATTCACCTAAATGGGTATCTACTCACTATACACTTCTTGAATTAAGAGAAATGGAGATTGATCCACATCATTTTATCTATCATACTGCTGTTAATCATCTTGTTTCAAACATCTGGGTTTCTTCTACTGGCAGAGTTAATAAGTATCGACATCAAGATCTTTGTGTAGTAGGTATGATGATTAATCTTTTAGGCTACTCGGATGTAAATCATCCAGCCATACCTGAAATGGTTAATTACATCATTTCACATCAAATGATGGATGGAGGATGGAACTGCCTTTGGGAGATGAAAAGACCAAAACAAAGTTCACTCCATACAACGCTATCTGTCTTAGAAGGTTTTCAAACACTAATTGAAAACAGCTATAGCAATCAAAATCTTGTACCATATATTAACCAAGGAATCTCATTCATATTAAAAAAAAGATTATTTAAAAGAGAAACAAATAACCAAATCATTCATCCTGATATGGCAAGTCATCATTATCCTGCAAGGTGGAAATATGATTATTTAAGAGCGCTGTTATTTATGGAGCGCATTCATTATCCACATCATTCATGTTTTGATGAGGGCCTTAATATGCTAGAAAATGAAATAAAAAAAGGATATTTAACCCCAGGGTATAAATATCCAGGTAAAACTCATTTTCGTTTAGAACTCAAAAAATCAGGGTTCAATACACTTAGAGCACTACGTGTTTTAAGGTGTTATCGAAACACCTTTTATAAATCATTTATCATAAAGGATTTTGATGTTTAATCAAAGTCCTTTATTTTTCTCTAACAAACGGATTAAACACCTTTTCATGACCAATTGTTGTTAATCTTCCATGCCCTGGATAGACCACAACCTCATCATCAAATAAATGATATAAGCGTTTTACACTTTGATAGAGAAGCTTACCATCTGCAAAAGGTATATCAACTCGACCAATACTTTGGAAAAAGAGTGTATCACCTGAGAAAAGATACTGATCAAAACTAAGGACTGTTGAGCCCATCGAATGCCCTGGTGTTTCATAAACAAGAAACTGTCTTCCTATAAATGAAATCATATCTAAATCTTGAACCCAAACATCGACTTTTATTTCATAACCAAGTTTATTATAAGGAGAAAGCTGTAACCAGATTTTATCTTTTTTAGGTGCATACACAATAGAATCATAACGCTTTTTTAACGCATTAACTGCACCAACATGGTCAAAATGGCCATGTGTCAAGTATATTTTACCTACAATTAGATTTTCATTTTCTAAAAAATCAAAAAGATCATCACTTTCATAACCAGGATCAATGACAAATGCTAATCCATCTTCATATAATATATAGCAATTACTCCGGTAATCACCCAATGTTAAACTTTTTAGTTTCATATTATCACCACTTATATTATAACAACAACGCTTTCATTATCATATCTTAAGCATTTATAAATGAAAAAGAATATAATTACTTATGGTTTAGGAGGTATGAAAACATGAATATCAAAAATTCTTATATTGATCTAATAGGCAATACACCTTTATTAAGATTGCATCGATATGAAAAACTGATTAATAGTTATGCTGAAATAGTCGTAAAACTTGAAAATCTAAATCCTTTAGCTTCTGTTAAAGATAGATTAGCTTTTGCATTAATAAAATCTTTAGAAGAAAAAGGTCTTGTAGACAATCAGACGTTATTAGTTGAACCAACATCAGGAAATACAGGAATTGGATTAGCTTTCATTTGTGCAGCAAAAGGATACCATCTAACATTAGTCATGCCAGAAACAGTATCCAAAGAACGTATCCAAATTGCAAAAGCATTAGGTGCAAACGTCATTTTAACCGATCGAACAAAAGGAATGAAAGGTGCTATTGAAAAAACCAATGAAATTATTCAATCAAATCCACACGCTATCATGCCTATGCAATTCGAAAATCTTGCAAATCCTGAAATACATCGCCGTACAACTGCACATGAGATTTTAAACGATACTGACCAGCATGTGGATTATTTTGTTGCAGGTGTGGGTACAGGAGGAACCATAACAGGTGTTGGAGAAATACTTAAAAAAACGATACCTTATGTTAAAGTGATTGCTGTCGAACCTAAAGACTCTCCAGTTTTATCAGGAGGTCAACCCGGCCCACATATGATACAAGGAATAGGTGCGGGATTTATCCCACCAGTGCTCAACCAAAGCATCATTGATCAAATCATTACAGTATCAAATGAACAAGCCATAGATACTGCACGTTTATTAGCAAAAACAGAAGGTGTATTTGCAGGCATCTCATCTGGAGCAAATTTATATGCTGCAACACAACTTGCAAAAAAGAAAGAAAATCAAGGAAAGAGAATTGTGGTTATTGTTTGTGATACCGGTGAACGCTATCTAACAACGCCACTATATCAAGATTATGTTTAAATGGTTGTTTAGATGTACGATAGAAGATGTCAGAACTGCAAAAAAGTTTGATCCTGCAGCACCAAGCTGTTTAATGATTTATTTGACTTATCCAGGAGTCATTGCTCTTAGAAGACATCGTCGCGAACACAAATTATACAATAAAGGATTTAAAAATCTTGCAAGATGGTTAAGCTATCGTACACGCAAAATTACAGGTATTGACATTCATCCAGCAGCAAAAATTGGTAAAGGTGTTTTTATTGATCATGGCATGGGTTTAGTCATTGGAGAGACTGCTGTCGTTGGTGATTATTGCGTTTTATATCACAATGTTACTTTAGGTTCTAACACTTTTGAAAAAGTCGATCGTCATCCAAAGATTGGAAATCATGTCATAATTTATGCTGGAGCAAAAATCATAGGAAACATTCAAATTGGTGATCACAGCATTGTTGCAGCTAATGCAGTAGTTGTTAAAGATGCGAAACCATATAGTAAATTGATAGGTGTACCTGCGCATAAAAACATCTCTTATTAGAGGTGTTTTTTCTTATTTATTATAAAAGATAGACTTGTTTATAATCTTTATCTAATCCTTTGACTAAGCGTTTTTTTACAACTAAAATAGGTGTGTTCATTATGTATAGTTTAGGAGTTGTTTATGCATGTATGTTATTTCGCGTGTATTTAAATGTGAGAAAAGACATCACAGTTTATATAAAGATTTTTTCTTTAAACCATCACCTTTAAATCAGTTTAAAGGCTTTGTAAAAAAAGAGTTAATGATGAATAATCATCAAAATCATGACATCGTCAGACTATCTGTTTTCTTTGAATCAAAGAAATCTTTTTATCAATGGGAAGGCAGCCCTGAACATATTGCTCTTCATAAAGATAAACATTCAAGTCATCATCAAAAGCTTGATGGTGTTATAGATATGACTGTTGAAAAATATGATTATTTAGGAAAAGTATCATATGCAAATGAATAATCATTATATGCTATACCGTCGATTGATTTTAATAGTCGTGTTTTTATCTTTGGCTATCGCATCGCTATTAATCGGTGTATTGCATGTATCATTAAAAGATGTGATACAACTCGATAAAGAAACATGGAATATATTATGGTATAGTAGGCTCCCTCGAACGGTTTCAGTTATCTTAGCTGCATCATCAATGTCAATTGCAGGATTAATCATGCAAGCGATAAGTCGCAACAAATTCATATCACCCTCTACAGCAGGCACGACGAACGCTGCCATTTTAGGTGTTTTAATTGGTTATCTTTTGATGGGTGAGCAAAGCATTATCGTTCGTTCGCTTTTCTCTTTTGCTTTTGCATTAGTATCGACTGCAATATTTATGATGATGCTTCATCATATCAAGTTTAAAAATGTTATTTATGTTCCTCTCATAGGTATGATGTATGGTGCACTCATTTCAGCAGTTGCAACATTTATTGCGCACAGGTTTAATGCGCTTCAATTCTTAAACACAATAGGTATAGGAACATTTGCCAATAAAGCTGCTGGAACATATGAATTATTGTTTCTTGTCTTGCCAGCCATTATTATGGCTATGCTTTATGCAACAAGATTTAGTATTGTTGGCATGGGAGAGGACTTCGCTAAAAATTTAGGTGTTAGTTATGCATTTGTAATGACTATAGGACTTGTTATTATCTCAGTGATTTCATCGTTAACATTTGTTATGGTGGGTTTATTACCATTTGTTGGACTTGTTGTACCTAACTTAGTTTCTTATTATTATGGGGATCATGTCAAAAAAACAGTCATAGATATTGCACTTTTTGGTTCATCATTTGTTTTAGCAAATGATATTATATCAAGATTATTAGTTTTTCCATATCAAATATCAATTAGTTTTACAATGGGAATTACTGGATCAATTATCTTCCTATGGTTAATTGCAAGGAGGATAAAAAATGAAAAAATATAAGTATATTTATATTTTTCTTGTAGTATCAATTTTTTCATCTTTACTCTACGTGTTCTTATGGATGTTTACGACAACCTATGATTTGTTTCCAAGTGATCCTATTAGACGTGCTCAAATGGCACAAGCAATCAGCAATATCGTCGAAAGAAAATCATATCAATTAGCAGCTATGGTCGTATCTGCAGTACTCATTGCTAGCACAAGCTTAGTATTTCAAACGTTAACACATAATCGAATACTTACGCCATCTTTAATTGGATTTGATGCCATTTTCGTTACTGTACAGACACTTATTATCTTTCTTTTTACATCAAGTAGTCTATTATACACACATGTTTATATTAATTTTTTTGTTTCATCAGGATTAATGATTATCATATCACTTTTAATGTATGCTTTTATTTTAAGGAAGAATAGAAATCATATCATCTTTTTACTTCTTGTAGGTATGATACTAGCAACGTTCTCAAGAAGTTTATCAACCTTTTTACAAACCGTCATGAATCCAGATGAATTTCAATCATTAGTCATTCGAACAGAAGTTTCTGTTTCAAATATGAATGTTAGTGTGATATATATTGCTTTACCATTGATGCTTTTCATTTTGGGATTCATTTTTAAAGATATCAAACATCTAGATGTGATGACACTAGGTGATTCTCAAGCCATTGGGTTAGGCATTGATTACAATAAAAAAATGTATCTTCATCTTGTTTATATAGCAGTTGCAATGTCTATTTCAACTGCGATGATTGGACCCATCTCATTTTTAGGATTAATTGCAGTTAATGCAGCTAGAGAAATGTTAAAGACTTATAAGCATTTACCACTTTTAATGCTTTCAAGCTTAATAGCTATCACATTTTTAGTTCTAGGACAAACCATTATTGTTGAAACAGGTTATTTGACAACTGTTACCGTACTGATAAGTTTAGTAGGTGGAATTTATATGATTTACTTAGTTTTAAAGGAGAATAAAGCATGATAGAAATAAAAAATATCTCACAATCCTATGGTGATTTCAATGTCTTAAAAGATGTGAGTCTTGTCATAAAAGATCATAAAATAACTGCTCTGATTGGAGCTAATGGTGCTGGAAAATCAACACTGTTAGGTGTTTTATCAAGGTTGTTAGTTCCTAGCAAGGGAGAAGTATACTTAGATGGTGTTGACATGTCAACCATGAAGTCGAAAGATATTGCTAAACAACTTGCAATTCTAAAACAAACCAATCAACTACAAATTCGTATAACCATTAAAGAACTCGTATCTTTTGGTCGCTTTCCACATAATAAAGGACGACTAAAAGATATTGATTATCAAAAAATAGAAGAAGCTATTTTGTACATGGATCTTAAAGGTATTGAACATAAATATCTTGATCAATTATCAGGTGGGCAACGTCAAAGAGCTTATATTGCGATGATATTAGCTCAAGATACGAAATACATTTTTTTAGATGAACCTTTGAATAATTTAGACATGAAATATGCTGTTGAAATGATGCTTATTTTACAACGTATGGTTAAAGAGTTAGGAAAAACGATTATTGTTGTTATGCATGATATTAATTTTGCTGCTGCATTTTCGGACTATATTATTGCCATGAAAGATGGCGAAATAGTTGATCAAGGTGATGTTGATCACATGATGGATAAAGAGAAACTTGATCATATATTTGATCATGACTTTTGTATTGCAGGGGTTAATGGTAGAAAAGTTTGTATTTATTATAATCAACAGTTAGAAGTTATAAAAGGAGAATAAGAATGAAAAAGTTGATATATATGCTAGTTTTAAGTTTTTCAGTTATCTATTTAACAGCTTGTGGAAATGGGCAAACAAAACTTACAGATAACGAATTTATTAGAGAAGAAATTACTTTATCCGTTTCTGTTACAACCGGTGCTGTAGAAAACACTGGGGGAAACGGATGGGTTCAAGGTGTTAAGCAAACACTAGATTTAACTTTTAAAACAAACCCTCGTGCGGTTGCGATTTTCTCATATGATGCACTTGATATTTTAGATTTTGTAGGCTTAGAAAACACAAGTATTCAATATTTAGGCCTCATTAAAGGCGCTACTATACCAGCATATTTAAATCATTATATGGATAACAAATATGAAAATATTGGAACATTATTTATGCCAGATTGGGATAAACTTGAGCTTTTTATGCCAGATTTGATCATTTTGGGTGCACGATCAACAGGCGCTTATGATCGCTTAAGAACGCAGTTTCCTAATGCTGATATTTTGGATATGAGCATAACAGATGGATACTATATGGAGGGCTTTGCGCGTAATATTGGGTACATGAAACAGATATTCCCAACTATAGCACATGATATCGAAGAAACATATCAAGACATCCTTGATAAAATGGATGTTATCAAAACCATCGCAATTAATAAAAAAGCAGCAATTGTCATGATTAATGGTTCTGTCTATTCAACATTTGGAGTTATGAGCAGATATTCAGTTTTATTCAATCAATTTGGATTTGTTGTTGCTGATCAAAGTATGGAAACATCAAATACACATGGAAGAGAAATTGACCATGAATACGTCTTTTCAATAAATCCAGAATTTTTGTTCTTGCTTGATAGAGGTGCTGCAATCGGTTCTTCAGGAGCAATCAATGACTTTCTTCAAAACAACTTTATTCAGCAAACACAAGCATTTATAAATAAACAGGTATATGAACTTAATCCAAGTGCATGGTATATCGCATTTGGTGGGTTTTATTCAACATATCAAATGATTTCTGATATGGATGAATTTGTAGCTAAGTTTAGTCCACAAACTTAATTTTATCTAAATATTTAGATTGTCATTATTATCATTGACAAACACATGATTTTTTGTTATCATTAATTGAGTTTTTTAGGAGGTATATTATGCTTTGGATGGACTATATAGCAATAATTGCTGGAATACTCCTTATCACCGTTGTACTTTTACAAAGTTCACAAGACGATATTAAGGATGCATTTAGTGGTGAAAAATCAGAATTGTTTAAGAATAAAAAGACACGTGGTTTTGAATTATTCATGATGCGTGCAACAGCCATTATTTCCATTACACTGATTGCAATGGTTTTGTTATCAAACAATTTACACTAACCAACATGAAAGTGTTTCCGCGGAAACACTTTTTTTCTTCATAGAGGTCATATGCCACAACGTTATTTTTTAGAAGAATTAAATCACACCATAACAGGTCAGGATGCACATCACATCAGACATGTCATGCGTATGAAACCAAAAGATCACATCATTGTCTGTTCGCAAGGTGATTGTTTTTTGTCGACCATTACATCACTTGAACCTGACATAAGTTATCAAATGATAGAAAAACTTAACAAACCCAAATCAATTGACATCACACTAATCCAAGGGATGCCCAAACATCCTAAAGCTGAAACCGTTGTAAAATACGCGACCATGTATGGTGTTAAACACATCATTTTGACAACTATGCAACGCAGTATTGCAAAAATAGATGCTGAAGACCATAAAACAAAACGATTAGAAACGATTGCAAAAGAAGCTGCTGAGTTATCACATCGATTTGATATACCTACTATTCGATTAATCAAATCTATTTCATCCCTTGATTTAGCTACGTACGATCTGATCTTATTAGCAGATGAATCAGAAACATCAACAACACTTGATCAAATCATTAAGACAGATCATTTATCATTAAAGATTGCACTGATTATCGGCCCTGAAGGTGGTATATCAGATCAAGAAAGAAAAACACTGCTTATGAAACATGCGATTCCTATCACACTGGGTTCCTACATTCTTTCAACAGAGATTGCTAGTCTTTATGTGCTTGCTTACTTATCCATAAAAAATTCTTGAAAATTTTTGACAAATGTTAAAAAATTGTATATAATGGAAAAGGCTATTAACCTAAGCGTGGAAGGAGGGCAGACCAATGCCTAAAACAGTCGTTCGCGAAAAAGAATCAATTGAAGATGCTCTACGTCGCTTTAAACGTGATGTTTCGAAGTCAGGAAACCTCCAAGAAGCACGCAAACGTGAATTCTACGTTAAACCAAGCGTAGCACGTAAGGATGCTCAACGCGCAGCACGCTCTAAGAAAAAATAAGTGATGAATAAAACGCATCTGATGATGCGTTTTTATGTTAAATAATCAAAAAAAGTACACGAGTGCTTTTTTATTTTTTTACGTATGGTATAATAATTACACGGTAAGGAGCGGATTTAATGAAATTAAATCGACAAATTCATCATGCGGACGCTATCTCAAGACTGGTTGGCGTTCAAGATCGTAATTTATTAGTTTTCAAACAATATTTAGGTATTAATGTATCTCTTCATGGAACTGATATTGTCACAGATGCCAAAAAAGAGATGATACCATTGTTGGAAACTATTTTTGACGTTTTAATCGAACTAGCAGAGCATCAAATTCAAATAACAGAAAGAGATGTCATGTATATCATTAAGCTTGCTGAAAAAGATGAACTCAGTGATGTTTTTGAACTCTATCGTCATCGAAAAAAGGTATTAGTTAATGATTTAGGAAAATCGATTTATCCGAAAACATTTACACAAAAAAAATACATTGAAGCGATTGAAGATAGTGATTTAATCTTCGGCGTTGGACCAGCAGGAACCGGCAAAACATATTTAGCAGTTGCACAAGCAGTTGCTGATTTAAAAAGTGGTAAAGTAAAAAAACTCATTTTAACGCGTCCTGTTGTTGAAGCAGGTGAGAATTTAGGTTTTTTACCAGGTGATTTAAAAGAAAAGGTAGATCCTTATCTTGTTCCATTATATGATGCTTTATATGAAATGTTAGGTACACAAACCACGATGAGTTTACTTGAAAAAGGTGTTATTGAAATTGCACCTTTAGCATACATGAGAGGACGTACATTAGAAAACGCATTTGTCATTTTAGATGAAGCTCAAAACACAACACGTATTCAAATGAAAATGTTTCTAACACGTTTGGGATTTGCATCCAAAATGGTCATTACAGGTGATCCATCACAAAGTGATTTACCAAAAGGTGTTCCTTCAGGCTTAAATCAAGCCATCACTATATTAAAAGACATTGATTTAATTGAAGTCATTGTGTTTGATAAAATTGATGTGGTTAGAAATCCTTTGGTACAACGTATTCTTGAAAGGTATGAAAGTCATGAAAATTAGCATATTTAATCAAACTGAAGAAAAAATAGGTAAAATCAAAAAGCTTTTACGTAAAGTGTTTAAATCGATTGAAGATCAAAAACCTATGCAGATTATTTTTATTTCACAAGCTGAGATTCATGAAATGAATAAAACCTATCGTCAAATAGATAAGCCAACCGATGTTTTAAGTTTTATGAACGATGATGAATTCGATGCAACATTAGGCGATGTTTTTATTTCGCTTGAACAAGCACGAAAACAAGCTGATGATTATGGCCATAGCTTCGAAAGAGAAGTTGCTTTTCTATCAGTTCATGGCTATTTACATTTAAAAGGTTTCGATCATCAAACAAAAGATGAGGAAAAAATCATGATTGCTGAACAAGAACGCATCTTGAAAACAGCACATTTAGAAAGGACAGACACATGAAACAAATTGAACAAGCTAAATTAGCAATGAGTAAATCCTATTCGCCATATTCACGGTTTAAAGTAGGTGCAGCCATCGAGCTTAAAGATGGCACATTTATACATGGCGCTAACATTGAAAACGCATCTTTTGGGTTATCCATTTGTGCTGAGCGAAGTGCCATGGTATCTCTTCTAAGTCAAGGCTATCAAAAGGAAGACATTGTATCCATAACCATCATTGCAGATGATAAGATTCCAGTATCACCATGTGGTGCATGTCGTCAGTTTATGCATGAAATTCTTCCTAAAAACACGAAAATTTTATTAACAAATCTAAAAGGTGAAATCAAAGAAACAACACCTGATGAATTACTCCCTTATGCATTTGTCTTAGATGAGTCTTAATATGGATGTTATCAAAAGTGCATTTATTGCGATTGTAGGACGCCCCAATGTGGGTAAATCGACATTGTTAAATGCTTTAATCGGTCAAAAAGTTTCGATCATGAGTCCAAAACCTCAAACTACAAGACATCGCATTTTAGGTGTGCTATCTGAACATGACTATCAAATGATCTTTGTGGATACACCAGGAATGCATAAAGGGAAAGACTTGTTAAACAAAAAAATTGATCAGGTTGCTGTGTCATCTTTGAGAGATGTTGACATCGTTTTATTTGTTGTAGACCGCCCAATGGGTACTGCTGAATCACACATCATTGAATACTTTAAGCAGCAATCATTAAAAGTGTTTTTATGTGTTAACAAAATTGATGAACTCAAAAATCGATCACAAATTGATGAAATTATTTTAACTTATCTCAATGCATATCCTTTTGAAGGAGTTATACCCATTTCTGCAAAAAAAGAAACATATCTTGATCGTTTAAAAGAAATGCTTATACCTCATCTTATTGAGGGACCAATGTTTTTTCCAATAGATATGAAATCTGATCAATCAGAAGAGATGTTGATGAGTGAACTTATTCGTGAAAAAATATTGTTTCACACTGAACAAGAAGTTCCTCATGCAGTTGCTGTTGTGATTGAATCTATCAAAGAAAACATTGAGCTTAACACCCTCGATGTATCAGCCATCATTGTGGTTGAGCGTGCTTCTCAAAAGCAAATTTTAATTGGGAAAAATGGCGAAAAAATGAAAAACATCGGCATGGAAGCGCGTAAAGAAATTAACGAATTACTTCACACAAAAATACATCTTTCATTATGGGTAAAAGTAAAAAAAGATTGGCGTAATCGTCCCCAAGATTTAAAAAGTTTTGGATATGGTGAGGATCTTTAATGGAAGGCATTATTTATAAGGTCCAACCTTATCAAGAACATGCTAGACTGCTGTTTGTATACACAGAGCAAGGAAAGAAGACATTGCTTGCTCAAGGTTCACAAAAAGTAAATCATCCCCATCGCATTTTAGCGCAGTATTTAACACATATCACATTTAAGGACAATCAAAAATCATTTTTCATCTTGTCTGAAGCAACAATCATCAATGATTATAGGCGTTTAAAAGAAAACTATGACGAAACAAAGAGTGCAGCACTTATCTTAGAGATAATTGATCTGTTTATGGTGGATCAATATAACCATTTCATTATTTTTCAAGAACTAATATTAGCTCTTGAGGCACCACATATACATGAAGCATCACTGAGTTTCGCATTAAAGATGTTAAAACCTTTAGGATATGAACTCAACTTAAAACTTGATGGACGTATAGTCAAAGGCATCAATATTGAAAAGGGGTCAATTGTCTATCAGATGGAACCTGATATCATTGATTTAGATGTCAAAGAAGCGACTTTAGTCTTGAAGTTGATGCATTTACCATATCAAGATCTTGAAGTTATTCCTAAAGAGATGTTCACTAAAATAAAAACATTTATTTTAAAATATTACCAGTTTCATTTACAAACAACACTAAAAAATCTACAATAGACAATAAAGGATGTGTTTTCATGATTACACTTGATCAAATTGTACAATTTGCTAAATCAACAGGATTTATCTATCAAGGCAGTGAACTTTATGGAGGCTTAGCAAATACTTGGGATTATGGTCCATTGGGTAGTCTACTCAAGAAAAACATTAAAGATGTTTGGATTCAAAAATTCCAAAGAGAAACACCACATAATGTATTAATCGACTCTTCGATTTTACTCAATAATGAAGTATGGAAAGCATCTGGACATGTTGGAGGTTTCAGTGATCCTTTAACCGAATGCAAGAGTTGTAATCAACGCTTCAGAGCAGATAAACTGATTGAAGATCACAACCCAAATGTGACTGCAGATGGGTGGTCAACTGAACGTATGTATCAATACTTAACTGAACATCGTGTTCAATGTCCTAGCTGTGGCAAACATGATTTTTTACCGATTCGAAAATTTAACATGATGTTTCAGACTTATCAAGGTGTTGTTTTGGAACAGGCAGATCAGATCTATTTACGCCCAGAAACGGCACAAGGTATATTTATAAACTTTAAAAATATTGTCAGAACTTCTCGTAAAAAAATTCCCTTTGGTGTTTGCCAAGTTGGCAAATCGTTTCGAAATGAAATCACACCAGGAAACTTCATTTTTAGAACACGTGAGTTTGAACAAATGGAACTTGAATTTTTTGTTAAACCCGGTACTGAGCTTGATTGGTTTTCACACTGGAAGCAATTTTGTATGGATTGGCTGATTAAGTTAGGACTACCTCAAGAAAGACTTGCTTTTGATGATCATAAACCTGAAGCATTATCACATTACTCAAACGCAACCACAGATATTCGTTATCAGTTCCCATGGGGATTTGATGAACTCTGGGGGATTGCATCACGTACCGATTATGATTTGAAAGCTCATCAACTACACTCTGGTGAAAACTTAGCATATTTAGACCCTGAGACCAATGAAAGATATTTACCTTATGTCATTGAACCTTCAGTAGGTGTTGAGCGTTTGGTATTAGCTTTTTTAACAAGTGCATATGATGAAGAAACATTAGATAATGGCGATACAAGACAAATTTTACGTCTTCATCCAGCACTCGCTCCATATAAAGCAGCTGTGCTTCCGCTTATCAAAAAAGAGCATAGTGAAAAAGCATTTGATATTTATCAAGAGTTAGCAAAATCGTTTGATGTGACATATGATGAGACACAAAATATTGGAAAAAGATATCGTCGCCAAGATGCAATAGGAACATATCTTTGTATCACTGTTGATCATGAAACAGCGTTAGATCAAACGGTGACAGTTAGACAAAGAGATACGATGGAACAAGTAAGAATACCAATTAGCGAGTTGAAAAGTTATATTGAAAAAGCAACTGCATTTTAAACCAAGAGAGGGTAAACATGGATTATAAACTCATGGATGAAATAAATGAGAAAACGCCTATCGTTGACTTAGTCAGTGAGTTTGTTTCACTATCTAAACGTGGCAAAAACTTCATGGGTCTATGTCCTTTCCACCAAGAAAAAACACCAAGTTTTTCGGTTTCTCCTGAGAAAAACATTGCAAAATGTATGTCATGTGGTGAAGGAGGAAATCCCATCAATTTTCTCCGCAAAATTAAAAACATTTCATTAGATGAAGCTGTTTCAATACTTGCAGAGCGTGCCGGCATTGAGATTAAACAAGTCAAAAAACAAAAAGATCCTTTCGAAAAAGACTATTTATTGATGAAGGAAGTAGCAAACTTTTATCAGTTTAATCTATTAAATAGTGAAAAGGGACAAGAAGCATTAAATTATTTGTATAAACGACATATGACAGATGAGACCATCAAGCACTTTATGTTAGGGTATGCACCAAGTTACGGACAAACCTTATACAATGTGCTGAAAGATAAAGGGTTTGCCGTATCAGATATGATTCGTCTTGGTGTCGTTAAACAAGCAGATGAAGGAAACTATTATGACTTATTTAGTGAACGCGTCATTTTCCCAATCACCAATCCTAGAGGATTTGTTGTGGGTCTATCAGGCAGAACATTAAACCCCAAAGATCCTGTCAAATATATCAATAGTCCTGAAACACCTATTTTTAAAAAAGGTCAATTGCTATATCACTTTTATGAAGCACAACCCGATATAAGAAAAACAAAACAAGTGATTTTATACGAAGGGTTCTTCGATGTTATCAGCAGTTATCAAGCAGATATTAAACAAGGTGTAGCAACCATGGGTACAGCACTAACCAAAGATCAAGCTAAACTGATTGCTTCAGTGACACAATCGTTGATTATTGCATACGATGGTGACAGTGCTGGTTTAAAAGCAGCTGAACATGCTATTCCTATTCTAGAAAAAGAGAAACTTAAAATTGAGGTTTTAACGATTCCAGAAAAAATGGATCCAGATGACTTTATCAAGTCATATGGACCTGAACTCTTTGATCAACTCTTTGGCGAATACACCAAAGATAGTTATCAGTTTAGGTATGATCTCTTTAAACAAGGAAAAAGCTTACAGAATGCAAATGATGTTAAAGAATTTAAGCGGTTAGTCACTTCAATGATCAGGAATACTGATCAAAGTATCCGATCACTTTATATTCAAAAGTTAGCGCATGATTTAAACATGGATCCAGCACTCTTAGACATTCCTCAACCCAAGAGAATTGAAAAAGAAGTTGTTTTACCAAAACTTGAAAAAAATGGATTAAGAAATAAATATGTAAATGCAGAACGATATTTAATTTTTTCAATGTTAAGAGAAAAAGAAAAAGCTATAAAAATTCAAAAAATGCTTAAGCAAACTGATTTTGCCGATCATGTGGCAGCAAGCATTCGCATGAAAATTGAACACTATTATGAAGAAACAGATTATCTTGATTTACCTCTTTTCTTAGATACATTAACAAGTGATCAAAGAGCATTCGTAGAAAATGATTTACTAAATGGTCTACATTGGAAAAAAAATATTATCAGTGATGATGAGGAAATCAAGGCTTACATTCTACTTGTAAAAGAAGGAGCCAAACTGAAAAGACGTTATGAGTATTTGACCCAGAAATTTAACGAAAATGAAGAAGACAATGCACATATCACAGCTGAAATAATGCAAATATTGCGTCAACTTAAAAAAAATTAGGAGGAATGCGTGTGGATTTAGATAAAATTATTGCACAACTTGTCAAAAAGGCAGGCAAAGAAAAAATATTAAATACAGATGATGTATTACCTTTCGCTACACCAGGGAGTGAAAACTATTTTGAAATCGAACGTCAATTACTTAACCATGACATTGATATTTTAGAACCTGAAGATTTAGAAGAAGAAAGTGAAACCCTCCAAGTTCTTGAATTAGACGATGATGAAGAGGTTGATTTTGACATCGATGATGAAACCGAACCCGATGATCTATCCCTTTCGGGGTTAGAGGTTGAAGAAGAAGAACTCATTAATATTGAAACCATAGCATCGAATATTAAAATTGATGATCCTGTCCGTATGTATTTAAAAGAAATCGGACAAATTCCTCTACTTAATCAAGAAGATGAAAAGAAATATGCTGTTTCTGTTTCCAATGGGCGTTATGCAAAAGAACAATTAGAAGAAATTGAAAACGGCACTTTAGATTTACCAGACAAAGATATTGAAGAACTTAAATATGCAGTCGATCGTGCTCAATATTCAAAGAATAAACTTGTTGAAGCAAACTATCGTTTGGTTGTGTCGATTGCTAAACGTTATGTAGGGCGTGGACTTTTATTCTTAGATTTAATCCAAGAAGGAAATATGGGATTAATGCGCGCAGTCGATAAGTTCGATTATGAAAAAGGATTTAAATTTTCAACGTATGCGACGTGGTGGATTAGACAAGCCATTACACGGGCTGTAGCTGATCAAGCAAGAACCATTCGTATTCCAGTACATATGGTTGAAACGATTAATAAAATGATTCGTATTCAACGTCAACTTATTCAAGACCTAGGCCGTGAACCTTCACTTGAAGAAATCGCACAAAAAATGGGTATTACACCAGAAAAAGTTCAAAACATTCAACGTATTGCGAAAGAACCTATTTCATTAGAAGCTCATGTTGGTGAAGAAGAAGATTCATCACTGGGCGATTTTATATCAGACCCTAATGCGCTGACACCACATGAATTTATGTTGCAAGAGATGGTTAGACAAACATTAGATGAAGTTTTAGAAACATTAACTGATCGTGAAGAAAAGGTTTTACGCTTACGCTATGGTCTTTTTGATGGTAAAAACCATACGTTAGAAGAAGTTGGCCGTGAATTTGGTGTCACACGTGAACGTATTCGTCAAATTGAAGCGAAAGCACTTCGCAAATTAAGAAGCCCATCTCGTCAAAACAAACTACGCGAATTTTACTATGGCAAGAAATAAACGAATAAACTTTTTAGCAACATTAACCGAAGGTTACAATAAAGTTTTAGATATTGGAACAGATCATGGTTTAGTGTTAAAAAGAGCATTCGATGAAGGTTATATCAAAGAAGCAATTGCTGCTGATTTGCGTGAAAAACCTTTAATGCAAGCAATGAAAAACTTAAAAAACTATCCGGTGAAATACATCATATCGGATGGTTTTTTAGCTATCAAAGAACCATTTGATCTCGCGATTATAGCAGGTATGGGCTCACATTTGATAACTGAAATATTAAATAACGCACCTAAACAAGATGAACACTATCTCCTTCAAGCAAATGAAAAAATAGATGTTCTGAGAAGTTATTTAACATCCCATAACTTTGAGATTATTGATGAATATTTACTCTATGATAAATTTTATTATGTCATTTTAAAAGTTAAAGTGGGTACTCAAACATTATCTTTAGAAGATATCTATTTAGGTCCCATTTTAAAAGATAAACCAGAAGCGTTAGACTATTATCGACATAAAGCACATCATATCGAAAAAATTATACCTAAAGCAGATGAAAAGCGTAGAGAAGAACTGAAAAAAATGCTTAAAATCTTTGAAAAGTTTTAATTGTGATACAATTTAAATGTATAACATTTCTTTACTTATCTTTCATCTTTAGTTACAATATTAGTTGGGCAATCATATCACTACAAAGGAGAGAAAAAACATGAAAGAATATCGTCAACTACAAAAATTAGACCGCTCTCTTCAAAATTTCAGAAGATCCGGTGTTTATAAAAGATCCAAAACCACATTAAGTGATGCGGATATTATGATTTTGTTTTGTGTCGCATTTTGCGATACGAATCAAAAAGTAAAACTCTCAGATATTGCAAAAACATTACGCGTTACACTTCCTGCAGTGACTCATAAGGTCAATGACTTAGTTGAGAAGAACCTTGTTGAAAAGGAAAATTCAGCAAAGGATTTACGCGTCACATTCATTCGATTAACGTCTGAAGGAAGAAATTATGTCGAATCGATAAAAGAAGATTACTATCGACCACTAAGAGTTCTTGTAAAGTATCTTGGTGATGAAGATACAGAGCATTTAATGCGTATTTTAGATAAAATTAGTCAATTGGGAAAGATGCAGTAGTCTTTCCTTTTGATTAGAAAGAAGGGGTATATTGATTAAGTCACTCAAGTTTTTGAAACCCTATCGTTTCGCTGTCATTTTTGTTTTCGCTATGGTAGCACTACGTGCATTATTAGACCTTGTTTTACCACGCATTTTAGGATTGCTGGTTTCTCAAGGTATTGGTCTGGGGAACCAATCTGTAAATCCAAATACAACACGGATTTGGGAGCTTACATTTATTATGTTAGGCGCAACACTATTAAGTATTGTGATTACGATTATTAGTGGGTTTGTTGAATCCAAAATTTCCGCAGGATTTGCGAGAGATTTAAGAAAAGCAGTTTATAAAAAAATTGAGTCATTTTCGCTACGTGAAATGGATCATTTTACAACATCGTCACTCATTACAAGGTCAACAAATGATATTCAACAATTACAAGGTATTGTAAACTCCTTACTAAGAATGATTATTTTAGCACCATTTTTAGCCGTAGGTGCAATCATTTTCTCGATCCAAGAAAATCCTACATTATCCATGATGCTTATCGCTTCAATTTTAGGTTTAATCGTCATGATATTTGCTATTTTTTCAATTACCATGCCTCGTTTTGAAATTATGCAAAAACTTGTGGATCGTCTAAACTTAGTCACAAGAGAAAACCTAACAGGGTTACGTGTCGTTAGAGCATATAATACACAGGAATTTCAAGCAAATCGCATTGATGATGCAGCGCAACAATCGATGAAACTCAACATTTTTGTTAATCGCATCATGAGTCTTATGTGGCCAGTCATGGGTTTAATCATGGGTGGAACTTCACTTGCTATCGTTTATTTTGGTAGTGGCATGATTGGTATTGATGGCTTTGATCCAGGTTCTATGATGGCGCTTATTCAGTATGCATCAAGAGCGATTATGGCATTTATGTTTTTATCGTTTATCTTTATCATGATTCCAAGAGCATCTATCTCTGCACGTCGTATTATGGAAGTTTTAGATATGGAAGTGGAAATCAAGGATCCAAAAACACCTGTTGAATTACCCTCATCATTTAAAGGTGAAATCGAATTTAAAGATGTAAGTTTCCAATACCCTGATGCACAAGCACCTGTGCTCTCAAACATTAATTTTGTTGCAAAACCAGGAACAACCACAGCATTTATAGGATCAACTGGTTCTGGGAAGTCAACACTTATTAATTTGATACCACGGTTCTATGAAAGAACATGTGGAGAAATTAGAATTGATGGCATTGATATTAAAGACATGACATTAGAACAGCTTCACAGCCTCATGGGTTATGTGCCTCAAAAAGGCGTATTATTTAGCGGTTCTATTAAAGATAATATTTTGTTTAGCACTCAAGAAGATGATGAACAAACCATGAAAGAAGCTGCTGACATTGCTCAAGCCAGTGAGTTTATTGATCAAATCGATGAAAAATATGAGCATATGATTGCTCAAGGTGGTGTCAATGTTTCAGGTGGACAAAGACAAAGAATATCGATTGCTAGAGCAATTGCAAAAAAACCACTTATATATATTTTTGACGACTCTTTTTCAGCTTTAGATTATCGAACAGATCAGAAATTGAGAAACATGTTAGAACAAAAAGTATCTGCTACAAAGTTAATTGTTGCACAGCGCATTAACACCATTCGTCATGCCGACCAAATCATCGTTTTAGATCAAGGTACGATGGTGTGTAAAGGTGTTCATGACGAGTTAATGACTTCATGTGCTGTCTATCAAGAAATAGCTTCCTCACAATTATCAAAGGAGGAACTATAAGATGAATCAACAAGATAAAAGAAGACAGGAAACCAGAAGACCTCCTATGGGAGGGATGCGTGGTATGCAATATTTTGAAAAAGCACAAGATTTTAAAGGGACGATGAAGAAACTTCTCACGTATTTAAGACCTTATCGCTTGAAGATTATCATATCGGGATTGATGGCAGTTACTGCATCACTACTCACTGTTTTAACACCATGGTTATTAGGTTTAATGACTTCAGAAATTGCGAGAGCATATACACAAGGAGATAGCATAGGGCTTATTCATGTCGTTGGTCAAATTCGATTATCGTTAGGTGAAATCACTCTAGTGATTGCTGCTATTTATATCCTTTCATCATTGATGAATTACTTCCAATCATTTATGCTAATAGGCATGACACAAAATTTAACGTATTCGATGCGCAAAGAGTTATCTTCTAAAATAAACCGACTTCCTTTAAAGTATTTTGATAGTCAACAATTTGGTGATATTTTAGGGCGAGTCACCAATGATGTTGAAACGATTAATGGAACACTTACTCAAAGTATATCTGAAATATTTAGGTCGATTACACTCTTTATTGCCATCTTTGTTATGATGTTCTTATTAAGTCCCATTCTAACGGGGGTTGTCTTGGTGACGTCTGTCTTGTCTTTATATGCTGCAAGCAGATTTGTAAAACTATCGCAAGGATATTTTAGAAAACAAGCCAAATCATATGGTGAACTTAATGGGCATATTGAAGAAACATATAGTGGACATACTGTTGTAAAAGTTTTTAATCATCAAGAAGCTTCTTATCAAAATTTTAGTCGCATTAATGATGATTTATATGGATCATCTGTACGGTCTCAGTTTATCTCAGGTATTATGATGCCTGTTCAATTCTTTTTTGGAAATATCGCATATATTGCTATTGCAGTTATTGGGGCTTTCCTTGTTATCACAACGAATCCTTTGATTGCCATCCAAGTCGGTATTATTCAAACATTCTTACAATATACTAGACAAATTAATCAACCGATTCAGCAAATTGGATCGATTGCTAATGTGTTACAATCGACAGCTGCAGCTTCAGAACGTATCTTTGGATTGTTAAATCAAGAAGAAGAACCAACTGAACGTGAAAACTTAAAAGTTTTAAAGAAAGTTAAAGGTCATGTTGTCTTTAAGGATGTGTACTTTGGTTATAAAGAAGATGTGGATGTTATTAAAGGATTTTCAGCAGAAATAAAACCAGGACAAAAGGTTGCTATTGTAGGACCAACAGGTGCTGGAAAAACAACAATTGTTAATCTGCTCATGCGTTTTTATGAGATTAAATCAGGTAGTATCAAAATTGATGGTATTGACATTAGAGATTTGACTAGAGAACAAGTTAGAGATTTATTTGGGATGGTTTTACAAGATACATGGTTATTTGAAGGCTCGATTTGGGATAATATTGTTTATGGTTCTCAAAATAAGAGTGAAGATGATGTGATGAAAGCTGCAAAACTTGCACAAACGCATCACTTTATTGAGTCACTTTCTTCAGGATACCAATTTGAGCTTCTTGAAAATGGATCAAACATTAGTCAAGGGCAACGCCAGTTATTAACGATTAGTCGTGCAATGCTAGCGGATAGACCGATGCTAATTCTTGATGAAGCAACATCATCAGTTGACACCCGGACAGAGGTTTTAATACAACACGCTATGGAAGCTTTGATGAAAAATCGGACAAGTTTCGTGATTGCACATCGACTTTCAACGATTAAAGATGCTGATGTTATTTTTGTGATGAATGATGGCAACATCATCGAACAAGGTAATCATCTTGAACTTCTGGATAAAAACGGATTTTACGCGAAGTTATATTACAGTCAATTTGATACCAATTAACACTTTACATTCGGCATTGAATGGTATATAATATTCATTGCCGACTGATTGTTGCAATAGCTCAGCTGGACAGAGCAACGGCCTTCTAAGCCGTCGGTCGGGGGTTCGAATCCCTCTTGCAACGCC